>CENJ01076364.1_pt1 | contig 16483 bp, 9 predicted proteins | sample 356161 | NCBI WGS metagenome assembly CENJ01 (sample SAMEA2619531, study PRJEB7988) | marine metagenome | biome: marine biome (ENVO:00000447); feature: surface water layer (ENVO:00002042); material: "saline water (ENVO:00002010), including plankton (ENVO:xxxxxxxx)" | depth 5 m
AACAATTAAAGAAGAGAATACATAAAAGACTTTTCTCTTTTGTAAAAACTTAATAGTACTTCCAGTAAATAAATTTTCAGTAATTTTTCTTGAAAAAAATACTTCTTTTTTTCTATCAAGTAAATAAGAAAATATAAGTCTAGTAATGAAAATTGCTGAAAATAATGAAGTAAATACACCTATTATTAATGTAGTTGCAAAACCTTGAATTGGACCAGAACCAAAGTATGCTAAAACAACCGCCGTTAATAAAGAAGTTACATTCGCATCAATTATTGCAGAATAAGCATGTTTATAACCGTCTTGAATAGCTAATTTTATTCCTTTACCATTCTTTAATTCTTCTCTTATTCTTTCATAGATTAATACGTTAGCATCAACTGACATACCTATAGTTAATACTAACCCTGCAATGCCTGGTAAAGTTAAAGCTGCTCCTAAGGAAGCAAGTGTTCCAATAATAAAAAATACGTTAGCTATTAAAGCGACATTAGCGACCCAACCAGCTCTTTTGTAATAAAAAATCATATAAAAAAGTACCAATAGAAATGCGAAAAGAAAAGACCATAATCCTGAATTGATATTCTCTTCACCTAGCGATGGCCCAACTATCGCTTCATCAACGATAACTGATGGTACTGGTAATGAACCGGCTTTTAGAATATTGGCCAAATCTTGAGCTTCTTCAATAGTTTCAAATCCACCTGATATTTCTGTATTTCCACCAGTGATTTTTTGTCTTATAAACGGTGAGGAAAATACTTGATTATCTAAAACAATTGCAATTACCTTACCCACTTTTTGCTCCGTCCATTTAGACCATACATCTGCAATATTAGAATTAAAAGAAAGTGCTACTGACGGTTTAGATTCGTTATCAAAACTTTGAGAAGCATTTACCACATCTTCTCCGTTAATTTTAGGCTCTCCACTTGTAGGAATTTCAATTGCCATCAGAGTATGACCAGAAAAACTCTGAGAAGTTTCATATTCGTCCACATCTCTAGACCATAAAAATTTGTGTCTTCTTAAATTAAAAATATCTCTTGCTGTTTTAGATTTTAACATCGAATTAATTTTAGCCGTATCAACTGCTTTAGCTACTCCTATATAAGGACTATTAGCGGAATGAATAAACCAAAGAGTTCCATTTAAAATTTTTCCGTCAGCAAGCATTATAGAATCTTCAATAGCTTTGTCTATAGACCTTTCTTCAATAATAGAATCATTAATTTTCTTTTCCTGCAAATAAGCTAATCGAGCTTCATTTGTTAAAGAATTCAACGAATCTTCGGAGATTTCTACAAAATCTGAAAATAATTCATTACTTTTTTTTGAAACAACTTTATTTAATTCTAAAAATTCATCCGTCCAATCTGAGTGTGCTCCATCCCAAAACTCTAAGCTAGCAGTAGACTGTAATAAATTTCTAATTCTATTTTTATCTTTAGCACCTGGTAACTCAATTTGTAGTCTTCCAGAGACTGCCAATTTTTTTATATTAGGTTGACTTACTCCAAACTTATTTATTCTTGATTCAATTATTCGGTGTGTTTTTTCAACTGCATCTTGACTCAAATCTCTTAGTGTCTGAATGATAAGATCATTTTTGTTTTCTGATGTTTTTTCAACCGAGTTAATATCCATATAATCTTTAAGTCCATTACTAAAAAAAATCATTGGGGGGTTTTTTGGATACATTAATTTATAATGTGCATAGAAAAGACCTATGAAATCATCGTTATCTGAATTAACTGAAGTGCTACCTTTCTTAAAGTCTTTTAAAGCAGCTTTAAAAGGATTTTTAAATGATATTTTGGAAGAATTACCTGCAAAATTTTTTACTAAATCTTCAATGGAAACTTCCAAGGTAACACTCATCCCTCCTTGTAAATCAAGTCCTAATCCTAACTCCTGATCTTTACATCTCTGATAGTCTAAGTCTAAAACAGGATAAGTTGGCTGATCTGCTTTTTCAGCAAGAAGCTTTTGTTCATAATAAGAAATAATTTGTTGTTTTTCTTTATCTGGACCAATTATTAACGTATCGTCATTTATTACAAAATCAATAGCTTCATTAGCAATAGAATCGTATTTTATTTCTGCTAATTCGCGGACGTCAGATTCAAAAGATTTCGTTACCCATGAAAAAGAAAGTTGATATAAACATGCTAAAAACAATAAGATGGTGAAAACCCAAATGGCACTTCTATTTCTCATTAAATAAAATTTTGTTAATAATATAAATAAAATTGAGGGCGCAAATATAAAATTTCAATTGATTATAACCAACAATTATACAACAAGTTAATAATGTTCATGTTTAAGAACTACATTTGTAGGAACATCAACATCAATTATTTATGTTAGATAGTTTTACATCTAGGAAAATTTTAAAGCTTAATTATTAATGCACATAAATACTTTATTAAAATTTATTTTCCCCATTTTTTGCTTTGTTAATGGCATTGTTTGCTCTTCACAATTTTTTTCTCTTGAACAGGTCAACACCATTCAGGTAATTCAAAATAATGATACTTTATTAAACCCATGGACTGGAGGATTTAATGCGGCTCAAATTTCAAAAATTGATTTAAATAACGATCAAATTGAAGACCTATTTGTTTTTGATAGATCGTCTAATAAAGTAATAACATTTTTACATGAAAATAACCAGTTTATATATGCCCCAGAATTTGAAAAATGTTTCCCTAGAAATTTAAGTAATTGGGTTTTGTTAAGAGATTATAATAATGATGGGAAAAAAGATATTTTTAGCTATGTTTCAGGGGGTATAGGCGTCTGGAAAAATACCAGTAATTCTAATGAAATATCATTTACTCCTTTAACTTTTTTTCAATCATCTATAAACAGTTATGTTTCTTATTTATTATCGTATCAATATAATAATGATTACAATATTTATGTAATTTCATCTGACATTCCAAGTATATCAGATATTGACGATGATGGCGATATTGATATTTTGAATTTTGGAGTTCAAGGCTCTAGAATTGAATACCACCAAAATCAAGCTGCAGACTTAAACTTACCACTAGATACTTTAATTTTTGAAATGAAAAATACTTGCTGGGGGCATTTTAGTGAATCTGGATTATCCAATACTTGCAACTTATTTGATACCTGCTTTCAAAATGTCCCTAATCCTCAAGACACTTTAAATATTTTAAAAAATAATAGACATAGTGGATCCACTGTTCTTGCGTTAGACTTAAATAATGACCAAGTAAAAGATTTAATATTGGGAGATGTTTCCTACAGCAATATTGTAGCACTTTTCAATGACAACACAGGAGTCAATATGAATACTTCTTTTGTATCACAAGACACTACGTTTCCTAATTACTCTGTTCCAACTGATTTACATTTATTTCCAGGAACTTTTTTTGAAGATGTTGATCATGATGGAATAAAAGATTTAATTGTTTCTCCTAATTCTAACGGTGATTCTGAGGACAAAGAAAGTATATGGTTTTACAAAAATTTTGGTTCTAATACACTTCCTCAATTTTACTTGCAAGACAAAAACTTCTTACAAAAAAATACACTTGAAGTTGGAAGAGAGTCAAAACCAATTCTGGTAGACATTAATAATGATCAACTTCAAGATCTTCTGATAGCTAATTTTGGGGAATTTGATTTAAGTGTTCCTATTCATTATAGATCTTATATTGAATCTTATGTAAATATAGGGACATCTCAAAATCCAATTTTTTCTAAAAGTTCTGGTGACTTTCAAAATATATCTTCCTTAATAAATGATATAAACTTGATTCCAACATTTGGAGACTTAGATGGCGATGGTGATTTAGATGCTATTGTTGGTGATTATAGCGGAAAAATACATTTTTTAGAAAACATATCTTCAAATCCTAGTGTTATGAACTTAATTGTTGGCGCTTCCCCGCTAAATGACGCGTTAAATAATATATTTGATTTTGGATTTAGTGCTCACCCTACCTTGTTTGACATAGATAACGATAATGATCTTGACCTTATTGTTGGAGAAGCAATTGGAAATCTTAATTTTTTAGAAAATATTGGTGACTCATTGAATTTTAATTTTGAATTAAGAAATGAAAGTTTTGGTGGAGTAGATGTTTCTGAATGGTGGACTAATATTGGAGCAAGCGCACCCGTATTTCATTTAAATAATAATCTAATTGAACTCTATGTAGGGAGCAAAAGTGGAGCAATATTTAAATATGATAATATTACTAATAATTTGAGTGGAAATTTTAATTTAGTAGACAGCAATTATCAAGAATTATATTTGGGTTCATATTCTTCGCCTGCTATTTATGATTTAAATGATGATTCACTGTTAGACTTCATAATTGGAAATAAAAGAGGAGGACTCTCTTATTTTCGAGGGACTAATGATTCCACCCTTTCTTCCTTTTTAATAAATAATAACAGCGTTTTAAACTTAAAGATATTTCCAAACCCTTCCAAAAATATAATTCAGATAGATAATCTTCATAATTCTATTGAATATGAAATTTTGACTACTTATGGAAGTATTATTAAAAAAGGATTGACTAATGGAAAAGTAAACATTGAATTTCTTTCAAATGGCATTTATTTTTTAAGATTAAAAACGAATTCTGATGAACTAATTTTAAAATTTGTGAAATGGTTTTAAAAAGTCCTAAAACAATTGTATTTATAGACGATGACTGTATTTTTTGTAATTTCTGGGGTCATTTTATTTTAAAAAATGATTATTCTGGAAGTATTTACATAAGCCCATCTAAATCGGAATTTTTCCAGTCAATAAAAAAAAGATATAATAATCTTCCTAACCCAAAAGAAACAATCATTTTATATCATAACGAAATCATTTATGAAAAATCAAATGCGGTAATAAAAATTGCAGTGCTAATGAGAAATTGGCACTCGATACTTTTTTTAAGTTATATAATTCCAAAATTTTTAAGAAACTATGTATATGACTTAATATCTAAAAAAAGAAAGTTTCTTATGAAAGATCGTTGCGTAATTGATGAATTAAAAAAGAAAGAAAAGTATATCTTATAATGTTAAATACTTTCCAAAGTATTATTCATATTTCTTACTGCAGAGGCACTTTTTGTAAATAGGTCTTTTTCATGAGAATTAAGATCCAATTCTAAAATGCTATCCCAACCACTTCTACCCACAATTACCGGTACACCTATACAAATATCTTTCTGTCCGTATTCTCCTTCTAAATAAACCGAGCAAGGGATGATTCTTTTTTGATCATTTAAAATACTATCTACTAAAAAAGCTACAGCTGCTCCTGGTGCATACCATGCTGAAGTTCCTAACATTCCTGTTAAAGTTTTGCCACCAACCATGGTATCTGCAGCCACTTTAGATAATTCAGTTTCTTGTAATAAATCGCTAATTTTTAAACCATTGTAAGAAGCCAGTCTTGTCAAAGGAATCATTGTCGTATCCCCATGGCCACCAATAACCATTGCATGGATGTCGTTTGAAGGTTTGTTTAAGGCCAATGATAAATAAGTTCTGAACCTTGCGCTATCTAAAGCCCCTCCCATTCCTATAATTCTATTTTTGGGCAACCCAGTCTCTTTTAATGTTAAATAGGTCATCGTATCCATAGGATTTGAGACAATAACAATTATTGAATCAGGAGAATGTTCTAATATGTTGCTAGTTACGGTTTTTACAATCCCTGCATTAACACCAATGAGTTCTTCTCTTGTCATACCTGGTTTTCTAGGAATACCACTGGTAATTACTACTACATCACTTCCAGCTGTTTTAGCATAGTCATTGGTACTCCCCACTATTTTAGTATTAAACCCTAATAAGGATGAAGTTTGAGTCATGTCAAGTGCTTTTCCTTCAGCAAAGTTTTCTTTTATATCCAATAAAACTACCTCGCTAGCAATTCTCTTAAAAGCTATCGCGTCTGCACACGTTGAACCAACATTACCAGCTCCTACTATTGTTACTTTCATAATATCTTTTTTACTCTTTATATTTTAGTTTCACTATACATCAATATTAGCATATTTTGCGTTTTTCTCTATAAATTCTCTTCTGGGTGGTACTTCATCACCCATTAACATAGAAAAAATTCTATCTGCTTCCGCAGCACTTTCAATATTGACTCTCCTTAATGTTCTATTTTCAGGTGACATAGTAGTATCCCACAATTGTTCCGCATTCATTTCTCCAAGTCCTTTATATCTTTGAATATGAACACTTGATTCTGATCCTGAACCTTTCATTTTATTTACAAACTGGTCTCTTTGATCATCATTCCAAGCATATTGAGCCTGCTTTCCTTTCTTAATTAAGTACAATGGAGGAGTTGCAATATACAAATAGCCATTCTCTATTAGTTCTTTCATATATCGAAAGAAAAAGGTCATAATCAATGTTTGGATATGACTTCCATCTACATCTGCATCACACATTATAATCACCTTATGATATCTTAATTTTTCTAAATTAAGTGCTCTTGAGTCTTCTTCTGTTCCAACTCTTACTCCTAAAGCAGTATAAATATTTTTAATTTCTTCATTTTCAAAAATTTTATGCTGCATGGCTTTTTCAACATTCAATATCTTTCCTCTGAGAGGCATTATTGCTTGAAAATGTCTATCTCTTCCTTGTTTGGCAGTTCCACCTGCAGAATCTCCCTCTACCAAATAAACTTCACATTCTTCTGGAATCTTAGAAGCACAATCGGATAATTTACCAGGCAAACCTGCTCCACCCATAGGGTTTTTTCGCTGTACCATTTCCCTTGCCTTGGTTGCAGCATGTCTTGCGGTAGCAGCAAGAATTACTTTTTGAATAATTTGCTTAGCATCATCAGGGTGTTCCTCTAAATAATCACTTAACATTTCACTGACTGCCTGACTTACAGGTGCGTTAACTTCTCTATTTCCTAATTTAGTTTTGGTTTGACCTTCAAACTGAGGTTCCTGAACCTTAACCGAAACAATTGCTGTTAACCCTTCTCTAAAATCGTCACCTGATATTTCAAATTTTAACTTATCGAGCATTCCAGATTTTTCCGCATATTTTTTAAGCGTATTCGTTAATCCTCTTCTAAAACCAGACAAGTGAGTACCTCCTTCGTGTGTATTGATATTATTCACATAAGAATGTATATTTTCCGCATAAGAATTATTGTAAATTAATGCAACTTCTACAGGAATTCCATTTTTTTCTCCCTCAACACTAATTACATTTTGGATAAGTTTTTCTCTATTCCCATCTAAAAATTGAACAAACTCTGATAACCCTCTATCAGAATAAAAAACATCTTCTGGAGATTTGCCATTTTCATCTTTAGAAGATTCTCTTTCATCATTTAAGGTAATTTTCAATCCTTTATTTAAAAAAGAGAGTTCTCGCATTCGAGTAGCTAAAATTTCATACTGGTATTCTAAAGATTCAAAAATGGAAGGATCAGGATAAAAAATAATTTCTGTTCCTTTTTTATCTGTTATACCATTTTCTTTAACTAAATATTGCTCTTTTCCTTGCTTATACTCTTGAACATACAACTTCCCCTCTTTATGTACACTTGCTTTTAAATCAATAGATAGTGCGTTCACTACAGAAACACCAACACCATGAAGCCCCCCAGAAACTTTATAGGAATCTTTATCAAATTTTCCACCAGCTCCAATCTTAGTCATTACAACCTGTAGGGCTGAAACTCCTTCTTTTTTATGAATTCCAACTGGTATTCCTCTACCATTATCCATTACTCTAACGCCATTTCCCTCTAAAATAACAACATTTACTTCTGTACAATGTCCCGCTAAAGCTTCATCAATAGAATTGTCTACCACTTCGTATACTAAGTGATGGAGTCCTCTAGAACCTACATCTCCAATATACATTGATGGACGCATTCGAACATGCTCCATTCCCTCCAATGCTTGAATACTGTCTGCTGAATAATTTTTCTCTTCACTCATCTGTTAAAATTTGATCAACAAATATACTATTTATGGACCATTTCTAGAAGTGATTTTTTCCTATTGAAAGGATACTTTTCAACATTTTAAAAACTGAATGTAACACCACCTAAAACATTTATAGATTGAACTGGAAAGTTGGTCCAATATTGGTATTTTTTTGCAGTGAAATTATTAAATTGAATAAACCCAGATATTTTTTTATTGTATCTGTATTCAGCGGAAATATTCATATCTAAAAATGATTTCAAATTAAATACAAATAGATCATCTGCTGTACTATTGATAAATTCAATTTCATCGGATTCATTTAAGACTATATTATTATTCACAGTTGGTTCATTAAAAGCAGTAACAGTTCTTCGACCAACAAGAAACAAATCTGATTTCAGAACAATCTTATCAAATAAATCCATAAATGCAGAAACAGTGAAAAGAAAACTGGGTTTTTGCCAAGCATGAGAAATTGTTAAAGGCTTATAAATAAAGTATTCTCCTTTAGCAGATATTTTAAGCCTTTCAGATTCTTGATAGGTAACTTCTCCCATAAAGGTAGTTTGGGATAAATTATCATACTTTAATTGAAACTTATTTCCGAAAGAAGAAAGAGTATCTGGAGTAAAGAAATACATGCTGTCCAGATTGTCAAAAGAAACAGATAAATTAAATGTGAATTTACTACTTAAAGACCCTCTGATACCAGCAAATAATTTACTTTTTTGAATGGTGTTTTGAAGGGTTATGTCTTCGGAAATAAAAGGGTTTTCTAAACGAAGATCATTAAAAGTATTCCTTTGAACATTACCTTGCCACCCCCCATATGGGATAAAAATATTTTTGAATAAGTTATAACTTAATTCAACATCTGGGAAGATATGAAAATTAGCTTTTTCAGTTATATTTCCTTGGACGGACAAACCTGCTTTTACTACCAAATTTTCTTTTCTTGAATATATATGTGGATTTAATCTGATTATTCCAGTAGTAAGGTTTTGATTATTGACTGAAGGCTCAATAATATTGGCTGCATTTAGAGTAAGATTTGTAGGGGCATTAACATGATTTATGTCCAACTCAAAAGTCCCTAAAAACTCTTCATCTAAAATTAACCAACCGGAATGCGCACCAATTAAAAAATTATTTTCTGAAAGGTTGTAATTACTTTGAAGATGATGAAAATCAATCCAACTTTTAATTCTAAGCTTATTAGTATCTCTTCCAATATTTAGTGAATTTAACTTTAAATGCATGTCAAACAAATCATAGTGCTGTTTAAATAAATCATCATTTTCTCTAAAAGCAATACTGTCGTTGCCATCTACCCCAAAGAAATTATACATCTGATTATCTGTGTAGTCTAATCCATAAAACTGGTAGTTATTTCTTAAGTAATTTACCTCAGACCATAAATCGTAGTTCATGAAAAATTTTTGATAATAACCCCCAAATGATAAATCTGAATATTTGGTATTGCCTTGTCCATTAATATCAGCAAAACTTCCATTTATACTACTGTTCAACCCCCAACTTTCGTCTCTCGACCTTTTAGAAGCATAATTCAATTCTAATAATGGAGATAAATATGTCCCAGCACCTGCTTTTAAATATCCTCTGTATAGCTTATCACCAGTAGCTCTTATTTTTAATCTAGCAGGTTTGATATTTTCAATATTATAACTTACCTGGAATTGTTTGGGTTCTAAGTAATATTTTATATTATCAATAATTGTAACAGTATCAGTATGCTCAGGAGAAATGGATGATTTTTGAATTTTAGCTATTTTTCTATTTCCAGAGCCTATACCAAGAAAGGTTTCTTCCGAATTCTTAATTTCCTGACCTGATATAGTGGATAATAATAATACCCCAATGAAAAAAACTAAAAATCTATAATTACTCATTTTCGTCATTATTATTTTCAATAGTATCTTGTTTTTTATCATTTGATTCCACTTTTGAATCACTACTTTGTACTGGTTCTAACTCGATTTCAAGTTCTTCTTGTATAGGTTCTTCTTTTAGGTTTTCAAGTTCTAAAGTTTTTATATGTTCCAACTTCTGAGTAGCTTCTGCAATTAATTCTTCTTTATCAAAACCATCATAATTTTCAATAATACTCTCCACACTATGTTTGGCATTGAAATAATCTTTTTGTGCTGTAAAATTATCTCCTAGTAATAAAATCCCTTTTGCTAACCAGTAATCGTAAGATGGTTTTTGTTGAACTAATTCCATAATTAGATTTTCACATAATTCGTAATTTTTTCTATTAAAGGCAATTTCGCAAATACGATATTTTGCTTCTGCGGCGGCAATACTTTTAGTGTAGGTCATCACACTATCGAAATAAGTAATTGCACTATCAAGAAGATTCATTTTTTGATAAGATTGCCCTAAATATAAATAAGCATCTTCTCTTATTTTTTTGCTAATATTTGATAATTTTAAGACTTTTTTAGAATATTTGATAGTTGACTCAGAATTTCCAATATAATGAAAACAATAAAATTGCCCTCTGACAGATAGCTCTAAGTCTTCTTGATCCATGCTAACATTTTCTAGGGTAGAAAAATAAGCAAGTGCATTTTTATAATCATGAGCATCAAAAGTTATTTCACCTGCAAATTTTAAAGCCTGTGTGTAATAATTGTTATTGGGTTTTTTGGTGATGAAATCATAATGATAAAGAGCTTCATTATTTTTTTTATCAGCATAATAACAATTTGCCATAAAGAAATGGGCAGAAATCTCTCTTATAGGCGATTCAAGATTATCTAAATAATAACTTGCCTTCTCAATTTGATTTTCACAATTTCCGTTATCTCTAGCTGTAAGAACTGGCCTCCAAAGAGTTGAATCTTTTTCCTGAACACTTACATCAATTCCTCTTTCGCTTAACCAATCGTAATAACCAGTTAAATTATCCCGTAAGTTGTAAACTTCCATCATAAGTTCAATGGCCAACTCATTTTCCTGTTCTGCATCTGGATAATCATTTAAAACTTTAATTAAATACTTCTCGGCTAGTTCAGTATTTTTTTCTTTTAGGTATATACTTCCCAATTCTACATTTGCTTTAGAAACTAAATTGTTACTAGGGTAATCGTTAATAAACTTTAAATAGGTAGCTATAGACTCTTCATTTCTCGATTCATCTTTATAAGCCTGAGCAAGATTTAACAGCGAAGAAACTTGAAATTTAGAATTAGGGTATTTCTCAGTTAAAGTTTTTAAGGTATTAATTTTGCCTTCGTAATCTTGAATCAAACCCTGAGAAGTTGCCATTTGATGTAGCGCATAACTATGATTTTGGTCACCAACATTTATTGAGCGAGCATAATTTTCAATTGCTAAACTGTCGTCTCTAAGTAAAAAGTAAGCATCTGCTATTCTTAGTAAAGCAACTCTAAAATTATTAGAATCTGGAATATTATACTGGTGGATATAGTTCCTAAAATATTTTAGTGCGTTTTTTAACTCTTGTTTTTGAACTTTTGCTGCGTTTCCTTTAAAAAAACTGTAGGGATTTGACTTTTCAAAATAACTATAACCAATATGAAAGTCTAAATCTTGAAATTCTTTAGTTAAAATAGCCCCATTTATAAATCTAAATTTTTCATAATTTTCTACGGCCAATAGATATTCCCTTTGATTGTAGTTGCATTCTGCAATCCAAAACTGACTAAGAGCATTTAAATTCTGATCTATTGGGTATCTTTTTACTAATTCAAAATTTTTAATTGCCTGTTTGTATTCTCTATTATGATATTGTTCAACAGCTCTGTTATAAACAATAGACTGATAGGCTTTCTGCATCCTTGGATCTTTATTTTTTATTTTATCCATAGATTTTAGAGCATCATCATAATTTTTTGTTGTTAAATAAACTTTTAATAAGAACTCATAGGCTTCTTTTGCATCTTCTGTATCGGGATATAAGTTTATAAATTCTTGAAAAGAATTGATTGCTTCATCATAAGGGTTGTAACTTAACTCATAGGCAAGTTTGGCATAATTAAATAAAGAATTTCTTTTAATATCATCATCAAAAGATAATTTACTTGCCTTTTGAAAAGCATTTCTAGCATAATCTTTTTCCTCAAGTTTCAAATACGAATCTGCCATGTGGTAATAACATAACTGTGCTAAAGAATCTTCTTTATAGGCTACACTAGCAAATAATTCAACCGCTTTTCTTAGATCGTTGGTCTTAAAGTAACAAAAGGCTACCTGATAGTTACTCTCCCTATCAGATTTAGCATGCTTTTTAAAAATCTTATAAAAAGATAATGAAGTTTTAAATTGATTTTTCTTAAAGTAAGAATCAGCAATTAATTTTGCAAATTCTCCTTTTCTTTTTTGGGTAATAGAATCTAAATAGTTAGGTGCATAAGAAATAAGTTCGTCATATTTGTTTTGTTGGTAAAGAATCTGAGTAATATAGTAAGGTATTATGGGCTTAAACATCTTATTATTTGAAATTTTTCTAAAGCCCTGTAATGCCGTTTGGTATTTTTCTTCAGAATAAGCAATATGACTGTAATAATAAGTTGCAGGGACTTCATAATCTGTAGTCCTTTGTAATAATTCATTAAATAATACTTTAGATTCTGCTAAGTTCTTTTTCATAAATTTAGAATACCCTAGCTTAAATAAATACTCATTTTGATCGCTCATAGATAAATCGTACTGGTCCACTTTTTCAAAAAACTCAATAGACTTTTTAAATTTTTTGGTCTGATAATAATGTTTTCCTAATTGAAAATAAATATTTTTAGATTTTGGATGATCGGGATGATCTAAGGCAAATCTTGTAAGTATTGTTTCCACATTTCTGTGGTACAATTTTAAAGCACATAAAGCAAAATAATACTCAGAATTAATTCTTATTTCATCTTGTGGATTATTAATCTTATTGATGATATCTTTAAAGTAAAATTGTGCAGAACTAAATTTCTCTTTGTCAAAAAGCTCTTGGGCATTTTTATAACTTCTATAAGGATCACTATAAATAAGAGTTTTTTGTGCAAATAAGTAGTTACAAAATAAAAGTGCTATTAAAAATAATGACCTTGATATAATATTCATTGGATATTTGAAGTGATAATTATTAAAGATAGTTAGTGAAATTCCAGTTGATTTAATTCATTGCTATTATTTTCAACCATAATGTGTTAACATTAATTCGTTTATTTAAATAACTATTCTATATTATATTAAATTTGATTGTTAGAATATCAATACTATTGTAATGGGTGAAAATCTTTTTTTAGACTTTAAAGATGTTGAAATCAAACAACAAAATAACATAATTCTTAGTGGAATAAACTTGAGTATTAATCAAGGAGAATTCGTGTATTTTGTTGGGGAAACTGGAAGTGGTAAAAGCAGTCTTTTAAAAGCAATTTATGGGGATATTGCCATTACTTACGGAGAAATCTTTTTTAAAGATCAAAAGCTTAAAAAAATAAGTAGAAAAAATGTTCTTGCCTTAAGAAGAAAAGTAGGAATTATTTTCCAGGACTTTCAACTTCTTATGGACAGATCTGTTTCAGATAATCTAAGATTTGTAATGAAAGCTACTGGATGGAAAGGAAAGAAAAAAATAAATCAAGAAGTAGAAAAATTATTAACTAAAGTGGAAATGCTTGACAAAGCAGATGCTTTTCCCCATTTAATTTCTGGAGGGGAACAACAAAGGATAGCTGTTGCAAGAGCCTTAATCAATAATCCAGATTTAATAATTGCAGATGAGCCTACTGGAAACTTAGATCCGAAAACAAGCGAAAAAATAATGCAATTGATAAAAAGCATTGTTAGCGTAAAAAAAACATTAATAATGGCTACTCACGATTATGATATAATCAATAAGTTCCCCGGAAGAATTATCAAATTCAACAATAATTCTATTGAAGAATAAGTTATTTAATATTGATTAGTATTTGCATACCCGTTTATAATTATAATGTTGTAGAACTTATAACCTCACTTCTTTATCAAGCCAATAAAATAAAATTCCCATTTGAAATTATAGTCATTGATGATTGTTCTAATAAAGAATTCATAGATATGTATTCATCAATTTCTAAGATGGATAATGTACAGGTTATTTATCTTAATAAAAATATTGGGAGATCAAAAATTCGAAATCTATTTATCAAAAAAGCTTCATTTGAACACTTGCTTTTTATAGACTGTGATTGCAGTATATCTTCTAAAGATTATTTGCACAATTATATTCATCACATTGAGCAAGATGTAGTTTATGGAGGAAGAAAACATCATAAGGACCCTCCAAAAGATAAATCTTTAAAACTTAGATGGAAGTACGGTATTAAAAAGGAAGACCAAACTTTTAATTATCGTGTAAATAACCCATATCAATCTTTCAAATCAAATAATTTTCTCATAAAAAAATCTATTTTTTCTAAAATAAAATTTAATGAAGAAATCGAAAATTATGGCCATGAAGATACCCTTTTATCACTAGAACTTAAAAAAAATAAAATTAAAATTCTTCAAATTGATAATGTTGTTTATCATGAAGGAATGGAAAATAATAAAGTTTTTATAAAAAAAACTCGAGAAGCAATAAAAAACTTAATAAAAGTAGAAAACTTAATTGAAAATACTAATACTATAAAATTAGTTAATACTTACAAAATTTTAGGTAAACTAAAATTTGAAAAATTCTTTTTAATAGTTTCCAATCCTCTAATAAAAGCTTTAGAAAAGCTACTACTTTCAAATTGGCCCTCGATAAGACTTTTTAATCTGTACAAACTTTTAATGTATCTAAAAGAAAAACAAAATGTATAGTTTGTTAAAACCGCTCTACAGAAAATTTATACCTAATCAAATTCACTACAGAATTGAACCTTTTTTAAGATTTATTATTTATTCTCTTTTCTATAAAGGACATACTGTGACATGCCCTATTTGTCTATCAAGTGCAAAAAAGTATATTTCAATTTCTTTTAAAGATTCTGAAGACAAAATATGTACCAAATGTGGGTCTTTATCAAGATCGAGAGCTCTGACAATTTATATTGAGGAAAACTATCAAAATAAAAATCTAAAAGTTTTAGACTTTTCACCACATAGAAGTTTATATGATTTTTTAAAATCAAAATTTAAATATTACATATCTACAGATTACGAAAATCAATTTTATGCTCACAAAAATCATGATATCACCCAGATTGAAGAAAAAGATGAATCATTTGATTTGATTATTTGCTTTCATGTATTAGAACACATTTTAAATGATCAAAAAGCAATTAAAGAACTTTATAGAATACTAAAAGAAAATGGGGTGATTTTAATTCAAGTCCCTTTAAAAGAAGGTTTAACATATGAGGATCCCAATATTACTTCTAAAAATGGAAGAAAAGAGGCATTTGGACAAGAAGACCATGTAAGAGTTTATGGTAAAGAAAGTTTAGTGAAAAAATTGAAAGATTTTCAATTAAAGGTGGAGATTGTGGATATTTCTAAAAATTTAAAAGTAATTGAAAAAAATTCCTTTGGTATTTTAGAAAATGAAATATTATTCAAATGTATAAAGTAGTTATTTGAAACTATTATAAGTGGCTTTCAAAATTTCAACTTCTTTTTCCCAATTTAAAGTTGCATTCATTTTTAGAACTTTTTTTGAAAAAAAGGGAGATTTTTTTAATTCTACAGCCCTATCTAAGCCTTCAAGTATATGTTTTGAGCTTAATGAATTTATTAGTACTCCTGTTTGAAACTCCTCTACAATTTTTTTAATCTCAACTAAATTGGTAGAAATGAAAGGAATTTCTGCTTTAGAATAGTCAAAAATTTTGTTAGGTAAACTAAACTGGTAATTCACATTATTGTTTTTATCCAAACTTACCCCAACATCACAATTCATTGTATACTGCATCATCTTGTCATAGGACTGCGGAGGTATAAAAAGAACTTTTTTACGTAAATCATTTTCTTTAGCTCTTTCCTTTAGTCTTTCTATGACATCACCAGTTCCAACAATACATAAAAAATATTTATTTTGTAAAGCAATAGCTTCTAGCAGCTCTTCAGATCCTCTATCAAGGTTGATCCCCACACCTTGTAAAATTACAATTGATTTATTTTCTGGGAGCCCTAAATGATTTCTTGAATCTTTTTTAGAGTTAGAGGATACCGTAGGTAGATTCCTAATTACATTGGGTCTACTATTATAATCTTTAAAATATAAATCAGCTATAGAATTATTTACAGTAAATACATGTTGAAGTTTTGGGAAAATAAATTGCTCAATAGAAGTCCAAACTTTTTTAACTAAAAATCTGTTTTGAATTTCAGGCACTCCTAAAAAATACTCATGTGAGTCATATATAATAGGTTTTTTTCTTAAAGAAGATATTAACCACATTGGAAGAAGCGTGTCCAAGTCGTTCGAATGATACACATCAAACTTATTGAACAATAAAAAAGTAAATAATCTTAGATTATATTCCGCATAAAAGAGAAATCCTTTGTTA
>CENJ01050097.1_pt1 | contig 16479 bp, 11 predicted proteins | sample 356161 | NCBI WGS metagenome assembly CENJ01 (sample SAMEA2619531, study PRJEB7988) | marine metagenome | biome: marine biome (ENVO:00000447); feature: surface water layer (ENVO:00002042); material: "saline water (ENVO:00002010), including plankton (ENVO:xxxxxxxx)" | depth 5 m
TCACGCTTCAGGCGATCAACAAGGATGTCGAGGTGAAGTTCGCCCATCCCCCGCATGATGGTCTGGCCGGACTCCGGATCGGAGCTGACGCGGAAAGACGGATCCTCGGCAGCAAGACGCTGCAGACCGGTCGACATCTTTTCCTGGTCGTTCTTCGACTTCGGCTCGATCGCGATCTCGATGACCGGATCGGGGAAGGTCATGGTTTCCAGAACGACCGGCTTTGTCGGGTCGCTCATGGTGTCACCGGTCGTCGTCTCCTTCATGCCGGCAAGGGCCACGATGTCGCCGGCAAAGGCTTCCTCGATCTCCTCACGGTTGTTGGAGTGCATCATCATCATCCGGCCGACACGCTCACGCTTGCCCTTGGTGGAGTTGAGGATGCTGTCGCCCTTTTTCAGCGAACCCGAATAGATCCGCAGGAAGGTGAGCGAACCGACAAACGGGTCGTTCATGATCTTGAAAGCCAGACCCGAGAGCGGATCGGCATCATCGGCCTTGCGCTCGATGTCGCGGGTCTCGGTCGCGTCACCAGGGGCGAAGCCGGTGTATGCCGGCACGTCAAGCGGACCGGGCAGAAAGTCGATGACAGCGTTCAGAAGCGGCTGCACACCCTTGTTCTTGAAGGCAGAGCCACACAGAACCGGAACAAAGGACATGTTCAGGGTGCCGAGACGAATAAGCCGGCGAAGAGTGGCTTCGTCCGGCTCAGTGCCTTCAAGGAAGGCTTCCATCACGTCATCATCCTGGTCGACCGCAAGCTCGACGAGCTCAGCCCGCATTTCAGCGGCCTTGTCGGCGAGATCGGCACGGATGTCCTGGACAACCCAGGATGCGCCGAGGTCTTCGGAGTTCCAGACCCACTCCTTCATCTCGATCAGATCGACGATACCAGCGAACTCGTTCTCGGCACCAATCGGGAACTGGACCGGCGCCGGAACAGCACCTGTACGGTCGCGGATCATGTCGACGCAGTTGAAGAAGTCGGCACCGATCTTGTCCATCTTGTTGACGAACACGATACGCGGCACCGAATACCGGTCAGCCTGGCGCCATACGGTCTCGGTCTGCGGCTCGACACCGGCGTTGGCGTCAAGAACGCAGACAGCGCCATCGAGAACGGCCAACGACCGCTCTACCTCGATGGTGAAGTCAACGTGGCCCGGCGTGTCGATGATGTTGAACCGGAACTTGGCTTCGTCAGAATCCGAACCGTACTCGCCGGTCGGGTTGGAGCCGTCATTCGTCCGGAACCAGAAACAGGTGGTTGCCGCCGAAGTGATGGTGATACCACGCTCCTGCTCCTGCTCCATCCAGTCCATGGTGGCGTTGCCGTCATGAACTTCGCCGATCTTGTGGGACCGGCCGGTGTAATACAGAATACGCTCAGTAGCGGTGGTCTTGCCGGCATCGATGTGGGCCATGATGCCGAAATTTCGGTAGCGGTCGAGGGTGTACTCACGTGCCATATCCGGGATCTCCTGCCGAGTGGCTTACCAGCGATAATGCGAGAAAGCGCGGTTCGCTTCCGCCATCTTGTGGGTGTCTTCACGCTTCTTCACCGCGTTACCACGGTTGTTGGCAGCATCCATCAGCTCGGACGACAGACGATCCACCATGGTGGTTTCGCCGCGCTTGCGCGAGCTGTCGATCAGCCAGCGGATCGCCAGCGCCTGGGCGCGCTCAGCACGAACTTCGACGGGAACCTGATAGGTCGCACCACCAACACGGCGCGAACGTACTTCAAGATGTGGCCGGACATTATCCAGCGCATCATGGAATACCTTCACAGGCTCGTTGCCCGACTTTGCCTCGATGCGGTCGAAAGCACCGTAGACGATCTTCTCAGCCGTCGAACGCTTGCCGTCATACATCAGGCAGGACATGAACTTGGAAACAACAGTGTCCTTGAACTTCGCATCGGGGAGAACAGGACGTTTTTCAGCGCGGTGGCGACGTGACATGGCAGTCTTCCCTTACTTCGGACGCTTGGCGCCGTATTTCGAACGACGCTGGCGACGATCTGCAACACCCTGGGTGTCGAGCGTTCCGCGAATGATGTGATAGCGAACACCCGGAAGGTCTTTCACGCGTCCACCGCGGATCATCACGACCGAGTGCTCCTGAAGGTTGTGACCCTCACCAGGAATGTAGCTCGATACTTCGAAACCATTGGTCAGGCGCACACGTGCGACTTTCCGCAGGGCCGAGTTCGGCTTCTTGGGAGTGGTCGTATAGACCCGCGTGCACACGCCGCGCTTTTGCGGACATGCTTCCATCGCAGGAACCTTGGTACGGGCAACCGGACGCTTGCGTCCGTGCCGGATCAACTGGTTAATGGTTGGCATTTCTGCCCCTTTTCGTCTCAACCAAATAGAGCACTTAACGTGCAACAAGGGGGTGTCTTCCCTCTTAACCGGGAAGGCCTCCCTTTCATCAGCGCCCAGACGGGCCTGTTTTTCGTCACCTATATAACGGCACAGCGTCTAGCCCGAAGTGAACGGCTACCGTTCAAGTGGACCACCACCTGCACCAAAAGGTGAGCGGAACCTATGTCAGCGGCACCGACGGGTCAAGCAGTTTTTGCCGCAATCCGCCGGTGACGCCCGAATTTCTCGCCATTGCCCGAATGCCACGAAATCCCGGCCGGAAACCGGGATATTCGCGCCTTGCGGAGCAGATCAGACGTCTGCCCCGGCCTCTTCGGCAGCTGCGGCGAAGCCTTCACCTGCCTCGGAGCCGGCATCTTCGAGTGCCGGTGTCGCGGCAGCCCGCTCTTCCATGATCACACGGTCACGATCGGCAGCGATTCGGCGAAGACGCTTCATCACCGATCCGGTACCTGCCGGGATCAGGCGTCCGACAATCACATTCTCCTTCAGACCGTCGAGCGTGTCCTGGCGACCACTGACCGCAGCTTCGGTCAGAACGCGTGTGGTCTCCTGGAACGACGCGGCCGAGATGAACGAGCGTGTCTGCAGCGATGCCTTGGTGATACCAAGAAGCACCGGATGCGCCTCAGCCGCGCGAAGCCCCTCTGCCTCGAGCGAGGCATTGGATGCGGCAAACTCCTCGCGATCGACCTGTTCGCCGATCAGGAAGGTGCTGTCGCCAGCGTCAGTGACCTCGACCTTCTGCAGCATCTGGCGAACAATCACCTCGATGTGCTTGTCGTTGATCTTCACGCCCTGCAGACGGTAGACGTCCTGGATTTCCTTCACCAGATAGGCTGCCAGCTGCTCGACACCGAGGATGGCCAGGATATCGTGCGGAACCGGGCTGCCATCAAGCAGAAGGTCGCCGGTGCGGACAAGGTCACCCTCGTTCACAGCCAGCGGACGGCCTTTCGGCAGCAGATATTCAACCGGATCGCCATCGCCCTCGACCGGGACAACGCGGATACGGCGCTTTGCCTTGTAGTCATTGCCAAACTCGACGCGACCGTCGGATTCCGAAATCACCGCGAAGTCTTTCGGCTTGCGGGCCTCGAACAGCTCGGCAACACGCGGCAGACCACCGGTGATGTCACGTGTCTTTGACGATTCCCGCGGGATACGTGCCAGAACATCGCCAGCCTGAATCTCGGCACCACTTTCGACCGACAGGATGGCCCCAGCCGACATGAAGTAGCGGGCCTCAAGGCCGTTTGCCAGCGTCAGCACTTCGCCCTTGTCGTCACGCAGAGTGATCCGCGGACGAAGGTTGGCACCGCCTGCGGACGCCTTCCAGTCAACAACCTCGCGGCTGGAGATACCGGTTGCATCATCGGTGACCTCACGGACCGACACACCATCAACGAGATCGACATAGTTTGCCGTTCCCTTCATCTCGGCGATGATCGGCATGGTATACGGATCCCATTCGATCAGAACATCACCGGCGGCGATGGTCTTGCCAGCCTTCACGAACAGCTTGCCGCCATAAGGAAGACGGTGGCGCTCGCGCTCACGGCCCTGCTCATCAAGGATCAGCAGTTCGGTGTTCCGGCTCATCACGATCTGGTTGCCTTCACGGTCCTTGACCAGCGCCTCGTTCTCGAGCTTCACCTTGCCGCCAATGGCAGCCTCGATGTTCGACTGCTCGGCGCCCCGCTGCGCGGCACCACCAACGTGGAAGGTCCGCATGGTCAGCTGGGTACCGGGCTCGCCGATCGACTGCGCCGCGATCACGCCGACAGCCTCACCGATATTCACCGAGGTACCGCGGGCCAGGTCACGGCCATAGCACTGGCCGCAGATGCCTGTCTCAGCCTCGCAAAGAAGTGCGGAACGGATAAGTGCCTGATCGACACCTGCCTCCTCGATTCTCTCGGCATGCTCCTCGGTCACCATATCACCAGCGGCAACAATCACCTCGCCGGTACTGAGATCGACCATGTCCTCGGCCATGATCCGGCCAAGGATGCGGTCATAGATGGTCTCGACAACATCGCTGCCATTCATCACGGGACGGACGGTCAGGCCCTTGCTGGTGCCGCAATCCTCGATGTTCACGATGCAATCCTGCGCCACATCGACGAGGCGACGGGTCAGATACCCCGAGTTCGCTGTCTTCAGCGCGGTATCGGCAAGACCCTTACGGGCACCGTGCGTGGAGTTGAAGTATTCCAGCACGTTCAGGCCTTCCTTGAAGGACGAGATAATCGGTGTCTCGATGATCTCGCCGGACGGCTTTGCCATCAGGCCCCGCATACCGGCAAGCTGCTTGATCTGCGCTGCCGAACCACGGGCACCGGAGTGCGCCATCATCCAGACCGAGTTGATCGGCTCACCCTCGCGGATCGTCGAGATCCCCTTCATCATCTCGTCAGCGACAAGATCGGAGCAGCGCGACCAGACGTCGACCACCTTGTTGTACTTCTCACCCTGGGTGATCAGGCCATCAAGATACTGCTGCTCGAAGGTCTTCACTTCGGCTTCCGCCTCGTTGACATACTTCTCCTTCAGGTCGGGAGTCGTCAGATCGGCGATGCCAAAGGAGATGCCGGCATCACAGGCCTGGCCGAAACCAAGCGACATCAGCCGGTCACAGAAGATCACGGTGTCCTTCTGCCCACAGTGACGATAGACATGGTCGATCACATCACTGACGTGCTTCTTCGTCATCAGCTTGTTGACCAGCTCGAAGGAACAGTTCGGGTTGTCGGGAAGCAGATCGGCAAGCTGTGCGCGGCCCGGTGTGGTCTCGATCACACGGGTCACACGCTCGCCATTCTCATCACGCGTCGCCACGCGCGCCTTGACCTTGGCATGAAGGCTGACAGATCCGTTGCCAAGCGCCAGCAGGATTTCCTGGACGTTGGCAAAGGCCATGCCCTCACCATGCTCTTTCTCACGCTCGAGCGACATGTAATAGAGGCCGAGAATGATGTCCTGCGACGGCACGATGATCGGTTTGCCGTTCGCCGGGCTGAGGATGTTGTTGGTCGACATCATCAGGACCCGTGCCTCAAGCTGCGCTTCCAGCGACAGCGGCACATGGACGGCCATCTGGTCACCGTCGAAGTCGGCGTTGAAGGCCGTACAGACAAGCGGATGGAGCTGGATCGCCTTGCCCTCGACAAGGACAGGCTCGAATGCCTGGATGCCAAGACGGTGCAGGGTCGGCGCGCGGTTCAGCATCACCGGATGCTCGCGGATCACCTCTTCAAGGATGTCCCAGACCTCGGGACGTTCCTTTTCCACCATGCGCTTGGCCATCTTCACGGTGCTGGCCATCGAATAGAGTTCCAGCTTCGAATAGATGAACGGCTTGAACAGCTCGAGCGCCATCTTCTTCGGCAGGCCGCACTGGTGCAGCTTCAGCTCGGGACCGACAACGATCACCGAACGGCCGGAATAGTCGACGCGCTTGCCAAGAAGGTTCTGACGGAAGCGGCCCTGCTTGCCTTTCAGCATGTCGGACAGCGACTTCAGCGGGCGCTTGTTGACACCGCTGATCACGCGACCACGACGACCATTGTCGAACAGGGCGTCGACGGCCTCCTGCAGCATCCGCTTTTCGTTCCGGACAATGATATCCGGCGCGCGAAGCTCGATCAGGCGCTTCAGCCGGTTGTTCCGGTTGATCACACGGCGATACAGATCGTTCAGATCTGATGTTGCGAAACGGCCACCATCGAGTGGCACAAGCGGACGAAGCTCTGGCGGAATGACCGGGATCACGTCAAGGATCATCCATTCCGGACGGCAGCCAGACTCGCGGAAGCTGTCGACAAGCTTCAGGCGCTTGACCAGTTTCTTGCGTTTCGCTTCGGACCCGGTCTCGGCCAGCTCCTCGCGAATCTTCACACGCTCCTCGTCCAAATCCATGGCTTCGAGGACCTTCTTGATCGCCTCGGCGCCAATGCTGGCCTCAAAAGCGTCATCGCCGAATTCGTCCTGCGCGTCGTAGAATTCCTCTTCCGACAGCAGCTGGCCCTTCTCAAGCGAGGTCAGGCCGGGCTCGATGACAACGAAATTCTCGAAATAGAGAACCCGCTCAAGATCCTTCAGCGTCATGTCGACAAGAAGACCGATGCGGCTTGGCAGCGACTTCAGGAACCAGATATGCGCAACCGGCGATGCCAGCTCGATATGGCCCATGCGCTCACGCCGGACTTTCGACAAAGTGACTTCAACGCCGCACTTCTCGCAGATGATGCCGCGATACTTCATCCGCTTGTACTTGCCGCACAGGCATTCGTAGTCACGGACCGGGCCGAAGATACGGGCGCAGAACAGCCCGTCCTTCTCCGGCTTGAAGGTACGATAGTTGATCGTCTCGGGCTTCTTGATTTCGCCAAATGACCAGGAACGGATACGTTCCGGTGACGCGATCGAGATACGGATCTTGTCAAAGCTCTGAGGGCCCTGGTTCTGCCCGAAAGGATTCATCAAGTCGTTCATGTCGTCATCTCCCAGCGGAGTGTATGGTTATCTTGTCCGGGTCGCGGACGCGATCAATATTCAGCTTCGTGAAGATCCACGTTCAGGCCAAGCGAGCGAAGCTCTTTCACCAGAACGTTGAAGGATTCCGGAATGCCGGATTCGAAGTCGTCATCACCGCGGACAATGGCCTCATAGACCTTGGTCCGGCCGGAGACGTCGTCCGACTTCACTGTCAGCATTTCCTGAAGCGTATAGGCGGCACCATAGGCCTCAAGCGCCCAGACCTCCATCTCACCGAAACGCTGGCCACCGAACTGGGCCTTACCGCCAAGCGGCTGCTGCGTGACGAGCGAGTACGGACCGATCGAACGGGCGTGGATCTTGTCATCAACAAGGTGATGCAGCTTCAGCATATAGATATAGCCAACAGTGACCGCCCGATCGAAGACCTCGCCGGTCCGGCCGTCCGTCAGCCATTCCTGTCCGGTATCGCTGAGGCCGGCCTTGCCGAGAAGCGTGATCACATCGGCTTCACGGGCACCGTCAAAGACCGGTGTTGCCATCGGCACGCCGCGGCCAAGAAGCTCGCCCTGCTCGAGGATCTGGTTGTCATCCATGACTTCCAGTTCGCCGGAGAACTGCTCCTTGGAGTAGATGTCCGACAGCTCGTTGCGAAGCGCCTTGGTATTGGCGGACGCACGGGCTGCCTCGGCGGCGGCCCCGATCTTCTTGCCAAGACCGCGCGCGGCCCAGCCAAGGTGCGTTTCAAGGATCTGTCCGACATTCATTCGTGACGGAACGCCAAGCGGGTTCAGCACGATATCCATCGGCGTGCCGTCCTCAAGATACGGCATGTCCTCGGCCGGGACGATCCGCGAGATCACACCCTTGTTGCCATGGCGACCGGCCATCTTGTCACCGGGCTGAAGCTTGCGCTTCACGGCAACGAAGACCTTGACCATCTTCATCACACCCGGAAGAAGCTCGTCACCCGCCTGCAGCTTGTCGACCTTGTCGTTGAACCGGGCCTGAAGCTGCTCGACGGCGGCTTCGAAGTTGGCGATCTGAGCCTCGACAAGCTTCTGGACCTTGTCGTCCTTCACCGAAACCTGCTGCCACTGCGAACGCGGCATGTCCTCGAGCATCGCCGCGGTCAGTTTGGTACCGGACTTAACACCCTTCGGGCCCGACGCAACGGTCTGGCCTTCGAGGAGCTCTGTCATACGGCCCTGGAAACCACGTTCCAGAATGGCGCGCTCGTCATCGCGGTCCTTACCAAGACGGTCGATCTCGGCGCGATCGATGGCCAGCGCACGCTCGTCCTTCTCGACGCCCCGGCGCGAGAAGACCCGCACCTCGACAACCGTGCCGGAACCACCGGGCGGCAGCTTCAGCGACGTGTCACGGACATCAGATGCTTTTTCACCAAAGATGGCGCGAAGCAGCTTTTCTTCCGGCGTCATCGGTGATTCACCCTTCGGCGTCACCTTGCCGACAAGAATGTCGCTCGGTCCAACCTCGGCACCGACATAAACGATGCCGGCCTCGTCGAGGTTCTTCAGGGCTTCCTCACCGACATTCGGGATGTCGCGGGTGATCTCTTCCTGGCCAAGCTTGGTATCGCGGGCCATGATCTCGTATTCCTCGATATGGATCGAGGTGAAGACGTCATCACGGACAACGCGCTCGGAGATCAGGATCGAATCCTCGAAGTTGTAGCCGTTCCAGGGCATGAAGGCGACCAGCACGTTACGGCCAAGCGCCAGTTCGCCATCCTCGGTCGACGGGCCGTCGGCGATGATGTCGCCATTGCGGACCGTGTCACCGACCTTCACCAGCGGACGCTGGTTGACGGTGGTATTCTGGTTCGAACGCTGGAACTTCAGCAGCGAGTAGATATCAACCGGCGAGACATCGTCGGCGCTCTCCTCGTTGGCACGCACCACGATGCGGGTGGCGTCAACCTGATCGATCACACCGGCACGGCGGGCGACGATGGTCACGCCCGAGTCACGTGCCACGCGCGATTCCATGCCGGTACCGACAATCGGCGCCTCGGCACGGACCAGCGGCACCGCCTGACGCTGCATGTTCGATCCCATCAGAGCGCGGTTGGCGTCATCATTCTCGAGGAACGGGATAAGCGCGGCAGCAACCGAGACCAGCTGCTTTGGCGACACGTCCATCAGCTCGATGTCAGTCGGACGGGCAAGACCGATTTCGCCAGCACGGCGGATCGGGATCAGTTCGCCGACAAAGGCGCCCTTGGCGTCGAGCTCGGCATTTGCCTGCGCGATCGTGTACCGGCCCTCTTCCATCGCCGAGATGTAACGCACCTCGTCGGTGACCTTGCCGTCGACGACCTTGCGATAAGGTGTCTCGATGAAACCGTAGCGGTTGATCTTGGCAAAGGTGGCAAGCGAGTTGATCAGACCGATGTTCGGGCCTTCCGGCGTTTCAATCGGGCAGATCCGGCCATAGTGGGTCGGGTGAACGTCGCGCACCTCGAAACCGGCCCGCTCACGTGTCAGACCACCTGGCCCAAGCGCCGACACACGGCGCTTGTGGGTGATTTCGGACAGCGGGTTGGTCTGGTCCATGAACTGCGACAGCTGCGAAGATCCGAAGAATTCACGCACCGCGGCAGCTGCCGGCTTGGCGTTGATCAGATCGGCAGGCATCACGGTATCGATCTCGACCGAGCCCATACGCTCGCGGATGGCACGCTCCATGCGGAGCAGGCCGACGCGATACTGGTTTTCCATCAGTTCGCCAACCGAGCGGACCCGGCGGTTGCCAAGATGATCGATATCATCAACCTCGCCACGACCGTCCTTCAGGCCGGTCAGGACGCGCAGAATGGCCAGAACGTCAGCCTTGCGAAGCACGCGAAGCTGGTCATCCGTGTCGAGCTCAAGGCGCGAATTCATCTTCACCCGGCCAACCGACGACAGATCGTAACGGTCGGAATTGAAGAACAGGCTTTCGAACAGCGCATGTGCACTTTCCAGTGTCGGCGGCTCACCGGGGCGCATGACCCGGTAGATGTCGACAAGCGCTTCCTCGCGGCTGTTGTTGCGATCGGCAGCCAGCGTGTTGCGCAGATGCGGGCCAAAATTCACATTGTCGATGAACAGAACGCTGATTTCGTTCTCGTTCTCGTCAACCATGCGCTTCAGCATGTCCTCGGTGATCTCGTCACCCGCCTCGGAAAAGACCTCGCCGGTCTCCATGTTGATGAAATCATCGGCAAGATACCGACCAATCAGGTCCTCATCCGGCACGAAGATCCGCTCGATGCCGGCTTCGGAAAGCTTGCGAAGCGACCGCGGCGTCATCTTGGTACCAGCAGAGGCAACAACATCGCGTGACTTCGCATCAATCAGGTCACGCGCCAGCTTGTTGCCCTTCAGCGCCTCGGCGTCGAAAGCATAGGACCAGCCTTCGCCGTCACGGGTATAGCTGACCGAGCTGTAGAATTCCTGAAGGATCTCGTCGCGGCTCATCCCGATGATGCGGGCCGGATCCAGCTCTTCACTGTTCTCCGCGCAGGCCTCGGCATAGGCGATCGAGTCATCGTTCGGGAGCGCCATCAGGAATGTGGTGACCGGAAGCTTACGCTTGCGGTCGATACGAACATTCAGGATGTCCTTGGCGTCGAATTCGAAATCGAGCCAGGAACCGCGATAGGGGATCACGCGGGCTGCGAACAGCAGCTTGCCGGACGCGTGCGTCTTGCCACGGTCATGATCAAAGAAGACGCCTGGCGAGCGATGCATCTGCGAAACAATCACACGCTCGGTGCCGTTGACGATAAAGGTGCCGTTGGATGTCATCAGCGGCATGTCGCCCATATAGACATCCTGCTCCTTGATGTCACGGATCGACCGCGCGCCAGTGACCTCATCCTCTTCCCAGACTTCCAGGCGAAGGGTGACCTTCAGCGACGAGGCAAAGGTAAGGCCGCGCTGCTGGCATTCCTCGACATCATATTTCGGCTTTTCGAGGTCATAGGACACGAATTCGAGCTTCGCCCGTCCGGCGAAGTCCTCGATCGGGAAAATCGAGTCGAACGTTTCCTGGAGACCATGCTTGTCGCGGTCATGCGGGGCAATGCCCATCTGCAGGAAGGTGTCATAGCTCGAGCGTTGCACGTCGATCAGGTTTGGCATGGCCGTGACTTCTGCCAGCTGACCAAAGGTACGGCGCACGCGCCGGCGACTGTCGAGTGTGCTTACTTGCGATGCCATTATGGATTACCTCGTCAAATTTCTGTTTGCGAACAGATCGTTAGCGAAGATCTGCCAGTTTGCCACCAGGATCCGGAACCGGTCCGGAATGCGTCTGGTGATAAACGGCCTTGCACCGGACGGAGAAACCGCCCGGTGCAAGGTTGGTTCGGTCGGCAATCGAAGAGATGCCGCAACGTCGGGTTACTTGACCTCGACGCTCGCGCCAGCTTCCTCGAGCTTGCCCTTGATTTCCTCGGCCTCTTCCTTCGACACGCCTTCCTTGACGGCTTTTGGCGCACCTTCGACGAGGTCCTTGGCTTCTTTCAGGCCGAGCGAGGTGATGGCGCGGACTTCCTTGATCACATTGATCTTGGAAGAACCGGCTGCCGTGAGGATCACGTCAAACTCGGTCTTTTCTTCTGCTGCACCGCCGGCGTCACCGCCGCCAGCAGGCATTGCCATGGCAACCGGAGCAGCGGCGGCGGATACGCCCCACTTGTCTTCCAGCAGCGTGGCCAGTTCAGCCGCCTCGAGGACGGTCAGGTTGGAAAGTTCTTCTGCGATTTTTTCGATATCAGCCATGATTTACTCCATTGGGCTTGAACGTTTGATGGGGGCTGTTAGCCCTGCTGCAATTGGTCTGAACGTGCCTGCATCACGCGTGCCACCTTGCCGGCCGGAGCCTGGGCAACACGAGCGAGTTTGGCTGCCGGAGCTTGCATAAGCCCGACAAGCTTGCCACGCAGTTCGTCAAGGGACGGCATCTTCGCCAACGCCTCGACGCCAGCCTTGTCCAGGGTCTTCCCGTCCATGCTGCCGCCGACGATTGTCAGCTTGTCGTTTTCCTTGGCGAAGTCCACGAGGGTCTTGGCGGCAGCCACCGGGTCAGCCGACGTGCCAATGGCGGTCGGTCCGGTAAACATGGCGTCAAGCTCTTCGTAGCGCGTGCCTTTGAGTGCCAGCTTGGCAATCCGATTCTTGGTTACCTTGAAGCCAGCTCCAGCTTCCCGCATCTTCAGACGCAGTGCGCTGCTCTCTGCAACGGTCATCCCGACCTGATGAGCGACGACCACTGTGGTCGACCCGTTCAGGGTGGATTGCAGCGTTTCGATCAGTTCGGCTTTTTCTTGTCTGTTCACCGATCTCTCCGCTCTGTTCGGGGTGACGAAACATCCGCCGCCCCAGGTTGCAATGTGAACCGGCCATATGGCCGATCCGCTGGCCTGCCCATCAAGAAGTTCAAGCAGAAACCTGCTCTTGCTCCCGTCTATTGCAGGACATTAAGCCATCGCCGCCGGACAGGCCGGCATTGACAGCACCTGCAGTCTTGGACAGGTGGGGCGCGGGTCTCCACCCTTGCCCCTTTACCGACACCGAAGCGCCGGCAAATTCAGTCTCATCGGCGCCGAAGCGCCGATAAATTCAGTTCATGTCGCCTCAGGCGACGTCTTCAACCGCCACGCCGGCGCCCATTGTCGAGCTCAGCGTGATCTTGCGGATATATGTGCCTTTCGCACCCGACGGGCGCGCCTTGCGGACAGCATCGATAAAGGCGGCAGCGTTCTCGAGGATCTTGCCCTCGTCAAAGCTGGCCTTGCCGATGCCGGCATGGACCACACCGGCCTTCTCGGCGCGGTACTGGACCTCACCGGCCTTGGCGGCCTTCACGGCGGCGCTGACATCAGGTGTAACGGTGCCAAGTTTCGGGTTCGGCATCAGACCACGTGGGCCAAGCACCTTACCAAGGCGACCGACAACACCCATCATGTCAGGGCTTGCGATCACCCGGTCGAAATTGGACTCACCGTTCTGGATGGCCTCGGCAAGGTCCTCGGCACCCACCAGGTCAGCACCGGCTTCCTTGGCCTCATCGGCCTTCGCGTCACGTGCGAAGACGGCAACCCGCATGGTCTTGCCGGTACCGTTCGGCATGGCCACGACACCACGGACCATCTGGTCGGCGTGACGCGGATCAACACCAAGGTTCATCGCGATTTCGATGGTCTCGTCGAACTTGGATGCGGCGGCATTGGCTTTTACCACGGCAACAGCCTCGGCAAGAGGGTACATCCGCTCACGATCGATGGCCGCGAGGGCCGCTTGTCTGCGCTTGCTCTGCTTTGCCATCGGTCAGCCCTCCACTTCGAGGCCCATGGCGCGGGCTGAGCCGCGCACCATTGCCATTGCGCCGTCTACATCAACGGCATTCATGTCACCCATCTTCTGCTCGGCGATCTCGCGCACCTGGGCTTCGGTCACCTTGCCGGCAACGGCACGGCCGGGCTCTTGCCCACCCTTGTTCAGCCCGGCGGCCTTCTTCAGGAAGAAGCTGACCGGCGCGGTCTTGGTGGCGAAGGTGAACGACTTGTCCTGAAAGACAGTGATCACCACCGGAATCGGCATGTTCTTCTCGAGCGAGTCGGTCGCTGCGTTGAACGCCTTGCAGAATTCCATGATGTTGACACCACGCTGTCCAAGAGCCGGTCCGACAGGCGGCGATGGATTCGCCGCGCCGGCAGGAATGTTCAGCTTGATGTAGCCTTCGATTTTCTTTGCCATCTAATGTTGTCCTTAACCCCCGGTGGTCCGCCTCTCGAACGGGTGCCACCGCATTACCCTAGATTTTCTCGACCTGGCTGTATTCCAGCTCGACAGGAGTCGAACGACCAAAGATCGACACGGTCACCTTCAGGCGCGCCTTGTCGTCATCAGCCTCTTCGACAAAACCGTTAAACGATGCAAACGGCCCATCCGAAACGCGTACCTGCTCGCCAATGTCGAATGTGACAGTGGTGCGCGGACGCTCTACCCCTTCGCTCACCTGGTGGATCAGACGCTCGGCCTCGGCATTGGTGATCGGCACGGGCTTGCCCTTGCCGCCGAGGAAACCGGTGACGCGTGGCTGGCTGGTGACCAGCTGCCATGCTTCGTCGGTCAGGTCCATCTTGACCAGAATATAGCCTGGGAAAAACTTCTTCTCGCTTTGCACGCGAACGCCACGGCGCATCTCGACCACCTCTTCGGTGGGCACCATGACCTCATCGATCTGGTGCTCGAGCCCATTGCTTTCAGCCTGCTCGGTGATCAGCTGAGCCACCTTCTTCTCCGAACCGGAGAACACATGCAGGACATACCAACGCTTAGCCATGACCAACGCTTTCCGTCACAATTACACCCATCGGGCTGCGCTCGGCATCAACCGCCGAAGCCCAACACAAACTGGACGACGTTCGAAAGCACCAGATCCACCAGAAGGAAAAAGATCGCGGCAATTGTAGCCATCACGAACACAGTGATGGTGGCGGTCCCGGTTTCGCGGCGACTGGCCCAGGAAATACGCGAGATTTCCTGGCGGACCTGCCTTACAAATTGCGCTGGCGATGACTTTGCCATGGTGGTTTGGTGCCATTACAAGTTTCACATGGGCAGGCGACACCAGAACAAAACACAAAAAACGCACATATCGCGCGGTTCGTTCCCCACGATCTGCCGGTTCAGGTTGTAAAGTGACTTGTGTCGCTACCGTGGATGGGTATCTAGCAAACCGTGCCCGGCATGGCAATAGGGTATCTCTTTGCCAAAGCGCAAAAAACTATTGCTCGGATGGATCAAGCTTTCGCGGTGCCTCCAGCGCCTGCCAGGCTCCGAACACGCCGACCACCACAACCAGCCAGCATATTGTCATGGCCAGCTTGAAATCCACATCGCCACCAAGGCCGACAATGAAGCTGCCGAGAACAGCGCTTCCTGCCATTTGCAGCGCACCGCACAGTCCGGTCGCGGCGCCGCTGTGAACGCCGGCCGCGCGAATGGCCCCGATCAGGCCGTTTGCCACAATAAGCCCGTTGCCGGTGCCATAGACGAGCAGCCCCATGGAAATCACCATGGGAAACGCCAGATCGAGAAGCGCCGCCCCGGTCAACCATGACATAGCGATGAAGCTGAGAAAGCTGCCGCCCAGCGCCGCGCGGTCGATACCATAACGCGGCCCAAGCTTGCGGTTCAGATTGTTGCCAAAAATATAGCCGACGGTGCAGGCACTGAAGAACAGGCCAAATTCGAACGCGCTCGAGCCAAGCTGCTGGAAATGATAGGGCATGAACCCGCCCATCGCGAAGAAGACAGCGGTCATCAACGCTGCACCGCTGGCATTGGCGATGAATTTCTGCGTCACCAGCAGCTGTGCATAGATCCCCATGATCTTGCGGATCGGCAACGGCGCGCCCTTTTCAGTCCGGCTTTCGCTGACCAGGAAATGCGACGAGACAAGGACCACCGCCGACGTGATCACCATCAGCGTCACCGACCCGCGCCAGCCGACGAAATCCACCAGAATGCCGCCAAACGCAAACCCCAGAAGCGGCACAATCGCCTGAAACATGGTGATCGTGGACAGCTGCTTGCCGGCTTCGGCGCGGTCAAAGCTGTCGCTGATGATCACCCGCCCCATCGCCGTGCAGGCCGCCGCCCCAAACCCCTGGATCAACCGCATCGCGATCAGCATCTCGACTGTTGTCGAAAACAATGAGCCCAGACCTCCGAGGGTGAACAGCAACGCGCCATACACCAGCACTGGCCGGCGCCCGATCCTGTCGGATATGGATCCGGCAGCAAGCTGGCCAAGGCCAAGCATCACCAGAAACACACCAAGGACAAGCTGCGCCTGGTCACCCGTAGCCATCAGGTCCGCGCGAAGCGCGGGAATGGCCGGCGACAACAGGGAAATGCCAACATTCGCCCCGGACACGGCAAGCGCCAGCACCCAGATCGGCGGCAAGGACCGGATCGCAGCCGTGGCTGTCATGCCGAATCCTCACGGGCATAGGGCGCAAACCTCGCCTTGCCGGGAAAATCCGGAAGCCCCGACATCACCCCCCGGCGAAGCGTGCGCCACCAGGTGCCAAGTCCGGTCACCAGCAATCCGATGATCAGCACGTTGATATAGAAGCCACTGTCACCGAACGCATCGGTATAGAGGCCGAGAACGGCCCCGATATAGACAAGCCCTGCCGTCAGGAACGAGCGCCGGTCAATCACCAGCGACAGAAAGGTTGTGGCAACCAGCATGGCCACGGTCAGAACATGGCCGGGCACCCCGCCGATGTTGAACAGGGTGACTGTCACCGTATTCACAATCGCCGGCCCGGCGAGAATATGCAGCCAGAAGGCTGTCTTTGACGAGCTTCCGACACGGAGCGGGTCACGCATGTCGAACCGCAACGCCGCTGCCAGCGCCAGTAGCCCGAAGCCGAGAATGCCAAGGGCTGCCCCGAGATTTTCACGAAGGTCGAAGAACCCGTCGGACAGAAAGGCCTTGCCGCCATTGCCGGAAGCGAGTTCTGCCACCGCCAGAATGGCAACAAGCAGGCTGATGCCGG
>CENJ01174068.1_pt1 | contig 16479 bp, 12 predicted proteins | sample 356161 | NCBI WGS metagenome assembly CENJ01 (sample SAMEA2619531, study PRJEB7988) | marine metagenome | biome: marine biome (ENVO:00000447); feature: surface water layer (ENVO:00002042); material: "saline water (ENVO:00002010), including plankton (ENVO:xxxxxxxx)" | depth 5 m
GAAAAATTCTTTTAAATCATTGATAAAAAGATATTTATTACTTTATTCAGTTATTCTTACCCTATACTACTAATAAGAGATTTATATATTAAATAATTATTATCTTTATAGGTGAAGTAAAAGTGTTAGTGTTTTACATAAATTATGGAATTTAAAATCAACAAAGATCATTTTAGTAATGGCTTACAACAAGTCTTGAATGTTGTAGGCACACGATCCGCAATGCCGATTTTAGGAAATGTATTAATCGAAGCGAGTGCAGATCACATATCCTTAACTACGACAAATTTAGATATTGGAATCCGTTGCCGAATCACAGCAGAGGTGACCACTGAGGGAAGCATCACTTTGCCGGTAAGAAAATTAGCCACAATTGTAAAAGAATTACCACAGCAAGAGGTATTTTTTGAATTAGCGTCAAACAATCAGGCAAAGATCACCTCAGGAGGTTCGATCTTTAAAGTAATGGGCATTGGTACGGATGAGTTTCCCCCGTTGCCGTCTTTCGAAAACCAGCATGTGTTTAAATTGGAGCAAAATGATTTAGCAAATATGCTTAAGAGCGTGTCCTTTGCGCAATCGTCTGATGAAAATCGTTATATCCTCAATGGAGTGTATTTTAATTTCTCTGATGAGAATCTAACTTTAGTTGCGACAGATGGTCGTCGTTTAGCTTTAACCTCTTATGAATTGGAGGCGGATTCGTCGGATACAGGGAGTTTAATTTTACCAGCAAAGACGGTTTCAGAAATTGAACGCTTAGTAGGTAAGGGAGAAAGCGTGAAGATAGCCTTCAATGATCGACAAGTTGCTTTTGAAATAGCGATAGAAGATGAAGAGGGCAATAGTGGATTGATCGACCATATTTATTTGGTTTCAAAAATTGTAGAAGGGAATTTCCCGAATTATCGTCAGGTGATTCCGAAAGAGACAGAGCACCGTATAAAAATTGAGCGTGAATTATTTTTAGAGTGTGTCCACCGTGCTGCTTTAGTGACATCTGAGAAAAGTAATTCCATCAAATTAAAGATCAGTAATAATTTAATGGAGATTATGGGATCCTCTGCAGAATATGGAGAATCGCATGAATCTATGGGCATCGCTTATGAAGGACCTGATGTTCAAATTGCTTTCAATCCAACATTTTTAATGGAACCTTTGAGAGCTTTGAGCCATGACGAAATTTTCTTCGAATTTAAGGATGAACTCAGTCCTGGTTTGGTTAAAACCCTAAACCAATTTTTATGTGTAATTATGCCACTCAGGCTTAATTAAGCATTTCTCAGTACTCTCACTGAATTCTATTTGGAATTATGTTCGTAAGCAAAGAGCTGACGCTTGTTTTATTGGCGGTTTATTTAATAATGCTTATTTTAAGCAAACAGTTTCCGATGCGGATTTTTGCTTTGATCAGTCATTGGGCACGCTGGTTGAGCTTTGCCTGTGCTTTCAGTTTGATGCTGACTTTTTTTGAATGGTCAAATCGTCCGGATTGGGTGCATTTTGTCAGTGGCTTAGCCTTATGGTTTGTTTTAGAAACTTTATTTTATAAAATTTCTATTCACATGTTGAACATAAGCGACATGGAGTTGTTTCCAAAATACAAACATGACACAAACGAAAATCTATGGCCTATAACCAAAGAGGTACTCCAAATAAAAGAATTTTTATCGGCAGAAGGATTTAAGTCTGAAGAGATATTAAAAGCTCAAATTGTTTCGAATATTACTATACGTCAGGCGGTTTTTTTAGATGACTCACAAAAGATTCGTTTGAATGTTTTATTTATTCCTCATGCCAATCATGAAACAAAGCTTTTTTATTCGCTTTTCAGTATGCAAACATCTGGAGAAACTTTAATAACAGATAATCAAAATATGCCTTTTGGGGGCTATTATCCAGAGAACTGGACAGTCAATCGATTTCCCGTCTGTCACTCGTTAAAGCAATTGTTAAAAAAACACCGAGAGCTTGTTGGGGAAAAGAAAGAAGCTTTGGTGGCACTTAATGAAGATATGCGCACAAACACTAATCGCCTTCAATGGGAATTGGAAAAGAGAAATCGAGAGATGGGCTTTCTCAAGATACCCGACAGCGAGGATAAGCGAAGAATTTCTCCTGAAGGATGTTTTAGAATTTGGACGGAAATGTGGTTACTGGCTTATTTTGGTAAGACTTTGTCTTAACTTTTTATTTCAGTACGTTCCGTAGGCGAAGACCAATCAAAGTGAAAAAATTCACCGCGTGGACTATCGACTCGCTCGTATGTGTGTGCGCCAAAATAATCTCGTTGTGCTTGGAGAAGGTTTTGTGGCAAGACCGCACTTCGATAACTGTCGTAGTAGGCGAGCGCGGAACTGAAAGTCGGCACCGGTATACCAGTGACAACAGATTGGCTAATTACGAATCGCCAGTTGCCCTCAGCAGAATCAATCGCTTGTTTGAAATAGTCATCGAGCAAGAGGTTTTCTAGAGTGCTATTTTTATCAAAAGCTTCAGTAATCTTTTGCAAGAAAGCGGCACGGATGATGCAACCGCCACGGAAAATTTCTGCTATAGCACCAAAGTTTAAGTCCCAATCATATTCTTTGTTGGCTTCACGCATGAGTTGAAAGCCTTGAGCATAGGAGCAGATCTTTGAGCAGTATAAGGCATCATGAACGGCTTGGATAAAGGCGTCTTTATCTTCAATCGCTGGGGATACCGTAGGTTGTGACAATATCTTTGAAGCATGGGTGCGTTCGTCTTTCAGTGCAGAAACACAACGAGCAAAGACCGCTTCAGCAATCGTGGGTGCAGGAACACCCATATCTAATGCATTCACAGAAGTCCATTTACCGGTTCCTTTTTGACCGGCAGTATCTAAAATCGAATCGACTAAGGGTTGATTGGTTTTTGGGTCTATTTGTTGGAGAATATCTGCCGTGATCTCCATTAAGAAAGAATCTAGAAGGCCTGTATTCCATTCTTCAAAAATCTTTCCAATTGCTACGGGCTCTAATTTCAAGATGTCGCGCAAAATATGGTAAGCTTCACAAATCATCTGCATGTCTCCATATTCAATTCCGTTATGCACCATTTTCACATAATGCCCGGCACCATTCGCCCCAATATAGGTGGTGCAACTGACGCCTCCTTCAACAGGGTTACCAGGCTTCGCTCCCTCAAGCGGTTTCCCGGTCTTAGGATTCACCTTAGCGGCGATTGCAGTCCAAATCGGCTCTAGCTCTTTCCAAGCTTCAAAAGAGCCTCCTGGCATAAGTGAGGGGCCAAAGCGCGCACCTTCTTCACCGCCAGAAACACCCGAGCCGATGAATTGAAATCCTAAGTCAGTCAAAGTCTTTTCTCTACGAATGGTATCATCCCATTTGGCATTTCCTCCATCGATGATAATGTCTTCTTTGTCGAGTAGTGGGACAAGTGCATCGATGACCGCATCGGTCGCACGACCTGCTTGAACAAGAATGATGATTTTTCTCGGTCTTTTGAGTGAAGCGACAAAATCTTCGAGTTGCTCAAATCCGACTAATGCACCAGGGGTGTCTGGGTTGGCATCCAGGAAAGTTTTTGTTTTAGCGTAAGTCCGATTAAAAACGGAGATGTTAAAATTATGGTCTGCGATATTAAGGGCTAAATTTTGTCCCATTACCGCGAGGCCGATTAATCCGATATCTGAAGATGCAGAAGTCATAAATTGAAATGAACAGTATTAATAAATGTTGGTAGATTCTTGATTGATGACTGGATCGCTCAAGAAATCAGCCATGAAGTTTAAATTAGTTCTACCGGAGCCCATTTGGATTCCTTCGGCAGCGATGTTAACAACAACATCTTTGCCGGGCTGTAGTAAAACGGCAGGAATAAAGATAGTGTTCTCTGAAATGGTACCATCGATATCGTTAAGGATGCCTAGAGGTTTTAAGTGCTCAGAAAAGCGGATTTCGATTTGTCCTTTCACGGGTTCAAATTCTCCTTGATTGCGTACGCGAATACTTAATTCCGTGGTTTCGCCAACCGTGATGGGGTCTTTGGAATCGACAATAGAAAGTGTTACACCAGGGACGGCGAGCCATTCGGTAGAACTTTGGTCGGATGCGGTCAGCTCAGCACTTGTTTTAAGTATAGCTTTGACAATCGCATTACCAGGGCGATTTGAGGTGAGTTGAGTGGTGATTAATTGGTTACTCCCTGCGGGCAGTCGGGGAATCATCCAACCAATGGCATTGCCATTGATGCGGCCTTGTCCTGAGTCAAGGATGGAGTAATTATCGGACACGATTTGGGTGATGCGGACATTTTCTAAATCGGTATCTCCGGTATTACGAATATTGATTTTATAGTTTTGGGGCTTGAATACGTAAGCACTGAGTGGGCCGAGTGTTTCAATTTGAATGCCTGATTGAACAATTTGTGTATTTGCTTGAGCCAAAGCTTCTGTTTCTGGAACACTATTTGCGTAGGTGGCACGGAAGTTATTTTCAAAGAGTCCCTGAGTTAGGGCATCTGCTTGAATAGTAAAGGAGCGAGAGGCACCCATATCTAACTCATAAAGTGAATAGTTTAGAGGAGAGACTTCTTGAAAAGCTTCGGATAAATCAGCGGAAAGAGCAACGGATTTGGCGACAGCAGTTCCTGTATTACGCAAGGTGAGTTCCCATGTGCCGGTCGTGTTTCGTTCGAGTGAATTAGGGGCGACCACATCTAATTCTAGTTTAGGTTGTCCAGCAAAGAGCGCTAAATTAAGCGACTGTTCAAAGCGGACTAGGGTAGAAACTTGATGATCACCTTGATCCATCGGGATTAGAGACAACGCGATGGCTTGTGTGTCCCCTGCTTGAAGTTCTGTAAAATGCCAAATAAAAGTAGAAGGATCTTTCAGGCTGGGGATGACTTGGTTCACCTGAAATGATTCAGGAATGCGTTCTTCTATCCACAAATTTTCAATATCTTTTAAGACCTCTATAATAATATCATAGTTGATTTCTCCACCGACTTGATCGGAGTCGATTAAAGTTTTTCTAACGAGCAAACGATCGTTTTTAAAAACAAGCGATTCCTCGTCGATATTGTTTGTTTCGGATATTTCGGGGAGTGATTCTACCAGCGGCTGAGCCTCAGGTGTTTCTAGAACTGTCGGTGCTGAATAATCGGCTTGTATTGGGTTGGATGCGGTTGTTTCACATCCCGTTGAGAATAATAATACAGCTAAAACGAATAGAATACTGTGAACTTTAAGCATAATTTAAACGATTTGATAGAATTGAATATAGTTTAAAAAAAAAGTGTCTGAGTAAAGCGATATAAAAAAAAGTTTATTTTTCGCTGAGACGTTTAAGAAAAGAGATCTAGATTGGAATCAGGGGACTCCGACTCGGGGTCGTTTTTGTGAATGTGTTTTGGGGGTTCTTGAATAGATTTAGAGAGTGTATTTTCACATTCGTAAACAATCGAGTCGCAAATTTTTCGAATATGCATGGAGAGCCACTTAGTGGTGGTGCTATTGGCTGTGTAGTCTGCTGGGCCATAGGAATGGATGCGACCTGCATGAAGCAAGGCATCATTTTGAGCAAATTCCGCATCATTTTCTGGTTGGAAAACCGCATAGGTTTTTCCGCCATTATTTTTGACTACAGAAAAACAAGGAATATCGCTTGGCCCATCAGCCACGTAGATCATTCGATCAATGGGAATGCGGCGATCGCTTTTTTCAATATAGGCATTCACATCAATAGAAGGATTTTTGTTACCGCCTTTGTTAATTTCGAAAATATAACGAGTCTTTATCGTGTTATCTACGATGGTGCCAACTTGGCTGATTTCAAAATCGAGTTTGATCAGTAGCTCTTCTTGTTTGGAAAAATGAGGAGGCATAGGAGCTTCAATGAATTCACAGCCAAAAATATCAGTGACATAGCGAGCAATTTTACTCCCTCGAATCATTTCCGCAATACCTGTACTGATAATGTAATGCTCTAGCTCTATATTGTGCTTTTTATAGGCTTCAGATTCTTTGGTGATCGCCTGCAACAAGGGAAATAATTCAGGAAGCCCTGGACAGAATTCTAGAGCTTTTCCCAACTCTCTTAATTTTGCATTGGTCAGCCCTTCAAGGATGCCATTTTTCACATAGCTAATTAAGTGATTTAAGTAAATGGTATCAGAGGAAACACGGGTGCCTTTTTTTTGGTAGATTTCTGGTAGTGCATTCACTTCTTTCCAAAAGAGTTTTTCATCGATGCCGAAAGCATCGAATAAAGGGGTTTGCATGTATCCAGGAATTAGGGTTTTATCAAAATCCCAAACGCAAGCGATGATATTTTGTTTGTATAAAGATTTTTTCGACATTACTTGATTGTGTATTCTTATTTAAGAACTCTTTTTTCTGCAACGAATTTTCCATAAAATATGCACAAAATACCTGATATTGAGCCATTTAAACAAAAATTAAGTAGCTTAGACGAACAAATGGCAGCCGCTGATTTTTTTTCGGACGCAAAAAAAGCGACCGAAGTGTCTCGTGAACACCAAAGGCTTTCTTCATTAATCGAAAAGTTTGAACAGTATCATAAGGTTGAACAACAATTAATCGACAACGAGGGGTTATTAACAGATTCGAGTACAGATCAAGAGTTGGTACCATTGATTGAAGAAGAGCAGTTGAGTTTGAAAGAGGAAAAAGAGTCCTTAGTACTTTTGGTATTGAAGGCGATGGTGCCACCGGATTCTAGCGACAGTCGAAATTCAGTGATGGAAATACGCGGTGGTGCTGGAGGCGATGAAGCTAATATTTTTGCCGGAGATTTATTTAGAATGTACAGTCGTTATGCTGAGAAAATGAATTGGCGTGTTGAATTAATGAGTTCTAGTGCCGCTGAAACAGGAGGGTTTCGTGAAATTATTTTCAAGATAACTGGAGAGAATGTTTATAAACATTTAAAATTTGAGAGTGGAGTGCATCGAGTACAACGTGTGCCTGTAACAGAGACCCAAGGGCGAATCCATACCTCTACGGCAACAGTTGCGGTGTTACCCGAAGCTGAAGAAGTGGACATTGAAATAAACCCACAAGATTTGGAAATTTCTACAATGCGAGCCTCTGGGGCAGGTGGGCAACATGTGAATACTACAGATTCTGCGGTACAACTTGTTCATAAGCCAACAGGAGTTACCGTGTATTGTGCAGACGAACGTTCTCAGCATAAAAATAAAGCCAAGGCAATGACGGTGTTACGGTCTCGTTTGCTTAAAGCGAAAGAAGAAGAAGAGCATGCAAAGTATGCGGCTGAACGCAAAGGGCAAATCGGGACGGGCGATCGCTCTGAACGGATTCGCACTTACAATTTTCCGCAGGGACGACTGACGGATCATCGCATCGGGACAAACTTTTCCCTTCCAGGAATCGTTGAAGGTAATTTAGAATCTTTAATTGAGGCTTTGCATAATGTGGATTACGAAGCCCGTATCGAAAATTTGGTACAGTCTCAAAAAGGGTAAAGAGTGTCGAGGATGTTACTTACGCTGAGAGAGATCAAAAGTAAGACAGAAAAGTTTTTTTCTGAAAAAGGAATTCCTAATGGGAAACTAGATACGGACTTAATCTTATCCCATGCGCTGAAGTTGAAACGCTTGGATTTATACCTAGATTTAGATCGTCCAATTTATGAAAAGGAATTGAATCATATGCGGGATATGGTTCGAAGAAGAGCAATGCGTGAACCCTTGCAATATATTTTAGAGGAATGTTCTTTTTACAATTGTTCTTTGCGAGTGGATAAACGTGCTTTAATTCCTCGACCAGAAACAGAATTATTGGTTGAGCAAATATTGCCTCTACTTAAGGATGCAGAGCATATTTTAGAATTAGGGACTGGCTCTGGTGCGATTGTTTTAGCGATTGCAAAAGCAGGAATCTCTGGGGAAATAACGGCCGTTGACCGAGACCCTGAGGCCCTCGCCTTGGCAAAAAGTAATGCAGATGCGTTAGGGTTGGCCGATAAAATTACGTTTCTTGAGAGCGATTGGCTATCGGCACTGTCTTCAGAAAAACAGTTTGATGTAATCATATCGAATCCACCTTATTTGAGTCAGGCACTTTATGAGTTAGCTGAACCGGAGGTGAAAGACTTTGAACCGAAGCAAGCTTTATTGTCTGCAGATGCAGGCATGTCCGATTTAAAAATGATTATGCGTCAATCGTTCGACTTTTTGAAACCGAAAGGGCATTTAGTTTTTGAAACAGGAACAGACCAGCATGAGGAATTATCGAAGGAGGCGAATAGCATTGGCTACCATGGGATAAGAACTACCCAAGATTTGAATGGGTATGATCGCTTTTTGTGGATGCAACGATGAGTTTAATTGGGAAATAAACTGAATGCAGCTCCTCGTTGTAGTGTATTATTTTCCCATAATACCCAGTCGCGCATGATACGAAGACTCTCTCTTAAGTGTATGTCATAAGAGGGTTCTTCTTCCTCATCGTTTTCAAGATCTAGAGAATCCTCTTCAGGCACTTCATCCAACTCCTTAGTAGCAAAAGAATCTTTTAGGCTTTGAGAATCTGCTTCTTGTTCGACTCGGACATCTAAGAGAACTTCTAGTTGATCATAAGGCTTTGCTTTTAAAGCATCATAACGTTCTTCGAGGGCCTCGTTAAATAATTTTTCTTCGAGTTGCTTTGCTATACGGGTTTCTAAATTGAGAGAAATTTCGGTTTCATCATAATCTTGGGATCGCCAGTCAATTTGATCTTGGAGATAAATTAACTCTTCCATTTCTTTTTGTCGTCCTTCACTCAATTGAGATAGGTAGGGGATTAAGTTTTCTTGGTAGGGACTGGAAACTTCGATCTTTTCCCAATTGTTGTACCAATTGACGGGCTCAATTAATGCCCAGTTTATTGGATTTTCTAAATCTGATTCAGCGATGGGAAACAGTTCATTGATAGAAGGTAAAATGATGTCAGAAGAAACGCCTTTGAGTTGAGTGGAACTACCTTTAGGTAAAAAGAATTGTTTAATTGTAATTTTTGAAGCGACAGGAGGAGTCTGTGATTGGCTGGGCTGAAACCAACTCATAGGTGAGCGTGCATTCATGTGATAAATTTCTTGTACCGTACCTTTTCCGTGAGTTGCACTGTCTCCAATGATCAAGGCTCGTTCATGGTCTTGTAAGGCCCCAGCCACAATTTCAGATGCGGAAGCACTGAACTTAGACGTTAAAATAATGAGAGGGCCCTTCCAAGCCATCGATGGGAGTTGGTCATGCAAGACCTGTTTCTTCCCACGGGCATCGACTACTTGCACTACAGGACCAACAGGAATAAACAAGCCAGTTAGGCGTACCGCTTCACTTAGAAGTCCGCCTCCATTTTTTCTTAAATCTAAAACTAATCCTTCAATATTATACCCTTTAAGTTTTTCGATTAATTCTTGAACATCATCGCTTGTTGTACCAAGAGCACTCGTTAAGCCTATGTTTCCGTAAAAAGAGGGGAGCTCGATCACGCCAATAGAAATCATTGTGTCTTCACCGGGTACAGTGATTACTTTAGCACTAGCAAGGTTAGCCGTCAGTTTAACTTCATCACGAACTAGCGAAACTATTTTTCTTGCTGAGGGGTCTGATGAATCCCCTGGACGAATTAATAATCGTACGATCGTCTCTTTCGGCCCTTTGATCTTCCGTACAATGTATTGTAATTGCATATCAATGACATCTTCAAATGCTTCATCTCCTTGTGCCACTCCTAATATTTCATCTTCGGCCTTTAATTCATTGGAGCGTTCAGCTGGACCGCCTGGTAAGATATCTTTGATCGTACAAATACCATCTACATCTTGGAGTTGAGCACCAATCCCAACAAAGGAATTTTTTACCGCTGAGTTAAAACTTTCTAAAGTGTGTGTTGAAAGGAAACTGGAATGAGGATCAAATGAATGAGTCATGGCATTAATGAACGTTTCCTGTATATCGCTCACCTCTCGATCTTCTAAAATGCCTAAATTTCTGTTATAGCGACGTTTAAGTTTTTCAATAACTTCATCCATTTTTGCATCAAAGAAAGATCGTTCCGAGAATAGCCGATTCAATTGTTTTTCGAGTGTCTCTGTATCCACTGTATCGGCTTCGGAGTCTTCTTCTGGCTCTCCAGCAATTGAAAGGAGCTCATTGAGCACTTGATAATGAATAAATTTATCCCATACCGCATCGGCGTCTGCTTTTGATTCTATCCATTGGGAATCGGTTCGGTCAGATTCAAATAGAGCTTCTTTTTGAAATACAAAGGGCTCATCCAAACGTCTTAATACCCATTCGGTACGGGTTTTAAATTTGTTTGTGAAATCGTTATAAATGACAAAGGCAGGATATAAATTACCAGTTTCTAAAAAGCCTTCGATTGATTCAGAAAAGCGAAATAAATAATCATCAATATCAGAACGAAGAAAATAAAGTTTTGAGTAATCTAAATTACCCGCAAAATTTTCGATGATTTGAGAACCGTCAATCGATTGAATTTCATTTTTTAAATAATGATTGGAGCGTATTAGATCGATCGCCCATTGGGTTTGAGTTTGCAAAGCGACTTGCTCTTTTTCACTCAGTTTAATTTCTGCACTTAAGAGAATAACAGAGAATAAGAGCAGAAAGCTATTAGAGAAAAAAAGATGAATTCGAAGCAGTTTCATAAAGACAGTATTAGCAAAAGAAATGAATTAGGTTGTTATTTATCAAACAAAGAGTGGGCTTTTTTTAATGTTTCGGCTTCTTTTTCTGTTAAAGACTCAAACCCATGTAAATTAATCTTATCTAAGATAACATTTACTTCTGCTTTCATTTGTTTTTTTTGGTCTGAATAATTGACGGTGTAGCGGACATTTGAAAAATGCTTCTTTTGCTTTTTAAACCATTTAGGTAATTCAATGATAGGTTCTTGAAATTTTGAAAAAGGAGAAAAGGAAACTTTATAAAAGAAGCGATAATAAATAAAGCCCGTCAAAATACCACCAAGGTGAGCGGAATGGGCAACATTTACTGCTCCAGTGAGTTCTTCAGAAAATAGAAACAATATTGTAATGGCTAAGTAGGCTCTGAGAAGCCATTTAGGTTTTAGTGAAACAGGAAGGACAAAGAATACTAATAGAGTAATACGTTCTTCAGGTTTGATTAAACAAAAGAATGTAAGAATTCCAGATATAGATGCAGAAGCACCAACTAGGCCATACAAGCCCTTTGAAGGGTCCAGATGAAGGCTTAGATAAAACAAGGCTCCGACTATTGCCGATGAAAGATATAAATACAAAAAGGATTTCGAGCCAATGATAGGTTCGATTACTTTTCCAATAAAATAAAGCCCAATCATATTGGCAAATATATGAAAAAGACCCGGATAGCTGTGGAGAAAAGAGTAGGTCAAGAGGGTCCATATTTTCCCCTCGAGAAGGTTGGCAGAATTCAGTACAAACAGGTTTTCGATGATTCGAATATCCGGAAGTAAGATATGTAAAACATTTTGTAGTACGAATAGACCTACATTTATAAGCAGTAAGATAAATACCATAGATTTCTGCTGATAAGCGCTATCAGATTCAGATTTCATGTATGGTCGATCATAGATCATAGTCATTATCTAATTTTTTTGAAATTATTGTGCAAGCACGTATGAATATTTTTTATATAAATACAGCTATATCTTGACTCAAATCATTTTATAAAAATGTTCTTAGGTATGGCAGAAATAGAAGAAAAGTGGCCTGAAAATATTTTAGGCAAATTTTATGTGGATGAACAGTGCATAGATTGTGATCTATGTAGAGAGACAGCTCCTGATTTTTTCATGCGTAATGAAGAAGGTGGATATTCGTACGTTTATAAGCAGCCCGAAAGCGAAGAGGCGGTTAATTTATGTATAGAAGCCTTAGAGGGTTGCCCAGTTGAAGCCATCGGAGATGATGGGGATCAAGAGTAAGAGCGCCAAATTTTCGGGATAAAGAGGACAATTAAAGCATAAATTTCGAGCCTTCCTAAGATCATTAAGAAAGAAAGGAAGACTTTAGAAGTGTCGTGGAGTAGGCTAAAATTTTCAGATGGGCCAATGGAATCAAAGCCGGGCCCGATATTATAAAGTGCAGATTGTACTGCAGAAAATAAACTGATTAGGGTTAAATTTGGCTCAAGTAGGGATAGAATAATGACGGATACCCCTTGTATGGTAAAAATGAGGATCACATAAATCAGCACATTGTGGATAAAAGTATCACTCAGTGTTTTTTTACCTAGTCGTGGAATGATTGTTTTATTAGGGCGATAGGTTTGTTCTATAGTTCGAAAAATGGCCTTAAATACAATGATGATACGAATAAGTTTTATCCCTCCGCTGGTCGATCCAGAACAGCCACCAATAAACATAAGAAACATAAGTACGACTTTTGCTGAGGGGACCCACAGGTCATAATTTGCGGAGGTGTACCCAGTGGTAGTTATAATAGAGCTGGTTTGGAAGAGAACCTCCCGAAAAGTTTGTAGGGTAAAGGGCGATGTGTCTGACTGCATCAGCAATAGCGAAATGAGAATCATGCTGAAAAAAGTTAGACCATAAAAGATATAAACCTCTATGCCTTTTTTGAATATATCTTTTGATCCCTCAACGAGTCGAATGATAAAAATAAAAGTCGTAGCTGAGATCAGCATAAAGATAATCGCAATGGCTTCAATTAGTGGACTGTTAAAAAAAGCAAAGCTTTCCGTATGGGTACTGAAACCGCCTGTAGCAATGGTGGTCATGGCATGGTTCAATGCATCAAACCAATCCATTCCTCCTAGTTTGTAAGCGATGAAACAAATCGTAGTAAGCGAGATGTAAAACACTAATAATTTATTAACACCATCTTGAATACGTCCTTGTTCAAAATCGGATGCAGTCACAGAGGATTCACTACTGAACAAAATCTTCGCTCCTGCTCCTAATGAAGTGAGAATAGCAACGAAAAATACAATCACACCCAATCCACCGATCCATTGACTTAAAGAACGCCAAAGAAATAAACTATGTGTGAGGTCAGAAAATTCGCTAAAAATCGTGGCTCCTGTAGTGGTAAGTCCTGAGGTCCCTTCGAATAAAGCATCGACAAAGGAGCAATTTTCTAAACCTAAATAAAAAGGTAGAGCACCAATTAAAGAACTTGAGAGCCAAGTTAAGCCAATGGTGCAGAGCGCTTCACGGCGAAAAAATAAATTATCTGTTTCGGGCTTAGGGGAAGCACGATTGGAAATGATTCTTAGAAAAATAGCTAAGGTTAAAGTAATTAAAATACTGTATAAGAATCCTTCAATAGATTGGTTCTGGAAGGTTTCTCCCATGATTAATCCTCCAAGCATACAAAGACCAAGAGCCAATGACATGGCAAAGTATACAATACTTAATAATTTTTGGATGATAATTAGGTTCATTAGAGAATGACAAAATTATATTAACCGAGCAATTTTTTCAGGACGGTTTTCTTTTCCGTTTTCCCCGTGATCACTATTAAACGGTCATCGGTGATAATAGTATCGTCTCCGGCTGGTACCTTTGCTTTGAATTTATGAAGCAGGGCAACCAATAAAGTTCCTTTAGGCAAAGCAACATCTTTAATTTTTTTTCCAATTGCAGGAGAATTGTGGGGAATAATTAATTGTAAAATTTGCCCAGCATTATTGGGAAGTTCAGCTAACGCGGTTAACTGAGTATTGGTTAAATATTTTCGCATGTATTCTGTCATGGTAACTCTTGGAGAAACAACGACTTCAATATTTAAATCTTTTTTCAAAGAGTTGATCAATTTATCGTAGTCACTTTTGTTTATCACCAATTGTACATGTTTCGCTCCAAGTTTAGACGCCTGAATGCAGGTCAAAATATTTTCTTCATCGTTTTTTGTACAAGCTACAAAATAATCTGCGAAACCAATTTGTTCTTCTTCAAGAAGTCGCAAAGATGTGGCATCACCATTTATGACTTCAATATGTGGAAATAGGTTGGCTAGGAGTTCACACTGTTCAGGGTCTTTTTCAATGACACGAATTTTGAAGCGAGGATTCGTCAACATACGAACTAAGTTAATGGTAGTTTCACTACCTCCGAATAAAACAACACTAGTGCTTTCGATTTTTTGCCTAGGGTCAAATTTTTCACGCTGGTTGAAAAGAGTATCAGGGTGTCCAAAAAGAGTGAGTTGATCCTTTTCTTTCAACTCGGTGTCTCCATTTGGGATAATGACAGAATCTTCACGTTCGATGACGCCGATTCTTAAGTTGTTGCCAAAATCTAATTCGCGGAGGGTTTTGTTGATAAATTTTGAGCCTTTAGCCAATTCTATACGCTGTACTTCAATTTGTCCCTTGGCAAAATCTTCAATGGCGACACGGCTAGGATTGCGAATGGCTTTTGCCAGTTCTACCGCACAAATACCCTCAGGGTTGACAAATAAATCTATGCCGAAGTGAACTTGGTAACTGAAGCTTGAGGCATCACTGTAAGTCGCATCATGAATACGAGCGATCGAGTTTTTTGCTCCAAGTCCTTTAGCAAGAGAACAAGAAATTACATTCGTACTATCATCACTCGTCATTGCCAAAAAGGCATCACAGCTATCCACATCTAATTCAGCTAATTGACTGGCAGAGCTTCCATTCCCTTTAATGACTCGAGCATTATGCTCCTCGTCTAATTTGGTACATAGCGATTCCGATTGCTCAATTAAGGTTACATTGTGCCCTTCCTTTGAGAGTGTCGCAGTCAAATTGTGACCGACTTGGCCAGCTCCTACAATTATGATTTTCATTTAGATGGAAGTTCCACTATTTATCATTGTGAAGACTTTTTTTTAAATATCCAGTATTTTTTTGCCTGTGGATGGTGCGGTTAAATTCAAGGAATATTTAGAAGAGAATTGAATATTTGTATGGAGATACCTTTGCGGAGAAGGATTTATGGCAGAGCTTGCATTTGTTGAAGAATTATTTCATACTCTTTATATGACAACAGTGTTCAAATTTAGCTTTGTTTCTCTTATATATTTTTTTATATACTTGGTAGGATTTGCGGGGCTGTCGTATGGAGAGACTGAGTTTGCAAAGGATATCAAACAAGAAAGTGAATCGGTAATTGCAAGCAATGCAGAGATTGAAGCTACTAAGTTTGTTTATGTGGTTCCAATAAGCGAAGCAATTAATCAGCCAAATTTATTTGTTTTACGTCGGGGCCTGAAAGAAGCCATTCGTAAAAAAGCCGATATGGTACTTTTAGATATGGATACGCCTGGAGGGCGACTGGACATTTGTTTAGAGATGATGGAAATGCTCGATTATTTTGAAGGAGAAACCGCAACCTTCGTCAATACGGATGCCATTTCTGCTGGTGCCTTTATTGCTTCTGCTTGTGATAAGATTTATTTTTCACCGAAAGGAAAAATGGGAGCAGCAGCGGTGATTCAAGGCACAGGAGAAGATGTCCCAGAAACGGCACGAATGAAAATAGAGAGCTATTTACTAGCGAATATTCGTGTCTTGTCTGAAGGGTACCGCTATCGAACGGATGTGATTCGAGCGATGTTTGATTCAGAATATGAACTCACCATAGAGGGGGAACTAATTAAGCCGGCTGGGGAATTACTAACCCTTACGGCTAAACAGGCGGTTGAAAAATACGGAGATCCAGCAGTTACTTTATTGGGAGATGGGATCTCTGAGACAATTGAGTCTTTATTAGACCAAGAATTTGGAACGGGTGGGTATCGCCTTGAGCGATATGAAATAACTTATTCAGAAGAATGGGCAAAGTGGTTGGCAAATATCACTCCAATTCTTCTTGGGTTGGGGATGCTTTTGTTGTTTATTGAATTCAAAACTCCGGGATTTGGCCTCTTTGGGATCGGGGGAATCGTCCTACTTGGATTATTTTTTATCAGTCAGAATATTGCAGGCTTAGCGGGGAATGAGTTGATTCTCTTTTTTGTCCTTGGTTTGTTGTGTCTCTGTATTGAGATTTTTGTTTTACCTGGATTCTTTGTTTTTGGGTTGCTTGGTTTAATTTTAATCATTGGAAGTTTACTTTTTGCCATGGCTGATTTTTGGCCAGGCCAAGATATGCCCATATCCTTTGAGTTGCTACAGATGCCTTTAATCAATCTCTTCAGTGCCTTGGGCATTGCAATTGTCGGGGCTTTGATTTTTGCCCGATTATTTAAGGGTTCATTTATAGAACGCTCGATTGTTTTATCCAGTGCATTGAAATCAAATTTGACTGAAGAAGGAGAAGCCATGCCTGTTCAAAAAGAACTTATTGGTAAGCATGGATTAACCATCACTCGATTGAATCCATCAGGCGTAATAGAAATCGACGGGAAGCAATATGAAGCTCATGCGGAAATTAATTATATTGAGAAAGGAAAATCGGTTTTAGTTTGCTCAGTGGATAATTTTAAAATAAATGTTAAAGAA
>CENJ01101352.1_pt1 | contig 16454 bp, 15 predicted proteins | sample 356161 | NCBI WGS metagenome assembly CENJ01 (sample SAMEA2619531, study PRJEB7988) | marine metagenome | biome: marine biome (ENVO:00000447); feature: surface water layer (ENVO:00002042); material: "saline water (ENVO:00002010), including plankton (ENVO:xxxxxxxx)" | depth 5 m
TGGTAATAGCAAGAGAGGTAGTAGAAACTTCTTCATGGTTTATGGTCATTTTGATTGCAAAATGCAACTATTTCTAAAGATACCTGAACAAACTCTTCGGAAATTTTGTTCTATAAATAAATATCAATTTTATTCAAATATTTATTGATAAATGTTCAAAGAAAAGTGATTTTTTATATAAAAAACACAAAGATACTACCGGTTGATTTTAAAGAGGTCGAGTTGAATATCATCCAGACCTTCTTTGTCAAAAGGGTATTCCATTTGATCTTGAATATTGTAGAGGGATATCAAAATAAATTCACTCAAACATATAATAAAATAGGTAACCCACTCGGGGTTGTCGTATCCAATTTTATTGATAATGGTTGGGGTATAGACCAAAGGAAAAATATAAATAAAAATAAGGCAATATGCCTTCAAACTTATTGGGGTACGGTGAGTGTGCACTGCGATCAGATTTTCTTGACCTTCGTGTACGTCTTTCATAAAACGAAAGATTTTCTGTCGGGTGCCGCCAGAGATCATTTCAGAATTTTCTTCAACAAAACCGAAAAGCGCAGCCATATTTTGATCGATCGTATGGGTATCATTACTCGATCCGGTGAGGTAGTCCATAAAATCATTACTTATTGTGATTAACAATCCCTGTCCTTGGGCTTTTGCTTCATCGGATAGTTTACTGGCGTTCAGAATTAAATATTCAACAGTCTTTAAAGCACTCCGGAATCGAGCCAAAAACTCTAAAGCTTTTTCACGCCTTTTAAAGGCCCCGCGAATGGCAAAAACGAGGGGGAAAATAATGGCAATACTGATCAGGGTCAGGTCGATATTATAAATCACGACAAACTGATACGATACATAAGGAACAACCAACGATATGGCCATTGTAATAAGAGTTCTGTAATTCAAAATGGATAAGTAGCGTATCAAGTATTTGTTTTTTATAAATTAGTGAGATAAAACTATAATTATTATTATGAATAAGCAAGCTACCTTCTTAGCATTATTATTGTCCATAGCGAACCTGTATGCTCAAGAAAACAAAGCTTTCACCAAGCTTTTCCAAGAAACAAAGCCTCTTGAAATTCAATTGAGTTATTCAAACAAGGAGTTGCGTAGAGATACCAATGATAGCATCTTTATTAAAGTTGACATGAAATACAAAGAAGCAAGTGAATGGAAGTCACTGCCTGTCAAACTGCGTGCTCGAGGAAATTTTCGACGCTCCAAATGTTATTTCCCACCCGTTAAAATGAAAATAAAAAAGTCGGACGCCAAAGAGACCCTTTTTGAGGGGAATAAAAAATTAAAGCTCGTTCTTCCCTGTTTATTAGAAAAAAACATGAATGATAATATTGAGCAGGAGTTACTTTCCTACCGGCTTTTCGAAAAAATTTCTCCCTACCACTTCAAAACCAGAAAAGTTAAAGTCACCATGATTGAAGATAAGGGAAATAAAACCAAAGAACACCAGTTGGATGGGTTTTTGATTGAAGATGATAAACTAGTTGCCAAACGCTTCCAAGGGAATGTTTTTGAGCGTTATATCCATCCCTTGGCCATGGATGCAGAGAGTTCAGTGAAAAATGCGTTTTTTCAATTTATGATTGGGAATACTGATTTTTCTGTGGCCTACCAACACAACGGTAAACTTCTGTATGTTGATAAAAAAATAATCCCGCTTCCTTATGATTTTGATATGGCGGGTCTGGTAGACCCGAGTTATGCCTCGGTGAACACCAATCTCGGCATTAACTCTGTCAGAGAACGAATATATCGAGGCTTTAAAAGAGACGAAGACATACTTGAGTCAGTAAGGGAGCATTTTTTAAGGATTAAAAACAATTTGGTTGCGGAGGTTGAAAGTACTAAAGACGATTTTGATATGGAATCTGAATATGAATCCACAATAAGTTTTTTGAATAGCTTCTATGAGGTCTTAGAGGATGATGTGGCTTTTAAAAAAGATATCCTTGATCGTTTACGTACGAGATGATAATTAGGATGTTTTATTCTGTATCTACAGCTTTTTTTAGCTTGGTATAAAGAGCTGTATTATCATATATACCTGTAAAGTTTTTTGCAGTTGGTCCATAGCTAAAGACAGGGACCATTGTGGCACTATGTCCTTTGGTATTAAACCTACCCCCTACTTGGCTTTTCTCAACATTTCCTTTTGTTAGTGCCAATCCCCCCGTCTCATGGTCTGCTGTAACAACCACCAATGTATTCCCGTTTTTTTCGGCAAATCGCAAGGCAATTCTAAGGGCTTCATTAAATTCTAAAAATTCAGAGACCACATAGGCCACTTCATTGGCATGACCACCCCAATCGATCTGAGAACCCTCTGTCATAATAAAAAAAGGCTGGTTACTTTTTGAAAACTTATCTAAGGTTGCCTGTAGCATATCTGGAAGCGCTGGTTTTCGGCCGATTGATTTTTTTGGAGGCTCATCGTCGTAAGTTAAATATCCAATTTTTTCGGCATCACTCTCGATGAATTCTTCCAAAGAATTGACTATTTCATATCGATTATCGCTACTCATTATCAAGTTTTTTCGATCATCTCTTTTGGTGAAATGCTTTTTCCCACCTCCAATAAAATAATTGACATTGGATTCCATTAGTTGAATTGCAATCTTTTGGTATTCTTTTCGCGATTCTACATGGGCATAAAAAGAGGCAGGAGTGGCATGTACGATACTACTGGTTGACAATAGCCCTGTTTGATAACCTTTGGCTGAACAATAATCTAGGATGGAAGATTTTTTTTGATTTTTTGAGCTGATGCCAATAACGCCGTTGTATGTCTTTACTCCGCTGGCCATCGCTGTTCCACTGGCTGCGGAATCAGTTACTAGGTTTTTAGTGGCGTGTGTTTTTGAAAGACCAACGTATTCAAAATTCTCTAATTCTGTACTGTTCCCATTGGCATACATGCCAGTCGATATTTGAGTGAGTCCCATTCCGTCACCAATTAAAAAGATGATGTTTGGCATTGTTTCTTTTTGTCCATAACCCATTCCTGCAAGGGTTAGAAAAAAGAGTAGAAAATATTTATCCATCGATTGAATATGTGGTACTAATGTAAAGATTTTATTTATTGCTCAACCCATGTTTTTAAATTGGAGATTGATCCTAGTACATATTTCTATATGCTCTTAATTTTATTGATTATAAAGAAAAATATATAAATCCCAATGTAATCTTTTTGTCTAATTTTAACCCCCAGGGGAAAGGCTTTATACAAGAAGAGCTATTTTGTCAGACTTCACAAAAATGAGACTTTAGCCCACTCCAATGAATTGGGTTTTGTTATTGATTAAAAATGGAAATTGATTTTGTAGTTACTTGGGTTGACATGGATGACCCAGCATGGAAACAAGCATTTTCTCAACACTCAGGGAAAATTGACAATTCAATCAATGAATTATCCGAAGCCCGTTTCCGAGATTATGGTTTTTTAAAATATTGGTTTAGGGGGGTAGATACATTTGCTCCATGGGTTAGAAAAATACATTTTGTCACGTCAGGACAAAAACCAGATTGGCTCAATACAGATCACCCTAAGTTAAATCTAGTAAGCCATAAAGATTATATACCTGAGCAGTATCTACCGGTGTTTAATTCTAATTTGATTGAAATCTACATGCATAAAATTCCTGATTTGTCAGAACAGTTTGTGTATTTCAATGACGACTTTTTCATTATCAATCACCTTTCTTCATCTCGTTTTTTCGAGGAGGGACTGCCCAAAGATATTGCTGCTTTTCGAAAAAATACGGGCTTGTCACAGTTCGAAAAAATGCTAAAAAATAATATTCGCCTTATTAACAAACACTTTGATAAAAAAGAGGTGTTTAAAACTGATGCTTGGAAATGGTATGACCCGTCCTATGGGAGCAGGGGTAGGCTCAATCATTTACTCAGATTTTATAATAAATTTATTACACTGCGAACGCCTCATAATGCCCAACCCTTTTTGAAAAAGACATTTGAAGAAGTTTGGAGTCGTTGTGGAAAGGAATTGACTGCGATGTCCTCCCATCGATTTCGCAATAACAAAGACCTCACACCAGAGCTTTTTAGAACCTGGCAGATTTGTAGCTCAAACTTTATTCCTTACAATACCTACCAAGACACCAAAATGTTCCCATTATTGCTTAAGTCCAAAAAAGCAATGAAGGCTGTTCGCAATCAATCCTACTCTTTAGTTTGTTTGAATGACAATGTGCACATAAGAAATTACCAACAAACCATGGAAGGAATAAAAGGCTCTTTTGAATCAATTTTACCTGAAAAATCTCCTTTTGAATTGTAAACGGGAATCGATTTTACTTATTTCTCAAAAGTCGATTTGGTTGGATACATTTTTTTTAAAAAGGGTTCAATCTGAGCGCGATGGATGTCTGTTGCGTGTTCGGTATCGTTTAAGCAAAATAGTTCTGGATTGTATTTGGTTATGTAGTCCATATAATTCGTTTTATGGACTCTTAACCGACATGACACTTTTCGACCTACGTAAGTCAAAATTCCTTTTTTAGTTGCTATGGCATAATAGTTTATAAGCATTCGTTGTATGTCTGTTTTACGGCGAAAACGGTTCAAAAACATACTCCTCAATTCTTCTTTGAAAACCACTTCAACAACCGCTTTAAAATCACTTTTCAAAAAAGCGTCGATGTTGTGATGTTGAATGATAGGATAAAACACATTGTACTTTTTTTTAATCAATTTGTAAGCGTTTTCTATGGCCAAACGGTAGGTGTTGATGGGGAGATTTAGCACTTTTTTCATTTGGATTTCATACTTGAGAATTGGGTAGTATTTCATTCTCATAATGGGTTTACCTTTTTTAAAAAAAAAGGAAGGTTTAAGATTGGAATTGACAAACATATCGTCATTAGCATACAGGAACTTTTCCGATAAGTCTGGAATCTTATACATAAAGTACTCAATCACCCTCGAATTGAAAGTGGGTAAGAACTTTTTTGGGATAATCTCAGAATGATGAACGATTTCAATTTTTGGATGACTGGTATCTAAAAAAACAGGCGTTTGATCGTCGGTAACAATAAATATTTTTCGTATCCAAGGCAAGTGTTTTTCGATCGACCGAAGTGAGTATTTCAATTCTTGATTATCTTGGTATCGGCCAACAGTGCTGATTTTTTCCTCCATAAAACGGTTTTTTTTCTCCAACCATTTTGGATCATTTCCATCTACCCAGAGATAGACCAAATCAATACTCAATTCCATGCAAATGATGCTTTGTGATTATCCTTTTTCAATTTTATCAAATACTTCCAATATTCTGTCAAAGGAAGTATGAATTACAACTTCACCAAGGTTCAATTCCCACTATAGTAAGGTTATTTTGATAAAACTACTAATAATTTGATGAACGATTTGGAAGACGTTTTCAGATGAATATTGGAATGAATGCCAGCTGGAATGAAATTTCATACTATGGCATTCCAAGGGATAAATTGGTATTCACACTTTTCTCTAGCAATGCAACCTATACATATAAAGAGCAAACTAAAAATTCGACCAGACGCTATGAACCTTATTTGACAGGAATTTTAAAATTACAATTTATTTGAGCATTGAAGTGGTCACACTTTTTTACTTTTGAGAAGAAAAAAAAGCATGAAAAACATCCGAATGGTTGATTTGCAAGGGCAGTATCAACAAATAGCAAAACCATTATCGCACAAAATGCAAGCGGTTCTAGATTCTACAGCCTTCATCAATGGTCCTGCGGTTCAAGAATTTCAAAAAAATCTCGAAAATTATTTGGGTGTCAAACACGTCATTCCCTGCGCCAATGGTACGGATGCATTACAAATTGCTTTAATGGGGCTGGGGTTGGAGCCTGGAGACGAGGTCATTACAGCAGACTTCACTTTTGCCGCTACAGTTGAAGTCATTGCCCTTTTAGGATTGACCCCTGTATTGGTGGATGTAGATCCCAACACCTTCAATCTCAATTTAGAAGCTTTAGCTACTCGGATAGGATCGAAAACCAAAGCTATTATACCTGTCCACCTGTTTGGTCAAGCGATGGATATGGAGCCACTGATGGATTTAGCAAAAGCAAATAATCTGTTTGTAGTGGAGGACAACGCACAAGCCATTGGAGCAAATTATACCTTTTCTTCTGGAGAAAAACAGAAGACCGGTACTATCGGAGACGTAGGAACTACTTCTTTTTTTCCTTCAAAAAATTTAGGAGCTTACGGTGATGGGGGTGCCTTATTTACCAACGACGACGAATTGGCACATACTCTAAGAGGTATTGTCAATCACGGTATGTATCGAAGGTATCATCACGATGTGGTGGGTGTAAATTCTCGTTTGGATGCCCTTCAAGCTGCAGTACTAGATACCAAATTGCCCTATTTAGATTTCTATAACGAAAGGAGAAAAATGGCAGCAACACTCTATACTGAACGCTTGCAAGAAGCGCCTGCCATCACCACTCCTTTTCGTTCTGGAGACTGCGATGCTCATGTATTTCATCAGTATACACTCAAAATAAAAGGGGGCAAACGAGATCAATTGGTGCAACAGTTGGCGGAATACGATATACCAACAGGCGTGTATTATCCCATTCCCTTACATGCACAAAAAGCCTATACCCACACTAGCTATAAGGAATCCGATTTTACTATCACCAACCAAATTGTAGAAGAAGTTCTATCTCTTCCAATGCATACAGAATTGACCCTAGAACAAATCGATTATATTTGTGAAAAGCTACTTAAGTTAGTGGCTGACTTATAAATTCAGTATGAAAAAAATAATGCTTCTCCTTTGCTTAGCTGCCTCAACGGCATTTGCTCAACAAACCTATTTGCATTGCGGTACCCTTTTCGATGCGAAAAACGGGAAATTTATCAAAGAACAGACTGTAGTTGTAGAAGGGGATAAAATCCTACAAGTCAAAAAGGGGTACATACTACCCTCAAAGACCGAAATAAAAGTCATTGATCTGAAAGACAAAACGGTATTGCCCGGATTTATTGATATGCATGTTCATATTGAAAGCGAAACGAACAATACTTCATACATCAACCGATTTGTAAACAATGAGTCTGACACTGCTTTTGATGCGGCAATGTATGCACGTCGAACGCTCTTAGCTGGCTTTACTACGGTACGGGATATGGGAGGGAGCGGAGTCAATGTGTCTCTACGAGACGCTATTCGTGATGAGAAGATTCCAGGGCCTCGGATATTTACTGCGGAGAAGGCCATTGGCACTACTGGAGGCCATGCAGATCCAACCAACGGATATCGCAAGAAATTGATGGGGAACCCGGGTCCAGCCGAAGGGGTTGTCAATTCCCCCGAAGACGGAAAAAAAGCAGTTCGACAACGCTATAAAAATGGTGCAGACTGTATCAAAATCACTGCAACAGGCGGTGTTCTAAGTATGGCAAAGAATAGTCAAAACCCTCAATTCACCTTGGAGGAAATTCAAGCAATAGTCACTACAGCCAATGATTATGGTATGCATGTAGCCGCTCATGCGCACGGCGATGAAGGAATGTATCGAGCCGTAATGGCAGGGGTGACTACGATCGAACATGGTACGTTAATGGAAACGAGAACAATGGATTTAATGAAGGAAAAAAAGGCCTATCTCGTTCCCACCATAACGGCAGGAAAACAAGTAGCAGAAAAGGCTAAAATCGAAGGATACTTCCCCGATGTTGTAACTCCTAAAGCAATTGAAATCGGCCCTCAAATACAAAACACTTTTGAGAAGGCCTATCGTAGAGGAGTTCCCATAGCATTTGGAACCGATGCAGGAGTTTTTCCTCATGGTCTCAATGCCCTTGAGTTTGAGTATATGGTGGAAGCAGGAATGCCAGTCATAGAGGCCTTGCAATCAGCAACAATCACTAGTGCTAAAATCCTAAACAGCAGTAATGAACTCGGACAATTGGCTCCCGGATTTTATGCTGATATCGTTGCTACTGATTCCAATCCTCAGAAAAATATTAAGACTTTACAAGCCATTTCTTTCGTTATGAAGGGAGGCCAAATTTTCAAACAAGATTAGAGTAAGTCTTTTCCCGATTGAGAGATCGCACTGGAATCAATCTTTCTCACCAAACCTTGTAGGACTTTTCCAGGGCCAATCTCTGTAAATTCTTTGGCACCATCGGAAAGCATATTACGGATGCTCTGTGTCCATTTGACTGGGGCAGTTAGTTGGGCAATTAAATTTTCCTGAATGCGAGCAGTGTCCTTTTCAGCCCGAGTAGATACGTTTTGATAGATGGGGATATTTGGTTGGCTAAAAGAAGTAGAAGCGATAGCATTCGCTAGATTTTCCCGAGCGGATTCCATCAGAGGTGAATGAAAAGCTCCCCCTACAGGTAAAACCAAAGCACGTCGGGCACCTGCCTCAGTAAGTGCTTCACAAGCGAGAGCAATAGCTTTTCGTTCTCCTGATATAACCAGCTGACCCGGACAATTGTAATTTGCAGACACAACGATCCCAGAGGTATTCTCACAAACTTCTTCTACAAGGGAATCATCTAATCCAAGAACGGCCGCCATCGTTCCTTCAGTTTCTTCACAAGCAAGTTGCATAGCTTGAGCGCGTTGACTAACCAAATGGAGGCCAGATTCAAAATCGAGAGCTCCGCTGTAGGTCAAGGCTGAAAACTCACCTAAAGAATGCCCTGCTGCCGCTTGAGGCGATGTTTTATCTCCAAGAATTTCTGCGAGGATCACCGAATGAAGAAATATGGCGGGTTGGGTCACCTTGGTTTGTTGAAGATCTTCCTTGCTACCTTCAAACATCACCTTTGAAATGTCAAAACCTAATAGATTATTTGCTTGTTCAAAGCGTTCTTTAGCAAGAGGATAGTTCTCATATAGATCGTTGCCCATGCCTTCAAATTGGGCTCCTTGCCCAGGAAAAATAGCTACATTCATTGTTTCTTTTTTTGATATGTTAGGAAAGAGTAGGGGAGATTATCCAATGCTTTTGTTTGTGGTTCTTCCCAAACCAATTCCCAATATTTGGAATCAATCTCTGGGAAAAAAGTATCTCCTTCAAAGTCTCTGTGCACGCGGGTGAGTTCAATTGTATTGGCAAAGGATAAGGCGTGTCGATAGATCTCTCCTCCACCTATGATAAAGGGTTGTTGATCATTAACGACAAGTTGCAAGGCATTTTCCATTGAGGAACACACAAGGGCCCCTTCAGCACGATACGATCTATTGCGAGTTACGACGATGTTGGTTCGGTTGGGAAGGGCTTTGGGAAGCGATTCGAAAGTTTTTCGACCCATAATTATGGCATGTCCAGAAGTAAGCGCTTTAAATCGCTTTAAATCTTCGGAAATATGCCATATCAAGTCATTGTTTTTTCCAATGACATTATTGGCTGCCACAGCTACTATAATGGTGATATTTTGATTCATACTTGATAAATGCCTAAGGGACTAGGTTAATAATTAATAAAGGATTCATCATCTATATATCTTACTCATAAGGTATTTACTTGTAATTTTGACAGCAAAAGTACGTTTCCTAAATGAAATGAGAGAGCGCTTTCCAGTCCTAAATGAATCAGTATACTTGAATACCGCTTATGTGGGACTCGCCTCAGTGGAATTGATGGAGTTCAGAGCCTCCTTTGATCGCAATTATATACATCAAGGGGATCAGTTTAAAATCAAAGGATACGAACGATTGGCCTCACAGAGAGAAACTCTAGCCACCTTTTTAGGGAGTCATCCACAAAATACCTTTTTAACCTCTAGTTTTTCAACAGGCTTCCGATTTGTATTGGATCAATTTCCAGCAAACACGAAAGTACTGAGTCTTTTGGAAGAATATCATTCTTTAGAAAATGCCCTATCAGAGCGAGGCTTTCTCACCAAACAACTTCCCTTATCAGGGGATATTGAATCGCAAATTGAATCAGTTTTAGCTATAGAGTCTTTTGATGTTGTAGCTTTTAGTATGGTTCAGTACACCTCTGGAGTTCTTTTTGATTTGGAGGCTTTAAGTCGGATCAAAAAACGCTTTCCCAACATCTTGTTTCTCGCTGATGGGACACAGTTTTTGGGAGCAGAGGCTTTTCATTTCGAAAATTCCCCAATCGATGTAATTGTCGGAAGTGGATACAAATGGCTTTTGGCAGGATTCGGTAATGGTTTGCTAAGTATTAAGCAATCGTTTTTAGACTTTTGTGCTATTTCAATACATCACTTCGAAGAAAAAATCTATGCTGGACATTTTGATTTTTTAGCTTTTGCGTCTTTAATATTTGCTGTTGAGAATTTATCAAAGAATAACTACACTGCCCTACTCAAGGCAAAGGAGCAAACCACAGACTATCTTCGCAATAAACTATCCGATCGACAATTGCTGCATCCATTGGTCATTTCGCGTAAAAAGCATACATCAATATTCAATATTCCAGGGGATGAGTCTTTGCATCAAAAACTATTTGAGGCTGGTATTCGCGCTTCTCTTCGGGGAGATGGCATCCGTATTTCAGTGCACCATTACAATACTTTTGAAGATATTGATCGTTTTTTTGAAGTATATGACAAACTGCTTTAAACCGCTACTTTCCCCCGTATTAGAGGATGAGGATCGTAACCAATCAATTCGAAATCATCGTAAGTAAAATCTAGGATATCTTTAATCTTAGAATTGAGTTTCATGATTGGTAGTGGCTTTGGAGTTCTTTCTAACTGTGTCGCTATTTGTTCTTGGTGGTTAGAATAAATGTGTGTATCACCAAACGTATGAACAAATTCACCGGATTGAAACCCACAAACTTGGGCAACCATCATTGTAAGTAGAGCATAGGAAGCAATATTGAAAGGGACCCCTAGAAAAACGTCAGCACTGCGCTGATACAGTTGACAGGATAGTTTGTTATCGGCAACATAAAACTGAAAAAAAGCATGGCAGGGAGGCAAAGCGGCTTTGTTATTGGCTACATTCTCAGCAAAGGAAATTGAAGTGTCTGGGAGCACAGAGGGATTCCAAGCCGAAATAATCATTCTTCGACTATCGGGATTTAATTTGAGGGTTTGAATGACGTCTTGAATCTGATCGATCCCTTCACTATTCCAATTGCGCCACTGATGACCGTATATAGGACCCAAATCCCCCTTGGCATCGGCCCATTCATTCCAAATACGAACTCCATTATCTTGCAAATATTGAATGTTGGTATCCCCTTTTAGAAACCACAACAATTCATGAATAACAGATTTTACGTGAATTTTTTTGGTGGTAACCAAAGGAAACCCTTTTGAAAGATCAAAACGCATTTGATATCCAAAAACACTTTTAGTACCTGTTCCTGTACGATCGGTTTTCTCACTTCCTTGTTTTTGAATGTGCCGGATTAAGTCGAGATATTGTTGCATGCGTCTATTTTATTCAAAAATAGAAAGGCATAAAAAAAAGGAACTATCCTAAGAAGAATAGTTTTCAAATAAAGATTAACAAACTATTGATTGCGCTTGGAGATCTCGTCGCGGATCAGAGCCGCTTTCTCGTAGTCTTCTTGGGAAACAAACTTTTTTAAGAGCGTTTTGAGTTTCCGTAAAGAAATTTTCTCGAGTTTTTCAGGGAGTGCAGTGGGTTGCTTGCTTTGTTCGGCAACAAATTCCTGAATCCAGTTATCTTCCGAGAGTTTGCGTTCGTTTGATGTGCTAAGTGCAGCAGAAAAACCAGCTCGCTTCAGGATGGTATCGTAGGTAAAAATAGGCGCGTTGAATCGCAATGCCAAAGCAATGGCATCGGAGGTTCTGGAGTCAATAATTTCTTCAATTTCGTCGCGTTCGCAGATCAAACTCGAATAGAAAACACCATCCAATAACTTATGAATGATAACTTGTTTGACATGAATTTCAAATCGAGACGAAAAATTTTTAAATAAATCATGGGTAAGTGGACGCGTCGGCTTGATCTCCTTCTCAAGCGAAATTGCAATGGCTTGGGCTTCAAACCCGCCAATCACAATAGGCAACTTGCGATCTCCTTCAACTTCATTTAGGATTAATGCATAGGTGCCTGACTGCGTTTCGCTGTAGGAGATTCCTTTAATTTTTAGTTCCACTAATTTCATGTGTTGTAAGCTAAGTATAATATCAACGCAGAAACTTTAATTCTAGTACAAATAACAAGATAATTATTTTTAGTTGGACTCAAATAGCTATAATGGAATTCTTGTTTTATGCCTTGTAGATATTTCGTAAATTTGATCCGAATTTGACTTTACACCGTTACTATGATCACAATCCAGTTCAGAGAAGCCATACAGCAAGCGATGACAGAAGAAATGCGAAGAGATGAAACGATTTATCTCATGGGCGAAGAAGTGGCTGAATACAACGGCGCTTATAAGGCTTCGAAGGGAATGCTTGATGAGTTTGGACCAGAGCGCGTTTTGGATACTCCGATTTCCGAATTGGGTTTTGCTGGAATTGGCGTGGGATCTACAATGACTGGTAACCGGCCAATCATTGAGTTTATGACCTTTAATTTTGCATTGGTTGGGATTGATCAAATCATCAATAATGCGGCAAAAATTCGACAAATGTCAGGAGGACAATTTCCTTGCCCAATTGTATTTCGTGGACCCACTGGCTCTGCTGGGCAATTGGCCGCCACTCACTCGCAAGCTTTTGAAAGCTGGTATGCGAATTGTCCCGGACTTAAGGTGGTAGTTCCCTCAAACCCCTACGACGCCAAAGGTTTATTAAAATCTGCCATTCGAGATAATGATCCAGTTATTTTTATGGAATCCGAACAAATGTATGGAGACAAGGGAGAGATTCCAGAAGGAGAATTTACACTTCCCCTTGGAGTTGCTGATATAAAAAGAAAAGGAGATGATGTGACCATCGTGTCCTTTGGGAAAATAATCAAGGAGGCATACAAAGCAGCGGAGGTTTTAGAAAAAGATGGAATCTCGTGTGAAATTATTGACCTGAGAACCGTTCGGCCCTTGGACTACAATACAGTTTTCGAATCTGTCAAAAAAACCAATCGATTGGTTGTATTGGAGGAAGCTTGGCCCTTTGGTAATGTCGCTACAGACATTACCTATCAAGTTCAACACCACCTATTTGATTACTTGGATGCACCGGTTGAGAAAATAAACACAGCCGATACGCCTGCACCCTATTCCCCTGTGTTGCTTAAAGAATGGCTTCCTAACAGTGAAAATGTAATTAGTGCTGTGAAAAAAGTTCTTTACGTGAAGGCCTAACTCCTCATGCAAAGTATTATTTTTCAAATCCAATGGCGTTGTTTATTTTTACGCCGCTAAAAATTTAGATTCTATTTTATGACATCGATTATTTATGTACCCATCGCCCTGTCCATTGTTGGCTTATTCTACATGCTCGTTCGAGCACAGTGGGTTCGCAAACAAGATGCAGGAAACGAAAAAATGCAATCCATATCCAAAAGTATTAAGGAGGGAGCTCTGGCTTTTCTCAATGCAGAATACCGGCTGCTGCTCATTTTTGTTATCATTGCTTCGGGAGGACTTTTTGCAATCTCCAGCTATGTTGAAACAACTAGTATTTTAATTATACCTGCTTTTGTGGTGGGTGCCGTTTTCTCTGCTTTTGCCGGAAACATTGGAATGCGCATTGCTACCGAAGCCAATGCCCGTACTACCCAAGCCGCTAGGGAAAGCTTACCCAAGGCCTTGCAGGTTTCTTTTGGAGGAGGTACAGTGATGGGATTGGGAGTTGCTGGTCTTGCTGTGCTCGGCCTCTCTTTATTTTTCCTTCTTTTTCTCAAGATATTTATGGGGGAAGAAGGAAGTTTCTACAACAATATGACTATTGTACTTGAAGCCCTCGCCGGATTTTCGCTGGGTGCAGAATCCATTGCTCTCTTTGCACGTGTAGGTGGAGGAATTTATACAAAAGCGGCCGACGTTGGTGCAGATTTGGTGGGAAAAGTAGAAGCAGGAATCCCAGAGGATGATCCTCGAAATCCAGCAACAATTGCTGACAATGTTGGGGACAATGTTGGGGATGTCGCTGGAATGGGAGCAGACCTCTTTGGGAGCTACGTTGCTACCGTTCTTGCTTCCATGGTTTTGGGAAATTATATCATCAAAGACATGACCGATGCTACGGGAAGCCAATTTGAAGACGCATTCGGAGGGATGGGACCTATTCTACTTCCCATAATGATTGCTGGTGTTGGGATCATTGCTTCCATTATTGGAACTTTTCTCATTCGTATTTCGAATAATGACGCCAAAGAAGCAGAAGTACAACGCGCACTCAATATTGGGAACATTACTTCGATTCTTATCACTGCTGTAGCAGGATACTTCTTAATTGATTGGATGCTCCCCGAAACCATATCAGGAATGCGTTTCTTTGGAGAGGGAACAAAAGATATCAGTAGTTTCAATGTCTTCCTAGCCACCATCGTAGGTCTTTCAGTAGGATACTTAATATCTTTATTTACGGAATACTACACGGCATTAGGTAAAAAACCCGTTTTAGACATTGTGCAAAATTCCTCCACTGGAGCAGCCACCAACATTATCGCAGGGCTAGCAACAGGGATGATTTCAACGGCAAGTTCGGTCTTGCTTTTTGCTTTAGCGATATGGGGATCCTATACCCTAGCAGGTTTTTATGGAGTTGCCCTTGCAGCGTCTGCTATGATGGCTACCACGGCCATGCAGTTAGCCATCGATGCATTTGGTCCTATTGCTGATAACGCTGGCGGAGTCGCAGAAATGAGCGAATTACCCGATGAAGTTCGGGAGCGTACAGATATTTTAGATTCTGTTGGAAATACCACAGCGGCTGTTGGTAAAGGATTCGCTATTGCATCGGCGGCATTGACAGCCTTGGCCCTATTTGCAGCCTATGTAACTTTCACAGGAATTGACGGGATCAATATTTTCAAAGCAGACGTATTAGCGGCTTTGTTTATCGGTGGAATGATTCCTGTCGTTTTCTCTGCTTTAGCTATGAAAGCAGTAGGAAAAGCAGCCATGGAAATGGTGGAAGAAGTGCGAAGACAATTTCGCGAAATACCTGGAATTTTGGAAGGGAAGGGAGAACCCGAATACGGTAAATGTGTTGAAATATCAACACGTGCAGCCCTTCGAGAGATGCTAATACCAGGATTGATCACCTTGGCAACTCCTATTATTATAGGTTTTCTAATGGGACCCGAAGCATTAGGGAGTTATATGGCTGGAGTGACTGTCTCAGGAGTCCTTTGGGCTATCTTTCAGAACAATGCCGGAGGCGCCTGGGATAATGCAAAAAAATCTTTTGAAGCAGGTGTTGAAATTAATGGAGAAATGACCTTTAAAGGTTCAGAAGCGCATAAAGCTGCTGTGACCGGAGATACGGTTGGAGACCCATTTAAAGATACATCTGGGCCTTCAATGAATATTCTTATTAAGTTAACCTGTTTGGTTGGGCTTGTGATTGCTCCAATTTTGGGAGGACATTCTATGGAAGCTGGCGTTTCTCATGAGGCAACGATTAAAAATGAGAAAGCGATGCAAAAAGAAGTCCGTGTTGAATTGGATGCCGCAGAGGGTGAAGAGGTGATGAAAGCAACAATCACAGTAACTACGACTAAAAATGGCGAATCCACAGAAACGACTGAAGTTATTATGGGAACTAAAGAAGAAATAGAAGCTGCTATTCAAGCCCAAAAAGAAATCGATATGGAAATCCATACCGAGCACGAGGAGTAGTTCATCCTTTAACTTATATGCAAGAAAAAATCGGTCAATAGACCGGTTTTTTTATTTGAATAAGCCGTGGAGTTCGGCATCTATTTTTTCGATAATATTACCCAAATCAGTCGGATTTTCAACAAAATCCATATCATCCACATCAATGATCAAAAGCTTGCCTTTATCGTATTGACTAATCCAGGCTTCGTAACGCTCATTGAGGCGACTTAAATATTCAATACTGATGCTCGTCTCGTAGTTGCGTCCGCGTTTGTGAATTTTATTGACCAAGTTGGGGATACTGGAACGCAAATAAATCAATAAATCAGGTCCATCAATCATTGTTTCCATTAATTCAAACAAGGAATAGTAGTTGTCAAAATCACGCTTGGTCAACAGTCCCATTGCGTGGAGGTTGGGAGCAAAAATGAAAGCGTCCTCATAAATGGTTCGATCTTGTATTGTGTTTTTTTCGGATCGATTAATTTGGGTCAATTGTTGGAATCGACTTTTTAAAAAATATACTTGTAGATTGAAGGACCAACGTTCCATATGATTGTAGAAATCATCCAGATAAGGATTATCAATCACATCCTCAAATTGAGCTTCGAATTTATAATGAGTGGCCAGAAGATCAGTCAGACTGGTTTTCCCAGCGCCAATGTTTCCTGCTATGGCTATGTGCATTTCGGTTGTATTCTAAGGGATCATTCTC
>CENJ01330798.1_pt1 | contig 16441 bp, 14 predicted proteins | sample 356161 | NCBI WGS metagenome assembly CENJ01 (sample SAMEA2619531, study PRJEB7988) | marine metagenome | biome: marine biome (ENVO:00000447); feature: surface water layer (ENVO:00002042); material: "saline water (ENVO:00002010), including plankton (ENVO:xxxxxxxx)" | depth 5 m
TAATCTCTTTTTTTCTTAGCAAATGTTTTTAAATTTTTAAACTTAACAGAATTTTAATTTATTTTTAATTATGAATTTGATTATAGATTGCGGTAATACGAATTTAAAATACTTTATTTTCAAAAACGAAAGATTAGTATTTAAGAATTTATTTAAATGGGAAGATGACTGGAAATCAAAAATCAAAAACAGCTTTCCAGATATTAAAAATATTTTATTGTCCGATGTTACAGGGAAATATCATAAAGCCGATTTAGAAAAAAAATTTCCAAAAAAAAAAGTTTATGAAGTAAAAGCCCTTGATTTTCCTTTTAAAACAAATTATAATTATGAAAACCTTGGAGATGATAGAATTGGTCTCATAACAGCAGCCATAGATAAGTTTCCTAAAGAGGATTGTCTCGTAATTGATGCAGGGAGTTGCTTAACCTATGATTTAATATCATCAAAATCAGTTCATGAAGGAGGATTAATATCGCCTGGTTTAATCATAAGATATAAAAGTTTGAATCTATTCACAAGTTCACTCCCATTCATTGATTTTAAAGATAAAAAAATGGAGCTTGGAAATAACACCAAAGATTCAATTCAAACTGGGACTCTGGAAGGCTTTATTTTTGAAATAAAAGGGCAAATTGAAAAATTCAAAAGTAAAACACCAAATTTGAGAATTATTTTAACTGGTGGTGACGCTAAATACTTGTATAAGAAAATTAAAAATAGCATCTTTGCCGAGCAACATTTTTTAGCATCTGGGTTAAATAACTTACTGAAATGCAACAAACTATAATTTTAATTCGATTAAAATTAATTATAACTCTACTTTTTTTGAAGTTTTCCTTAGCGCAAAATAGTACAGCATCTCCTTATTCGTTAGGAGGATTAGGTGATATTACATTTAAGGGTAATGTAATAAATAGAATGATGGGCGGAGTTAGTGTTTTTTCAGACTCAATCCATGCCAATCTAAATAACCCAGCAAGTTTAGGAGAACTAAAACTGACTACTTTCTCAGTTGGTGTTCATTACAAGAATACCCAAATAGCCTCAAGTAATTCAATAGACAATACTAGAACAGGCTCTCTTGATTATATTGCAGTTTCAATTCCAACTAAATTTTTTTCATTTAGTTTTGGAATTATTCCATATTCGTCAGTTGGGTATAGATTACAGGCAAATGATTTTTCAAATCAAGATGAAACTATAGTTTCACGTTATGAAGGAAGAGGAGGTACAAATAAATCATTTTTTACTGTAGGATTTAAATTACTAAAATTTATAAGTTTAGGAGGGACCATAAACTACAACTTCGGTAAAATTATAACACAGATTTCAAATCAAAACGAAAACATAGATTTTGGAACTTTTCTAACTAGTGAGTCCTCGCTGTCAGGTCTTGATTATGAAATAGGAACTCATATTAAATTTAATGTATCAAAAAAGATTTTTCTTGAAAGTTTTTTAACATACAAACCTGAGAACAACTTAAATTCAAGAAACAAGAGGGTATATTTTACTCGTTCATTACAAAATCAAAACATTGGCGATATAAAGGAAGTTGATTTGGCTTCAAGTAACTTGGACTTAATAAGATTAAGAATTGGACAAAGTTATAAGTACGGTTTAAGTATTAGTAAAGACAAAAAATGGTTTTTAGGGTCTCAATATTCCTTTGCCCAATCTGAAAATTTTAAAAATGAGTTTATTAGCCAAGGTAATATATCTTATAAAAACGCAAGCTCCATTTCATTTGGAGGTTTTTTAATTCCTGACTTTAGTTCTATAACTGATTATTGGAAAAGAATAGTTTATCGGGTAGGAATTAGAAGTGAAAACACTGGTATAAAAATTGATAATCATATTTTAAAAGAAAGAGTATATTCGATTGGAGCAAGTTTTCCCATGGGTGGGTATTATAGTGCAAATAATGTATCAGGATTTTCAAACTTGAATGTAGGTTTTGAATTTGGTTCAAGAGGTATAAATTCAGAAAGTCTAGTTAAAGAAAGTTTTTGGGCTCTAAGAATTGGATTATCTTTGAATGATTTATGGTTTATTAAAAGAAAGTATAATTAGAAATGAAAAGTAGAACATATTTTATATTTGTATTATCCCTAATACTAGGGATCAAAGTAATAGCACAAAATAGTGATGAATGTGCTCAAAATCTCTCAATTTTCGCAGAAAACGCAAAAGTAAAAAACTATGTAGCGGCCTATGAGCCATGGAGCTTAGTTAGAAAGGAGTGCCCTGATTTAAATATTGCTATCTATGCTTATGGAGAGAGAATTCTTAAAGAAAGATTAAGAAAAAGTCAAGAATCTGAAAAAATTGAGCGTCAAAAGGATTTACTTCAGCTATATGATGATTGGGTTAATTATTTTCCGACTAAAAAAGGAAGAAATGACATTGGGAATATTTTGTCTGCAAAAGCCCAGACTATGATTGATTTTAAAATAGGCAGTGAAATTGAAATATATTCAATTTTTGATGATGCATTCAAAAAAGATATAGAAAGTTTTTCAAATCCAAAACGACTATACAGTTATTTCAAAACATTTTATGAAATTTATAAAACTGGAAATGGGAAAACATCCACTGAAGAATTATTTGATAAATATGAAGAGGTATCAGAGAAATTTGAGACTGAAGGTGTAAAGATTTCAAAAAATTTAGATAAAATCTTAAAAAAAGAATCTGAAGGGGAAGCACTGACAACAAGAGATTTAAAGCTTAGAAAAGTTTATGATTCGTATTCAAATGCAATAGCTGTATCACTTAAAAGCCTGGACGCTATAATGAGTAAAGAGTCAAGTTGCGAGAATTTGATAGTATTATATGAAAGAAATTTTGATGAAAATAAGGATAACCTTGTTTGGTTAAAAAGAGCAACTGCTAGAATGTATGCTAAGAATTGTTCCGGTACCGAACTTTTTGTTCAATTAGTTGAGGCCATGTATGGTATTGAACCTTCCGCTGATTCCGCATATTATTTAGGGTCACTTAATGATAAAAAAGGTAAAGATGAGCAAGCTGTAGGATATTGGGAGGAGTCTCTTGATTTAGAAACTGACCCTTATAAAAAAGCGAAAATATTGTATAAAATTGCATTAAAATTCAAAGAAAAGGGAAGAAAAACAACTGCACGAAGTTATGCTAGAAAAGCTTTAAGTTTTCAACCATCTTTAGGGAAAGCATACCTTATGATTGCTAACTTATATGCGAATAGTGCTAATAATTGCGGTGAATCACAATTTAATAAAAGAGCAGTTTACTGGCTAGCCGCAAAGACAGCTAGAAAAGCTGCAAATGTAGATGCTTCGATTAAAAAAGCTGCACTTAAAACTGCCGCAAGCTATAGCGGAAGAGCCCCAACTAAAACTGATATCTTCACAGAGGGAATGGAGGGTGAGGTGATCCAGTTTTCATGTTGGATCAATGATAAGGTAAAAGTACCTAAGTTGTAAGTGAAAATTTATAATTTTAAATATCAATTTTTATGTTATATATTAATAATAAACTTTTCATCCTCCTGCTCAAAATGGGAAAAACCCGAATTGAAAACGAGTTCCGTTACTGACCCAATAGCTACATCTTTTAAAATTAGAATGGTTTATACAGATTCGTTAAAAATTAATACTATTTTGACAGCACCTAAGCATGAAGATTATAGAAATTTATTTTTTAAATATTCAATTTTTCCAGATGGTTTAAATCTTGTATTTTATGATAGTTTTGGCTGTCCAAGTACAGTTGAAGCAGACCACGGTACAGTCTATAAAGACACTTCAATTTTAGATTTAGTTGGGAACGTGAAAATTTTTTCTAGCGATGGGGATTATCTTGAAACTAGTCAATTATATTGGGATGCTGAATCGGATTGGTTTTTTACTAATGAAAATTTCAGATTTTGGAATTCCGATTATGATGTCGCTGCTAAAAGATTAGATGCGAACAAGCAGTTCACCAAGTTCAATACAGGGAGATTAACAGGCACTATGAATATACAGGAAAGATAAAAATGATTAAATATCGAATATCAGAATTAATTTATTTAGTTATATCAATAATATCCCTCAGGGAAACTTATGTTTTATGGAGTTTGAATGCGAAAAGAGCCTATTTATTTCTTGGTTTCTTCGTCGTCTCGATTTTTATGTTTTTTTTTAGAAGATCGATTAGGAAAAAAATAAGTAAGGATTCTTAGACGATGATAAATGACGCTGTTATTGTAATTTGTTTGATCATGTCTGCTTTTTTTTCGGGAATGGAAATAGCATTTATTTCATGTAATAGAGTTTTTTTAGAAATCGAAAAAAATAAAAAAGGAATAATAGCCAAAGTTTTAAAATACTTAACATCTAAACCATCAAAATTTATTACGACAATGTTAGTCGGTAATAATTTTTGTCTTGTTATTTACGGAATCTTTATGGGAGATAAAATTATTCAAATTTTATTTTCCAATTTGAACACCGGGCCATTACCTCTTAACATATTATTCATTCAAACTTTGATTTCAACTTTTATAATATTGATTACCGCTGAATTTCTTCCAAAGGTTTTCTTTCAATTATATGCCAATCAAATGGTAAAGTTTTTTGCTATTCCAAGCTCAATTTTTTACACATTCTTTATGCCAATCAGTTTGCTAATTTTAAAAATTACAGACACTTTTTTGAAATTTTTCTCAAATTCTAAATCTGAAAAAACTCAGTTAACTTTTTCAAAAAATGAGTTAGGAGAATACATTGAAGAACAAGTTGAAGCGGTTGAAAATAAAGATCAACTTGATTCAGAAATAGAATTTTTTCAAAATGCTTTAGAATTTTCTGAAACAAAAGTAAGAGAGGTTATGATCCCTAGGGCTGAAATAATTGGTATTAATAAATCTGAAAATATATTAGAATTATCCTCAATGTTTGAGTCTACAGGATACTCCAAAATCCCAGTTTATGATGAAAATATTGACGATGTAATTGGCTTTGTTCATGCTTTTGAAATGCTTAAAAAACCAAATTCAATCTCTGAAATTTTAATCCCAATTGAGTACGTCCATGAACCAAATTTAATTACCGATGTATTAAAAAAGCTTACGATAAAAAGAAAGACCATTGCAGTGGTTTTGGATGAATACGGTGGAACAGCAGGATTACTAACTGTTGAAGATATAATTGAAGAACTATTTGGTGAAATTGAGGACGAATACGATATAATAGAACACTACGAAAAAAAGATTAATGTTAATTCTTTTGAATTTTCAGCGAGACTAGAAATTGATTATTTAATGAGAAAATATAAATTGAATTTACCCCAAGATGAAAATTATGAAACCCTTGGGGGATTAATTTTTCATTTAACTGGAGAAATTCCCCAAAAAGATACAACCCTGTTAATAAATGATTTGAAAATAAAGGTTATTAGTGTTCTATCAAATAAAATAGAAAAAGTTGCTATTAAAAAAGTAATTGATTGAGTTCTAAACAAAATTACTCTCACATTTTATTTTTGATTAAGAAATTGTAAATTCGTGTCGTTAAATTGTTAGGTTGGCATTATTAGGTAAAATAAGGGAGAAATCAATTTTTCTCGTAATAGTAATTGGATTAGCATTATTTGCATTTGTGATCTCTGGTGCACTTGGGACTGGGAATTCAGACATTACATCTAATGAACCAATAGGTACTATAAATGGAAAGGAAATTCCGCTAGAAAATTTTAGATTTATGGTAGAGCAAACCGAAAGAAATTTTGGTTTAACTACTATGCAAGCTGTTGATAATGTATGGAAGCAATATATTAGAAATTTTGTATTTGAAGATCAGTTTGAAATTTTAGGAATTGATGCTGGAAGAGATCAGATAGAGCAAGTTGTTTCCTCGACTGAGTCAATAATTAATGACGAAAGATTTACAAATGAAGCAGGCTTTTTTGATTTTGGTCTATTTACAGATTTCATTGCCCAAATGAAAAATTCAAATCCGCAGGCATATGAATCATGGAAACAACAAGAGCTATCTATAATATCTTCAGCTAAGGAAAATATTTATTTTGATCTTATAAAATCCAGTGTCGCTGTAACTCCTAAAGAAGCAGAAATTTTTCACCACTTAGAAAATGATAATATTGATATTGAATATGTTAAATATCCGTACTCACGAATTTCAGACACAATCTTCAATTTATCTGACCAAGATATTGAGAATTATATTGATACAAACCAGGATAAATTCAGTAGAAATGAATCCAGATCTATAGAATACGTTTCCTTTTTTGAAAATGCAACAGAGAAAGATGTTAAGGATATTAGGGAATCGTTACTAAATTTGACTGAAGATAAATTTGAATATAATGATGTTTCAAAGCTAACTGACACCGTTGTGGGATTTTACAACACAAGATATTTAAATGACTTTATTAATAGGTATTCTGACGAGGAGTTTGATTCAGTTTATTTAACTAAAGGGAAATTACCTTCTGACTATGCTGAAATCCTATTTAATCTTAAATCGGGAGAGTCTTTTGGTCCATATAAAGACATCAATAGTTTTAAAATTTCAAAATTAATTGATAAAAAGGAAAATGGTTCAATTAGAGCAAGCCATATTTTGATTTCACATAATGAGTCAAACAGAAAACCACCAAATGTTAATAGAACTAAAGGCGAAGCAAAAAGAGTAGCTAACAACTTATTTAGACAAATTTTAAGAAATAATTCAAAATTTGAAAGTCTGGCCGAAGAGTTTTCCGATGGCCCCTCTAAATCAATAGGTGGAGATCTTGGGTTTTTTACTGAAAAAGAGATTGAACCTGCCTTTTTTAGCTTTGCAAAAAAGAATAGAATAGGTAAAATTGGTTTAGTAGAGACATCTTTTGGTTTTCATATAATTAAAGTTGTAGACAAGGAAGATCTGGTATTACTCGCAACTCTCACAAAAAACATTGTTCCATCTGAAAAAACATCTAATGAAGTATTTAAAAATGCCACCCAATTTGAAATGAACTCGCTAAATGATAATTTTCAGGAGGCTGCTCGAGAAAGTAACTACAATGTAAGATTTGTTCCAAATATTAATAAGCTTGACGAAAACCTACCCGGTTTACCTTCGCAAAGGAGAGTTATCCAATGGATTTTTGATGAAAGTAGAGAGATAGGAGAAATCAAAAAATTTGATCTTTCTTTTGGTGGTTATGTTGTCGTAAAATTAAAAAATATAAATAATAAAGGAGTTGCTGGCATAGAAGAGGTAAGGGAAGAAATAACTCGTGAGCTTCTAAATAAAAAGAAGGCAAACTTAATAATTAATGAGAATTCTAATCTTACCACTTTAGAAGAATTTGCTGGCAAAAATAAATTAGAGATTATAACGGCAAATGCTATAAATCAAAAAAGTGGTACTATTGTTGGCTCTGGCGAAGAGCCATTAATTGTTGGCAAGGCCTTTGGACTAGAAGAACTCGAAGTTTCGAAATTGTTGATTGGTAAAAGTGGTATTTATAAACTTAAAGTTATAAAAAAATCTATTGCGGAAGATTTACCTGATTATTCAAATCTTGCATTAAAATTGGAAAGTGAAGAAAGAAAAAATCTTCCAAGTCTAATTATTTCCGCTTTGGAAGATACTGCAGAAATCAAAGACAACAGATCCATATTTTATTGATTTATAAATTATAATTTCATCTCTGAAAAGGGTATGATTGTGTTAAAACCTTTCTTAGAGAAATAATTTGGTGTTTCATTGTCTCCAGAGGCAAGTATAAAATCTCCTCCCCATGAACCTAAACTTTTTATCTGGCCATAAAAATCTTTAAAAAGAGCCTTTTGGATAGGTTTTTTGGACACGATATTTGAGATAATTTCTTCATGCTCCTTTAGCATTTCATTAAAGGTTTCTTGATTTTTTTCTTTTACAACCATGTTTCCTAAATAATTAATTCTTGAAATATCATCCTTAAATTCATTTTTATAATTCAAAAATTTAATTACCTCTTTTTGACTATTAACTTTTTTATTAAGGTGGATAAAAAAAAGGTTATCCCTAAAGGGTGGAGAAAAGTCTGTTTTTGTAATTTTATTAAAGTCATCTTTTTTTTGAAAAAAAATTGATTTTTTAGTGTTTGCAACTGCTATATCATAGCCACTTCCTTGGAAGGTTATTTTTAATAATTCATACGGATTTATATTAAGCCAATTGGAAATATTATTAATAAGAGTTGAAGAAGATCCCAAACCCCAATTTCTTCTAAATTCTAGAGTTGTCGAGATATTTAAGCCATGATTTGCAAATCCCGGTGATAATTCATTTATTTTTCTTAATAGTTTTGAAACTGAATAGACATATTCTGTTTTTGTTTTTTTAGATTTTAGTAATTTAAAACTTAAGTCAAACTTACAATCTATCCATTTTTCGTTATCACAAGTGTAAGCTTCCCAAATAATATATTTCTTTCTATTTTTTTTAACAGATAGTTTTTGACCATACTTTGTAGGTATTGCTAATCCTTTAGCACCCTTTAAAAGAAGGTATTCAGCTGTAATTAGCAATTTCCCACAACTATAGTAATTCATTTTATTTTTTATTTAGAAATTCCCTAACATTATTGTAGGTTACTGGATTTATTTTAAAATATTTGATAGCCTCATTCTTTTGTATTATATCAGCTCCAAGTTGATTTAATATATTTAGTAAATGCATTTTCATGTGTCCTTTTTGGATTCCTGTAGTTACTAATGATTTTACAGCAGCAAAGTTTTGCGCTAAGCCGGTGGCTGCAATGATTTGCATTAGTTGAGTTGCACTGGGATTTCCAAGTAGATTGTGCGCCCAATTTACCAACGGATGAAGTTTTGTCAATCCACCTACAGTACCAATTGATATGGGGATTGTTAAGTCAAAATAAAAGGAATCATCTTTAGTGTAGGCATTTGATAGGCCTGAATAAATTCCATTTCTGGATGCATAAGCATGAATACCAGCTTCTACAGACCTAAAATCATTACCTGTCGCAATTACGACTGAATCTATCCCATTCATAATTCCCTTGTTGTGTGTCACCGCTCTAAAAGTATCAACTTTAGAAATTTTTACAGCGCTTATGAAATTTTCAACAAACTTTGTATCATTTAATTCGTTGTTTTTCTTTAAATCTTTTACTTTACAATTAACACTTGCTTTGGCAACACAATTAGGAGTATAATTTGATAAAATACTCATTACAAAATCAATTTTTTCACTAACACTATCTAAAAATTTTTTTTCTTCAACATAAAATCTAAAAATCTCGGTTATCTTTTCAAGACAAGAGTTAATAAAATTTGCACCCATCGAATCAATAGTATTAAATTTCACGAAAATTTGATAATAACAGTGAATTTTTTTGTTCATATCAACAAGTTCCATGCTAGTGATACCACCTCCTCTTTTCTCCATATTTGAGGTCATTGGCTTCAAATCTTTAATTATATCACTACTTATTTTTTTAAAAAATGATTTAATTTTTTTAAAAGAACCATTATAAAAAAAATGAATTTGTCCAACTTTTTCAACACCCAAAATTGTTGTTTTAAATCCGCCATGTTTGGCCCAAAATTTCGCTGACTTAGAAGCAGCAGCAACAACACTGCTTTCCTCTATTGCCATAGGTATAGTATAATATTTACCATTAATTAAAAAATTAGGCGCTACTGCAAAAGGTAAATAAAAGTTTGATATTGTATTTTCAATAAACTCATCGTGAAGATTTTGAATCGATGAATCATCATTCAAATAACTAAAGAGAATTTCTTTTGCTTTTTTATTGTTATGAAAATGGTTATTTATTATCCAATCAATTTTTTCTAGCCTATTTTTCTTTGAGAAGCCATTCACAAAATTGTTCATAGCGTTGGATCTTTTGTTAAAGATACCATATTAGAAGAACAATTTTTGGATGTTATGTAAAAGAAATTAACTTTAACATCTAATTAATTATTAAAGGCTTGAGATATCTTACATTTTTATTTTTTTTAAATTGTGTTTTCTCACAACAAAATTTACTTAACAATGAAGACATATGGAATTACGAATTTGAGCAAAAAAGTTACAAATCAATATACCATTTTAAAACAAAAAATTATTACTCAACGATTGAAATCAGTCACAATCAAAAGAAATCAAAAATTGTATTAAGAAGTTATGAAACTGGAAAAATTGTAGAAGTTATTTTAGACTCATCATCATCAGCTAAGATACCCTTTTTTACAAATTATTTTTTTTCAGCTGATGAAAGAAAAATAATATTAGAAACAAATTCTTATCCGCTTTACAGAAGGTCTAAGTTAGCCGAATATTATATTTACGATACCCAAAATGACGAAATAAGTTATGTTTTTAATGGTTTAATTCAAGAGCCCTTTTTCTCACCAGATGGTGAAAAAGTTGCATTCATTTATAATAGAAATCTTTACATTAAATTTTTAAAAAATAATGTTATCAAACAAATTACTTTTACAGGAAGTGAAAACATACTCAATGCAATAGCTGATTGGGTTTATGAGGAAGAGTTTGGTATGGTTCGAGCTTTTGATTGGGATAAGGACAGCAACAATCTTGCTTATGTTGTTTTCGATGAAACTAATGTACCAGAGTATTCAATGAAAATATTTGGTAATAATTTGTATCCTTTTCAGTATAATTTTAAATATCCTAAGGCAGGTGAAGTAAATTCTAGTCTAGATTTAAAAATATATAATCTGGAAAGTGATAAAAGTAATAGGGTTGATTTTAGTAAAAATTTAAATGATTATTATTACATACCAAGATTAAAATTTAGTCCCTTCTCTAATAAACTTTATATACAATCTTTAAACAGACTACAAAATAAGTTAACCTTGTCAACATATAATCTTGATTTAGGAATAATTAAAACAGTTTTTGAAGAAAAAGACGATACTTATGTAGATATTCAACAAAAACTCTTTCTTTTAAAAAATGATAGTTTCTTATGGCTTAGCGATAGAAGTGGTTTTGATCATATTTATTTAGTGGAAAATGAGGGGAAAAATTTAAAACAAATTACTAGAGGGAATTGGGATGTTGCGAAATTATTGGGTATAAATAATACTACAATTTATTATTCTTCAACCGAGGACAATTCAATCGAAAGAGTGATATATAGTATCAGTTTAAATGGAAAAAATAAAAAAGCCATCTCGCCGAAAACTGGTTTTAACGGAGCATCATTTACATCTAATTATAAATACTTTATACATACTTTTGAGGATAAGAATACACCACTAATTTATTCGCTTAGAGATAGTAAATCGGGGAAATTAGTAAGGAAGATATTAGATAACAATGAACTTCTTGAAAAGATAAATCCATTTAATCTTTCGTATAAAGATTTTTCTAAAATAAATTTAAATGGAGAAGAACTTAATATGTGGATGATTAAACCACCTAATTTCAATCCCAAAAAAAAATACCCATTACTTATTTATCAATACTCAGGTCCTGGATCTCAAGAGGTTGAGAATAGATGGAGCAGTAATCGAGACTTATGGCATCAAATGTTGGCTCAAAAAGATTTCATAATTGCATGTCTTGACGGGAGAGGAACAGGATTTAAGGGTAAAAAATTTAAAAAAATGACCTATCGACAACTTGCTAAATATGAAACGGAAGATCAAATTTCTTTTGCAAAATATTTGTCCAAATTTTCCTACATTGATAAAGATAGAATTGGAATTTGGGGATGGAGTTATGGCGGTTTAATATCAACGAATTCTATTTTAAAAGGTAATGACATATTTTCACTTGCAATCGCTGTAGCTCCAGTTACTAATTGGAGGTTTTATGACACGATCTATACTGAAAGATTTATGGGACTTCCAAAAGATAATTCTGAAGGTTATGATTTAAATTCACCGCTGAATTTTGCCCATTTACTTGAAGGAGACTATTTATTAATTCACGGTTCTGCAGATGATAATGTCCATTTGCAAAATACCATGCGTATGGTTGAAGAATTAATTCAAGAAGATAAACAATTCGAATGGATGATTTATCCAGATAAAAACCACGGAATATATGGTGGTAACACGTCTATACATCTGTATAATAAAATGACTAATTTTATAGAAAAAAAACTATGATAAATTAAACCTAATTTTTTTGAAGAGAATTGAATTTCAATTTAATGGCTCACTTTTAAATCAAAGAACCATTTTTAACCATCCGTCAGGTTTATTTGTTCTTTTTTTTACAGAAATGTGGGAAAGGTTTAGCTACTACGGGATGAGGGCGATATTAGTCCTTTTTTTAACATCTTCACTATTAAATGATGGATGGGGGTGGGAAAGGGAAGACGCTTTAATACTTTATGGTTGGTATACAGGTCTAGCTTATTTTACGCCTCTTATTGGAGGAATTATAGCTGACAAGTTTTTAGGTTATAGAAATGCAACTGTAATTGGTGCGCTAATAATGGCCTTAGGTCATGGATCTATGGCATTAGAATATTTTGAGAATTTTTTTTTCTTCATAGGGATTGGATTATTAATAATTGGGAACGGTTTGTTTAAACCAAATATTTCATCAATGGTTGGGCAATTATATAAGGATGCAGATATAAGAAAAGATGGAGCATATACTATTTTTTATATGGGTATAAACTGTGGAGCATTTTTAGGTATTTTACTATGTGGTTATCTAGGTGAAACTATTGGATGGCACTGGGGATTTGGAGTTGCTGGAATTTTTATGATGTTTGGCATGTTGCAATTTTATTTTGCCCAAAATATTTTTGGTTCTATAGGACTAAAACCAGAAAAAAAAGTAAAAGAGGTTGATGAAATAAAAAATAATTCTTCATTGACATCAACGGAGTTGGATAGAATTTTGGTTATTTTAGTTTTTTCAGCCGCTACAATTTTTTTTTGGTGGGCTTTTGAACAAGCCGGAGGCTCAATGACAATTTTTGCAAATGATTATACGGATAGAAACTTAACCGGTGAAGCATCGCTTGTGTTTAAAACTGTGAACACTATAATTACTATAGTTCCAATGCTTGTTATAACATATGTCTTAATTAAATTATTTCAAAATATATTTCAAAAATATTTTTTATCAAATTTATTTCTTGGTACTAGTTTTATCATAATATGGTCGATAATCTTATTTATGTTAGGATTGCTTCCTAAACCTATTTCATTCTTTTTAATTGATTATTTTGAAATTTTTAAACATTATGTTCCTTTTGAATGGAGTGCTATAGAAATTGATGACACAGAAATCCCTGCTTCTTGGTTCGCGGTTTTAAATTCTCTATTTATTATAATTTTTGCACCAATTTTTTCAATCCTCTGGGCGTCAAAATTTAATCCCAGTGGACCTGTCAAATTTTCAATCGGTTTAATCTTGCTCGGTTTTGGCTTTGGATTTCTAGCTTATGGTTCAATGTCAATTCCATATGGTGCGCAAACTGCAAGTGTTAGTATATTTTGGTTGGTATTTGCATATCTATTTCACACACTTGGTGAACTATGTGTATCACCTGTTGGTTTATCTTACGTTAGTAAACTTGCCCCTATTAGACTTGTCGGATTAATGTTCGGTTTTTGGTTACTTTCCAGTTTTTTTGCAAATCTCATAGGAGGTTTTACTGGTAGTTATATAGATAAAATATCGTTAAAAGTAGGTCTAACTGGGTTCTTTTTAATTTTTACATTGGTTCCAATTTTAATTGGATCTATAATTTTTTTATTTAGAAATAGTTTAATAAAAAGAATGCATGGGTATTACTAAAACTTTTATTTTGGTGTCCTTTTTTGCACTAAATATATCATATTCTCAAAAGATTAATTGGATGTCTTTGGATGAAGCTCTAAGAGCACAAAAAATTGAGCCTAAAAAAATCATTATGGATGTTTATACCAAATGGTGTGGCCCATGTAGATTGCTTGATAAGAAAACTTTTGGCAATTTAGATGTTTCTAGATATATATCTCAAAATTATTATGCTGTTAAATTTAATGCAGAAGGTGACGAAGAAATATTTTTTTATGACAAAAAATTCTCTAACTCAAATTACAACCCGAATAAGAAAGGAAGAAACTCAACTCATGAGTTTACCAAGTTTCTGGGAATTCGTGGATATCCAACAATTGTTTTTTTTAGTGAGGAAGGGGATCCGATTATACCCTTAACGGGTTATTTTAATGTTAGGCAAATAGAGCCATATTTAAAAATGATAAAAAGAGGGGACTATGCTGTTTTTAAAGACTCTGATGATATTGAAAAGTATATTGAAAATTTTTCATATAGATTTAGACAATAAATATTTTTCTAAACCTTTGTAATTAATTTTGCTACTTTTAGGCTTGTTTCTTTTATTCCTAATCTATTTCTCAATTTTTCGTATTCGTTTTTAACTTTTAAACTATTTTCATTTTTTAAAAGTTTTGATAATTCATGTACAATATTATTTTTTGAACATTCCTTTTGAATTAATTCTTTCACAACTTCTTTTTCCATTATAATATTTACTAGAGAAATAAATTTTAGCTTAATAAATAATTTTCCAACCAAATATGAAACTAAACTACTTTTATAACACACTATTTGTGGGACATTAAAAAGGGCAGTTTCAAGGGTTGCAGTTCCGCTAGTAACAATTGCCGCTGTAGATTTTTTTAAAAGACTATAAGTTTTATCATATACTATTTTAATTTTATAATCCTTCAAAATTTCATCATACCACTCTTTGCTTATGTTTGATACACCTGCTATTATAAACTCATATTTAGAAAAATGATGAATAACGGATTTAAAAACAGGTATCATCTTTTTGATTTCTTGTTTTCTACTTCCAGGCAAGAGTGCTATTACTGGTTTGGTTAATGTTAATGGGAATAAATCCTTATTTTGTTTTTCTTTACTAATGATTTCAACTAAGGGATGACCTACATAATGTACATTGAGATTGTGTTTTTTTTTGTAGTACTCTTTTTCAAATGGTAAAATTACATATAGATAGTCTATATAACGTTTTATTTTTTTTATTCTATTTTCCTTCCATGCCCAAATTTGTGGGCTAATATAAAAGTGATTTTGAAAGCCATTAGTTTTTGCCCATTTGGCTATTAACATGTTAAAACCAGGATAATCTATGTAAATTATTTTATCTGGTTGGTAAGTATTTATGTCGCTTTTACAAAAACTAATATTTTTTAAAATTGTTTTTATATTTTTTAATACCTCCCAAAAACCCATAAAAGACAATTGATTTATGTGTTTAACTATTTCTCCTCCAACTCCTTTCATTTTTTCTCCACCCCAAAACCTAAATTTGGCTTTTTTATCAAGTTTTTTAATACTCTCCATAACTTTAGAGCCATGTAAATCTCCAGATGCTTCACCAGCTATTATATAGTACTTCATTTATACAATTTTTAAAACAGCAACAATAAAAACTAAAAGTAGAAGAAACGATATCAATCCATATGCGTAATTTATTTTATTAAGTTTTAATAGAATAAAAAATAAAGGGATATTAATTAACGAACCTATACTAATTAAAGCACCCAACTTTTTTTGAATAAAAAGAGATTTTAAACTTCTGGAAATTGATTCAGGAGAAAAAATTATTGTAAAAAAAGTAACCCCTGCAAAGGTCGCAGTTATTCCAATTAGAAAACCTATTATTTTTTTTTTAATCATTAAAATCCCACTTTTTTAATTTATGGATATAATCCTCTGCAGTCAAATCAAATTTAATTGGCACAATTGAAGCGTACCCTTTTTTAAGTGCGTACTCGTCTGTTTCATTTGAATTGTCATTATCAATGAAATCGCCTGCTAACCAATAATATTCCTTTCCCATAGGATTTTTTCTTTTACAAAATTTTTCTTCCCAATGAGTATTTGCTTGCCTGCATATCTTTAATCCTTTTACTTTTGATTTTGGAAAGTTTACATTGAGTACAATATTACTAGGGAGTTTATTTTTAATAACGTTAAGAGCTATGGAAATTATAAATTTTTCCATGTGATCAAATTTTGCATTCCAGCTATAATCAAGAAGTGAGAAACCAATTGCGGGAACACCTTGAATACCAGCTTCAATTGCCGCACCCACAGTTCCAGAATAAAGAACATTTACTGAAGAATTTGAGCCATGATTGATTCCTGAAACACATATATCAGGTTTTTTTTTTAATATTTCATTCACTCCAAATTTTATACAATCAGCAGGTGTTCCTGATACTTTGTATTCTAATTTAGCTTTAGAATGATTATAACATCTAGAAATGTATAATGGTGAATTTATTGTTATTGCTTGACTAGTTGCAGATCTTGGAGAATCGGGAGCTACAATAACTACATCTCCAATCATACACATAATGTTTACAAGAAACTTTAAACCAGGGGCATTTATACCATCATCGTTTGTAACAAGAATA
>CENJ01171417.1_pt1 | contig 16438 bp, 22 predicted proteins | sample 356161 | NCBI WGS metagenome assembly CENJ01 (sample SAMEA2619531, study PRJEB7988) | marine metagenome | biome: marine biome (ENVO:00000447); feature: surface water layer (ENVO:00002042); material: "saline water (ENVO:00002010), including plankton (ENVO:xxxxxxxx)" | depth 5 m
CGGAGGCTGTTTCATAAAGGAACCTTTATGAAACAGAGACATACGCTCGTATGCGCGCTTTTGTTGCTGGCTGTGATTGGCAGCGCGGAAGCCGATGAGAACGCCTCATTGGTTCATTCTGGGATTGGCACAATCCCGCCGAGTGAGCTGCTCGCATCTGATATTTTGGCTTTGCCGGACAATGAGCGGCTTGCGTGGATTGCGGGTGCTGTTGGCGCGACGGCTCAGGCCGTCTCAGAGTCTAACTTACAAGAGGCTCGTTGCATTACGGATTGGTATTTTCGGGGAGGAGAAGGTCCGTCATTCTTAAGCGACGCAATGGCCATGTATCCAGATTATCGCGCGACGGCGGTCGTCTGGGCATCTGCGCGCAATGTATGTGCTTCAAGTTAGAATGAAGGTGGCTCAGCAATAAAACTGAGTTGTGTAAGCTGCTCATTGCGGTTTGCTGTCGACAATGGAGCCGGTTCAGATATTGCCTCTTGGGCAATCAATTGATCTGCTCGCCGTAGGTCTTCTTCAAACCTGTCCAAATCTTCCATGCTTGGCGGTGCGGTCTGATCATTCATTTGGGAGTGCATCGGGTCTAGAATATCTGACTGGATATTCGAAAGCGCTGCGGCTCTGTTGCGCGCGCTTTGGTATTCTTCCCAGCTGGAAATGCTATCCATCTCACGCTCGCGGATATCGATCTCGGATGCGTCCGGTTCGCTCCCGTCAGCATAAACCAGATCGCCGGTGCTGGTTCGGAAGACGAGATTGCCGCTGGCTGATCTTGCTGCGCTCTCTCGCAAACGCTCCAAGGTGTCCGCGTTCTCAGTGAGGGCGTCATCCAGGTCTTCTTGGATTGTGTTTAAGCGCTCTGCGGTGGCTTCGTAGCGCTCGCGGTACTGCGTATTCAGCATGAGTATTTGAAGCGCTGTCATATTCTCACGCTGGCGCTGCTCTGAGATGCGTGCGCGTTCGGATTTAGAGCGTGAGGCGAACTGAGCGTCCGCGCCCATAGCGGCTCCGCCTGCTTCTTCGATTGATTTTCTGGCAAGTTCCGTGCGGCTAATGTCTGCGCCGTTGTTATCATCGGTGAAGACATTCATGCGCGTCTCCACCGGATTTTGCGCGGGGCTATACCCCCGCTGTCAAATATACCGTGGGCACAATTGACGAAGCCGCGCCCCTTAGCCCCGCCATCCCTGAAACTTTTCTCGAAAATGCTGAGCACTTCAATCATAATAATGCAATTATAACGTGAGCGAATTTAAGATTTCGTTAACATTCATTTGGCGGTCTTTTGCAGCGGTAAGCTGGTCAAGAATCGATATTGGTGATTTCTTGTGCCAATGCTTGAGGAATACAATTGCATAGTCAGCGATGAAGTTGATCCAATAGAGTGCGATCTTGGCAGTATTGTGCTGACGAAGGATAGTATTTTCATTGGCTGGGGAGTTGGTGAAGGGCGACCTGATTACGAGAAGCGGCCTTCTCAGGTGAAGCTTGTAGGTCGTTGCGAGCTCAAAGGGGGTGAAGTTGATGGTGACCGCCTCATCATGGGTGAACCCGAACTTCATCATGCGATAGATATTCTGCTCCAGCGCGCTCCGAATATTGCTTATTTGTGTGTGTCCGGGGCAGGCCCGTTTCGACTCCTCGGAAAGCGGTATCGAGACGATACGAGAACAAGTTCTAATTATGGTCAGATTATTTCAAGTACCACTCAACCACGTTGGTCTAAGCATTCACTGTACACTAGCGCTCTAAACGGTGTTTCGAAGAGTAAATTTGGCCGAAAGGCGTCTGAAGTCACGGTTTTGGTCGCGTTGGATGTGAACACAGCGGCTCTCGGTGAGCATTACTATATGCTTGATCAATCCTTTGATGGAACTGAACTTGAGTATCAACTGACCAGAGCGCTCCGGACAACCGCGTACGTTAAGATTAGTAATTCTGTGAATGTTGGATTTATCAGCAATGGCTGGATGAATCGTGGTCGAGGGCATTCTCAGATGAGTGTTTTTCGCCCGAGAAAATCCAGGAGGATTAACGGTCAAGTCATCATTGACCGCTTTGAGGGGATTTGTAAGCGGCACGGAGACTGTATCGAGGGGCTTGTTTGTATTGATGCGTTGAGTAAGCGGTTGTTGAAGTCCGGCTATTCTGTCCCGGCTTCTGGGGCGAGTATCAAAGACTTATACGAGGCCACCGGAACAATAGAAGCGCCCGTATGGCTGTGGTCAGCGTTTTATGTTTCACAACTCATTCAAGTCACGACCGCGATGGTAAGCCCGTTACGGGTTTCTCTCGGTGGTGTTTTGGCAACTGGGCCCGATCAGAAATACGATGCGGGATGGAGCGAATTTATCGATCTAATCAAGTTGTATTTTGAGGCTGAATTGTGGTCGGACGTAAGTAATGAAAATCCAATATCGCCTTCACCGTATTTCAGAGAAGTCATTCAGCCCGACTTCATTTCATATAGAAGTTGTGCTTATCCCAGCGTTCTCGGTGGGTTGATAGCAGCTCGCTGGGATAAAACGAATTATTATCCTTCCCCGGTTCAATATATGTTCGAACAGCAAAAGCGGAATGTAATTCCGACCTGAGAGCTATTGATGACAATTTCCAATCCCAAATCAGTATTCGGTATCTCTGATGGCAGCGACATGGAGCAAGAGCAAAGTGCTCAAAACTCTCTAAGTTCGGCTGAACAATTGAAGCTGCGAGGGCACTTTGAAGAGCAGCGCGCGAGAGCTAAGGTTAGTACGTCTGATAAATTGCTGCCACAGGCTAAGGAGCGTGCGCAGAATTCAAAAGATCAGGTAAGAGAATTCGATAATCTCTTGTTCGAGAACAATGAGAGTGGATCGAAAGATGGGGCGGATGGCGAGGAATTAGTTGTTGCGGATTATGTATCAAAAAGATATATAAAAAATCCGAATATGACTAGCACAGAAGACGAAAAACTACTTACGGCGTTACATAAAGCTGCTTCAAAACACTCGATGGATCCTGAGCGGCTGTTGCACGCGTTTGTGGGGGAAGATGACGAATTTGAAGTATTGGTCAGAAAAAAGCGTCTTCCAAAGATTATGATCAGCATTTTTCCTGAACCGGAGATTACTGAGAAGTTCTTGCAAGCTTCGGGCAGACAGCAAACCACAGACTGGTTGGTTGACAGATTGAAAGCTCGCCGCCGTCGAGGTGACTTGGGTTTTGAGCCAATTAAACTATCGAAATCCAAGATTGCTCAAGAGGAGAGGACTCGTTTTGCGCTGCAGATTCCTGTTCCTGTGATGGATTGGTTGACCGAAAAAGCTAAGCCATATGAAGGGGTTAGTGTGTCGTCTCTCGTCATGCAAATCCTTATTGATGAAATGGGCCAGCCAGCCGATAGGGCTCCAGACAATACTATGCAATAAAAAGCATTGCATAGTATTGCATTGATTTCGACTATATGACATATAGGGGGTGAGCACGTACCGTGTTCACCCATGCAATGGGCATGGTTTCTCAAGCTTGGGGGACATTCGATGTCTCAAGTAGAACAGAATGCGCAGCGTTCGGTAAATCGTGGCGAACAGGGTGCCGCTCCAAAGGGCCTCTCGTATTCCGAGAAGCAGCGTCATGACGCTGCCGTTCAGCAACAAAAAGCTGTGAACGCGAAGAACTCTAAGCGGTAATCGCGCTTAAAAGCATCCCAGTCAGCCAGTCGGCTGGCTGGGATGTTTTCTAACAAATCGGGGGACCATTATGACCGGAACTATCACGAAAGCTGAACTCAGAAACCTCTCTCTGGATGAGGCTCTCAAGTCTGCGGACGGTGTTCGCGGGCTGCTGGACGCACTTGAAGGAGCGTCCTGCCGTCCGGGAACCGTTATCGGTCCCGAACGTGCGCTTTACTTGAAGGGATATTTTTCTTCCGGTGAAGACATCGATGCCAATGTTTATTCGCGCGGGCGCTTGATGCTGCTGACGTTGAAGGGTGTTCGAGCAACAAACACCGCACTACGACTGGCTAAGTGGAGCGGCGGCTCATGAAGGCAGGGGCTGGCTCATTATTCGGTGGAAATCAGTCTGCGGTCGAAATGATGGCGTTTTGCGCTGCGGGTCTGCTCACGTTAATTTCGCTACCCCATATTTGGAGGGCCAGTGAGTGGGTGACTATCACTATGCTCGTTCCAGAGTTTGGGGCTGATTGGGCTTTGTTGATGCGCTTCGCAGTGTTCGTGCTGCTGACCGGTATTGCGCTCGCGGCTGCCCGTCTTTCAATGATTTCAAGTGTCGCCCTTGCCGGACTTTGGCTCTTCGCGAAACTGCCAATTTTTTAGTAATCGCCGCGTTGTCATCAACTCAAGAAAAGAAAGGAAGAAATAGTGAAAAAGCCTGATATCAACACAGTTCAGTCAAGTCGACATAACATGAATCTCAAGTTTGCGTTCGGCATTCTCGGGACATTTATGGCGCTAATCGCATGGGTGTGTTTTGAAAATAACGCACCCGCACACTGTGCATGGTCTGTGTTTGTCATGACCACTTCGTGGTATGCCGCACTGGCTATCCGCGCGAAATGGACCTCCTAAGCTCTGCTTAGAAGGCCCACCACAAACCTAATTTTTCAATCAGGACATGGCGAGCGGCAACTCGCCATGTCTCCCTAAATAAGGGATGTTCACCGTGATTTCAAATGAGCACCAGCGCTTTGGAAGCGCTGATGTGTCGAGTCTTGCCGATTGCCGGCGTGCTGGAATGTTTCAACGCGCCGAAGATGGTGTGTTCCATGGCTTTTTTGCCGGTAAACCTCTGTTCTTTTCTGGTATGGGTGGCACGTGTCTAATTGCTGGGGCGCGGACGCAAAAACTAACATCGGTGCTCGCATACACACTTTGCGGGGTCGGATATGTTGGCAATCTACTTGCTCTGGACCCAAAGGGTGAGCTGGCCGCCATCTCACAAAACCAATCTCACACGGGAAAGCACACCACATTCTGGAACCCACTAGGTGTGCATGGGTTGCCGCAAGACCGAATAAACCCTTTGGCGCACATTCGTCACGATGACGCGAGCATCATAACGAAGTTGCTTCAAACATGCGAAACAGCTTTGCCGCTGTCTGGCTCTCCTACAGGGAAGTTCTTTGAGCGGACCTCGCGTAAGTTCGCTGGTGGAATAGCGGTTGTCTGCGCAGAGCGTGACGGAGAGCTCACATTTCCAAGTTGGGTTGCGGCGATTACTTTGTTGATTTCGGGAGGGGACGCCTAGCTCGATTTTGCTTATCTGATGAGCATTAGTGAGCACGCAATCGCGCGTGAGGCGGAAGCCGAAATCGCGCAAGGCCGCGCGTCAGGGGCAACATGGTTTGAAGGTGTGCTCGCAGAACTCGCTCAAGCCTTTCAAGTGTTCACCGATCCGGTTTTGATGAAGGCGTTAAGCCCACCCTTCGATTTCTCATATGAGGAACTGCTGTCTGAGGCGGAGCGATTTAATGTCTATCTGATTGTCCCAGCGGATTTCATCTCGCAGTGGTCACTCGTGTTGAAAATGCACTTCACATGCGCTCGCATTTTCAAAGGTGAGAACCCATCCGGCCCGCGACAACTTTGGATGATTGACGAAGCAGGTTTGCTTGGAGCGAACCCGATGCTCGAGCAAATGTTTGTGTTTGGTGCTGGTATTGGGATCAAACCTATCGCGGTATTCCAGTCACTTAAGCAGCTTGATGAGGTTGGGAAAAACGCCCGTGGCATCATCTTGTCTTCGGCAGCGGTGCGTCAGTTTTTTGGTGTCCGGGATTTAGAAACCGCACGTTATGTGTCTGCTATGTGTGGAGATCAGCATCTTTCTTTTGATGATGAAAGGCTGCAAGCGCAGGCGGCCCACAGAAAGCGTGAAGCCGCACTCTCTATTTTGAATGGCGGCAACATTCTGGAATCCGCCCTTAAGTATCGGCACGAAGCGGCGCAAGAAGTTCAACGGTCATCAATCAAGCGTCCCCTTCGAACGCCGGATGAAATCCTAAACACTCCACCGGGCAAGCAATACATCTTTTGTGATCACATTCAAAAGCTCATCTACTGCGACCGTAAGCCGTATTTTGAGCAACACTGGATGGCGGGACGCTATCACCCAAACCCGTACCATCCGCCAATTGAAAAAGTGCGGATCAAGAACCGATTTTTCGGTCACAGCTGGCGGCGCGTGCTCAAAAAGGACCCGCCTAAGCATCTGCGCCATCTTCGGCAATATCAAACAAGACCCCTAAGTTATATTGAAGGATTTGAACCATGAGCAATGGAAGCAAGATCCCAGGCCGACCGCCGATCTTTGATCGCTTTACTGGCGTTCGAGATGCAAAATTGCGCGCTGACAATCCGCTTTACGGCAAAACCCGCCCAATCACGCCGCAATTTGAAAAAGAGCGCTGCGAATTCAATGCACGTCAGACGGCAGATCAGCAGAAAACTGAAGCGCAGCGACGGTTTGAAACCATGCGACGTGAGCAGATGGTGGCGCAAACTCAAAAACAAGGTCGCAGTTCTCAAATGATTAAGCAGGATAGGCCGACGCCACAGCTTAAGCCGTCACCCGCAATGGCGGCTGGCGCAGACCGCAGCGCCTATTTGCAAAGGCTGGCACTAGAACTTGCCGCTCAAAGCAATGCGCAAAGTGCGCAGATACGGAGCAAAGAAGCTTTCATTGCTTTGCGACTTGGCGAGCGGAAATCGCATGCCAAGTCCAGGGAGCGGTAGAAATTGCCAAAATGGCAAAGGACAAAATCGAAAAACTAGGATACTATTCCTAAGTTGTGGAGACTGTAAAAGAAAGGAAAAACAGATGAGTAATGCACCGCCAAACCATGAAACAGAGAAGGCCCGTCCGGTTGACACTTTGCGGGACGGCGCTCTGACAGCCTCGATCTGGATGAATGAATCCGACCGTGGCGCGGCGTTTAATACGACCTTCTCCCGGTCCTTCAAAAAGGAAAATGGAGAGTACCGCGAAACCCGAACAATGCGCTCGCAGGACTTGCTTTCGCATGCTGAACTCAGCCGCGCTGCATATCACCGTGTGAGTGAGCTGCGCAGTGAGTATAAGCAATCGCCAGAAGATTTTAAGGCCGCGCGCCAGGCACAGCGTGAAGGTCAAAAACAAGCGCATTCGCGAGAACGGTAGGGCGACAGGAGGGGCGGAGCCAATCAAATGGCTTCGTCTTTCTGACGGATGACAAAGGAGACTAACCCATGAACCATTATTAGATAAGGAGACGCTAAAGTGACATCTCCAGTTAAGTATATTGAGATCGATTTTACCGAGTTTGCACACTACCTTGAGGGCGCAGACATTAGCGATGAAGAAGCGGGCGCGCTCATGCGCAGCCTGTGGGATATCGCAATTGTTTTTGTAGACCTGGGATGGGAAGTGAGCGCCCCCGATTTACCCACCGAAAATGCGGATAAAACGGCGGGAAAGCTCGCAAGTTTCATCAAAAATGAGGTAGAGTTAAAGCCTGCCATAGCAACAAAAGAAGGCATCGAAGTCGAGCTTGCGCCCTGCTTTGATGAAGCAGGCTAATGACCGCACTAAAACAGATTGAAAAGCCGCGTTTAGATGCGGCAAAATCCGCAATTATTTATTGCCGTGTATCTTCCAAGAAACAGACGGTGGACGGCGCAGGTTTAGACAGCCAGGAACATAGATGCCGCGAATATGCCAATGAGCGCGGTTATGTGGTCAAAGAGGTCTTTCCGGATTCACAAACTGCGAAAGGCGATTTCATGGATCGCCCCGGAATGAAGGCTTTGCTAGCCTATCTCGATGACAACAGGCATGAGCCGCATATCATTATCTTCGATGATCTAAAGCGCTTTGCTCGTGATACCGAATTCCATTGGAACCTTCGGCGCACATTGGCTGAACGCAATGCTGTGCCTGAATGTTTGAACTTCCGGTTCGAGGAATCGCCAGAGGGTCGATTTATCGAAACCATCATCGCGGCTCAGGGGCAATTGGAGCGAGAACAGATTGGTCGCCAGAGTGTTCAGAAAATGCGAGCACGATTGGAGCGCGGCTTTGCAGTATTCCGTGCTCCCGTTGGCTACAAATACGTAAAGGCGAAAGGCGGCGGCAAGGTGCTTAAGATCGATCCGATATTGGGACCGATCGTCAAAGAAGCGCTTGAGGGCTACGCAAGCGGACGGTTTGCCTCGCAAACAGAAGTGAGACGTTTTCTGGAGAACCAGCCGGACTATCCAAAGGATATGACAGGCGGATTGATCCGTCCGCAAACGATTCCTCGCCTTCTGTCCAAAGAGATTTATGCAGGATTGGTAGGCGCACCGAATTGGGGAATCCCGTTTCGTCCCGGTCAGCATGACCCGCTTGTATCAATGGAAATATTTCAGCGCATTGAAGAGCGGCTAAACCAGCGCGCTTTTGTTCCGCGCCGCGCAGATAATGTGGTTGATTTCCCGCTGCGTGGAGCCGTGTGTTGCTCGTCGTGCGGGTCACCGCTCACGTCTGGGTGGTGCAAAGGCAAAACCAAGAGATATCCATATCATTGGTGTCACAACCCGCTGTGCGACTTGAAAGGTAAGACTATTGCTCGTGATAAAATGCACGAGGAACTCTCCTCTGTTATCAGTGAGGTCACTCCAGCAGAATGCCTCGCGCCGTTATTTAGAGCGATTCTGAGAAAGCGATGGGAAATGCAGGCTGAACGGGTGCAGGACGCACAAAAGTCTATTGAGAAACAAATAGCGGACAATGACACGGTGGTTTCGCAACTTGTTGAGCGAACGCTTGGAGCCTCAAGTCCAGCGCTTGCAGCGGCCTTTGAGAAGAAAATTGAAGAGGTTGAACGTGAGACCCTACTTTTGCGGTCTAAACAGTCAAAAATTACTCGTCCGAAGGTGAGTTTTGATGAGTTGTTTGAACTCTCGCTTCGTTTTTTCTCTATGCCAAAAAAACTATGGGAATCAGATGTTTACGAACTCCAAAGGCTTGTTCTCAAGCTCGTGTTCAAAGGTCACTTGCCTTATGCACGTGGACAAGGGTTTGAACACCTGCCGTTTTCAGAAACATTCAGACTAATCAATACCTTAGGGAATAAAGTGAGCGACAAAATGACGGATTTTTCGTCTGATTGTAAAATGGTGCCGCGAGGGAGAATTGAACTCCCGACCTCACCCTTACCAAGGGTGCGCTCTACCACTGAGCTACCGCGGCATTGAAATCGCAGAGCGGGCTCGTTACCTCAAACAATTGCGATTGAAAACCCCTTATGAGTAGCGCGGATAAAGAATGTCTGAAGAAACCGGCAAATCCCCGAAGAAGCCTTCTGCAGCCGAAAAGGAGCAGAGGTTAAAGGATGCATTGCGTGCCAACCTACGGCGTCGTAAGTCGGCGGCGAGAAAGGCCAAATCGGAGCCCGACGCCCCGTCTGATCCGAAATAGCCTGAATTGATCTGACTTTTGCCGCAATAACGCCTTTGCGTTTGCGCGACTCCGGGAATAGCTTGCGCCATGGACAAACTTACAATTCGCGGCGGCCACCGGCTGAACGGAAATATCCGTATCTCAGGTGCCAAGAATTCCGCACTGAAACTCATGGCAGCTGCGCTTCTGACTGACGAACCTGTCGAGCTGCGCAATATGCCAAATCTGGCTGACTCACGCTTTATGGCGCGCCTGCTTTCTACGCTTGGCGTTGACGTCTATTGGCCGCAGGGCGACTCTACCTGCCGCCTGAACGCAGCTAACATCTCTTCGACGATCGCGCCTTATGATCTTGTGCGTAAGATGCGCGCTACGTTTAACGTTCTCGGTCCGCTTCTGGGACGTATTGGGCATGCAACGGTTTCTCTTCCAGGTGGCTGTGCAATTGGCGCGCGCCCTGTGAACTTTCACCTTGATGCCTTTGAAGCGATGGGCGCGGACATTGTTATCGAGCAAGGTTATGTCAAAGCCGCCGCAATTCGCGGACTGAACGGTGCGATTATTGATCTGCCATTTCCGTCCGTCGGCGCTACAGAGCACACAATGATGGCTGCCACCCTCGCGAAAGGGACCACCACCATAAATAATGCTGCGCGCGAGCCGGAAATTATTGACATTGCCAACATGCTGAAAGCCATGGGCGCGAAGATCGAGGGCGAGGGAACATCGACGATTCGTATTGAAGGCGTCGATAAGCTTAAAGGCGTGACTTACTCTGTTATGCCCGATCGTATTGAGGCTGGCACCTACGCTATGGCTGTGGCCGCGGCTGGTGGAGACGTTCTGCTTGAGGGCGCGCCGGCCACTGAAATGACATCCCTGCTGGATCATCTTCGCAAGGCGGGCGTGACTGCGACCGTGGAAGACAATGGCGTGCGTATTCAGCGCAATGGTGAACGTCTGAAGGCCGTTGATGTCGACGTGCAGCCGCATCCGGGCTTTGCGACTGACCTTCAGGCCCAGTTCATGGCGCTGATGACCGTCGCAGACGGTACGAGCACAATCACAGAAAACATCTTCGAGAACCGTTTTCTCCATGCACCGGAGCTGAACCGCTTCGGCGCAGACATCCGCGTGCAGGGAAAGGTCGCCACCGTGCATGGGGTAGACCATCTTGTTGGCGCGCCTGTGATGGCAACAGACCTGCGCGCATCTGTCAGTCTGGTCATTGCCGGTCTGGTCGCTGAAGGTGAGACTGAAGTTAATCGCATTTATCACCTCGATCGGGGCTTTGAGAATCTCGAAGAGAAACTAAATGCATGTGGTGCCCGGATCGAACGCGGGGCCGACACAGAATAACGACGCAATGCCCGGAGGCGGAATTGTCGCAAGCGAACACATTGAGATTGATGGCCGTAGATGCCGACGATCTGAAAATCATTTCAGCTGCATGTCAGGACGGTGTCTGTAAACCGGCTGACATCGCCTATGAGGCTCGCAAGCGACGTTTCCTCATCGAGTTCAATCGTTTCCGCTGGGAAAATGGCGAAGGCGACGCGCAGCAACGCGTTCGCAGCGCGCTGTCTCTGGAAGATGTCACCGGCGTAAAGGCGCGCGGTCTGCCGCCGAAGTCTGCCGATCTTGTGCTTTCGCTCATGTCTGTCGAGTGGGAAGAGGGGGATGAGGCGCCTTCTGGTCAGTTCCGTCTCATTTTTGCTGGCGACGGAGAGCTTGTTGTGTCAGCAGACTGTCTGGATGCAACGCTTGTGGACGTGAGCCAGCCATGGCCTGCAAAGAACCGTCCGGCACACAAGGAATAACGCCCGATGGCACGGCGATTTAATAGTTCTGATAGCAGTTTCGAAGCTGATTTTGGCGCATTTCTGAAAGAACCTCGCGGCAATGCGCAGGACACGCGCGATACTGTGCGTGAAATCCTGGATGCGGTTGAGACGCGTGGCGGTAAAGCGGTTGCTGAGTATACCAGCCGGTTCGACCGTTTCGAGATTGAGCCTGACACGCTTTCAAATCCGTCCATGGATCTAGCCAAAATCGCGGAAGGCTGCCCGGATGAGGTAAAGCGCGCCATCGATTTCGCGCATGACCGTATCTCTGCCTATCACGAAGCGCAGATGCCTTCCGATCACAGCTTCGATGATGGCCACGGGCTTAATCTTGGCTGGAAGTGGAATGCCGTGGATTCTGTTGGCGTGTATGTGCCTGGCGGACGCGCAAATTATCCGAGCTCTGTGCTGATGAACATGGTGCCTGCACGGGTTGCGGGTGTGAAGCGTATTGTGATGGTTGCGCCAACGCCGGATGGCGTTCTGAGCCCTGCTGTTGCCTACGCCGCTATTCGCGCTGGCGTTCAGGAATACTATCCGATTGGTGGTGCGCAGGCGGTTGCTGCGCTGACCTTCGGCGCTGGTAATATGAAGCCGGTAGATAAGATTGTTGGGCCGGGCAATGCGTTTGTTGCCGAAGCGAAGCGTCAGGTTTTTGGCCGCGTTGGTATCGATACAGTCGCCGGACCTTCTGAGGTTTGCATTATTGGTGACGGCTCCGTTCCTGCCGACTGGATTGCAGCTGATCTCCTGTCTCAGGCTGAACATGATCCTGCTGCGCAATCCATTCTGATTTCACCGGACGCAGCATATCTGGATGAGGTTGAGCGCGAGCTTGATCGCCAGCTTCAACAGCTTCCTACGGTCGAGACGGCAACCACTTCATGGAAGGCGCATGGCGCATTCATTCAGTCTCGTTCAATCGATGAGGCTTGTGAAATTTCGAATCAAATCGCGCCGGAACACCTCGAACTCGCCATTGAGGCTCCTGAAACTAAGGTCGATCTGGTCCGTCACGCGGGCGCGGTCTTCCTCGGAGCTTGGGCACCTGAAGCGCTCGGTGATTATGTGACAGGCTCGAATCACGTGCTGCCGACTTCGGGAGCCGCGCGTTTCTCGTCTGGTCTCGGCCTGTTTGATTTCCTGAAACGGATATCTATCCAGTCGGTCAGCCGCGCCGGTTTCGAGCATCTTGCGCCCTCTGCGATTGCGCTTGCGCAATCTGAGCACTTGCCTGCACACGAACGGAGTGTTTCCATTCGATTCGGTAAGGAAACAGAGACGTGACCAGTTCTGAGCGGATCATCGCTGTAGACATCGACAATGAAACCCTCAGCGCCGCCGGGCCGGATGCTGAGCACGAGCGTCGTGTGGCGATTTTTGATCTGCTCGAAGACAATACCTTTTCGCTGGAAGGTAATCCGGCGGGCCCTTACAAGCTTGCGTTATCGCGTCAGGATAACCGCCTGATTATGCAGATCAGCAATGAAGCGGATGTTCATTTGCACACCTTCATTCTGTCGCTGGCGCCGTTTCGTCGGATCGTGAAAGACTACTTCATGATTTGCGACAGCTATTATGATGCGATCCGCAACCAGACTCCGAACCAGATCGAGGCGATCGATATGGCGCGTCGTGGCATTCACAATGAAGGCTCCGAGCTTCTTGCAGAGCGACTGCGTGGGAAAATCGAGACTGATTTTGATACGGCGCGTCGCCTGTTTACGCTCATTTGTGCTTTGCACGCCAAAAGCTGATAATTTTTACCAGCAAAAAATAACATATATTCAAGGTTCTTGTTCTTTCCCTTGAAGTTTATGCGGCTATTTAGTGCATAATGGGTGACGCTTTCGAGAAAATTACACTATATGCGACCCCTTGATTATATTGGTTGCCCTCGAGGAGTGCATGGCAAAAGAAGAGATGCTTGAATTCACTGGAACGATTGTGGAATTGCTTCCCAATGCGACGTTCCGGGTGAAGCTGGAAAATGACCACGAAATCGTGGCTCATACGGCAGGTAAAATGCGTAAAAACCGCATTCGTGTTCTGACAGGCGATAAAGTGCTTGTTGAAATGACCCCGTACGACCTCACTAAGGGGCGCATTACTTACCGCTTTAAATAGTGGTGTCCCACTCTTCTTTGCCTGATTTTGTGCTCGCTAGCGCCTCGCCGAGGCGCCGCGACCTTCTTGCGCAAATGGGCATCATCCCGAGCAAAATCCATCCTGCCGACCTTGATGAGACCCCTCATCAAGGAGAGCTTCCGCGCGTCTACGCCGAGCGCTTGGCAATAGAAAAAGCTCAGGCCGTGCGGGACCGATTTGCGGGTAGCGTTATCCTGGCAGCAGACACGGTTGTTGCTGTCGGGCGCCGCATTCTGCCAAAAACCGAAGACGAAACCTCTGCGAGAGAATGCCTCGAACTCCTGTCCGGGCGCGCCCACAAAGTGCTGACAGCCATCGCGGTGATCGCTGCTGATGGCACGTTGTCTCGCCGTGTTGTTGTCACGCGTGTGAAGATGAAGCGTCTGACCGACGAAGAAATTGCGGTCTATCTCGCGAGTGGCGAATGGAATGGCAAAGCTGGCGGCTACGGCATTCAGGGCATGGCGTCGGCATTCATTTCTGACCTGAGTGGTTCCTACTCTGCGGTCGTTGGACTTCCACTGTTTGAAACGCGAAATCTTCTTATGGGGGCAGGGTATCCGGTCCTGACCGGCGGTCATGCTTGAGCTGATCGACATCAGCTGGATTGGTGAGCGCTGGTCGCTGGCCAGCCTGCCGAACGGAGAGCCGGTTTCACTATTTATCTGGCGTGATCGCGATATTGATACGTCAGCGCGTTGCGGCGATGTGCTGCCTGCGATCGTAAAGTCCATCGACCGCGCAGGCGGGATGGGTTTTGTCGACCTCTCGGCCGGTGAGCAGGCCTTTTTCAATATTTCAAAATCACGGACACCGCCTGTGGACGGCGCGCATATCAATGTCTCGGTGCGTGCCGAGGCTTACCGCGACAAGCTCGCCAATGTCTCACCGGCATCAGGCCCGCCGATTACGCAGTCTGAAAACGATGCGCGAGACGCATGGCTTGAGCGTTTGCCCGGCTATAGCGATCTGACGGATGAGTTTTCCTTTGGGCAAAAAGCAGAAATGTGTCGCGCCGCTTTTGATGCTGCGTTGGCATCGACCGTTACGATCGATAACGGCGGAAAACTGCATTTCGATTATACCCGGGCTTTGACTGCGATAGACGTAGATTCATCCGGGCGAGTTCAGCGTTCAGGTGTTCCTGGATTGAACACGGATGCGCTTGCCACAGCCGCGCGCCAGATCAATCTGCGCGGGCTCGCAGGTTTATTTGTGGTTGACCTTGAAGGCGCGCCGAAAGGTGAGAAAGCCAAAGGATTGGCGGCCCAGTTCGAAACGAAGCTGAAAGCGTTGACCGGACGTACGGTGAGGGTGCTTCCTCCGTCAGCTTTCGGATTGATCGAGGCGACGGTAGCGCGTCGTGAAAAACCGCTGTTCGAATTTGCGACGGAGACATGCAGCGCAGAACGACTAACACTCGAAGCGTTTTTGAGCGCGATGCGCGAAGCGCTAACTCTTGCCGAATCGGACCGGAGCGCTTTCTTTACGCTCAAGACGTCAGTAGCGCTGACCGAGTATATGAAACAGACCGCATTTGACTGGCAGGGCGAACTAAAGGCCCGAACAGGCGGTCGGATAAAATGGGGGCCTCTGAATAAGACGGGGCTCGATTACCAGATAGAGTTGATATGAACCGCCTGCCACTTTGCCCGATTTGTGAGAAAAACCGCGCGAAACCAGAGTTTAAGCCGTTTTGTTCAAAACGGTGCGCAGATGTGGATTTGTCGCGCTGGCTATCCGATGGATACGCCATTCCGGGGGAGGAATCTGATCAGGCAGAAGAAACGCCGGGCAATCGACGAGATACTGGCGACTAGGCTTCTCAAACAAAATCCGAAAAACTTTGGAACCCGTAAGTCTGTCGCGCGTCATGCTTGTGTCAGAGCATGAAGTGGGGGGCTTTTAGCCTGTTTCCGGATTGCTCTGATTGTTCAGTAGAGTGTGCGATGCCGGTGGGAGGAAGTGAAAAGGTCGTCCGGCAATTCCAGAAATCGATTCTCATCAAAATTCGGTGTTTCGTTGCCCAAGCGTGACGTATTTGACGCAGAGTTATCCCTATTAAGGCGAAAATCTGGCGAAGAATGCCTAGAACTGTTGCATTCTAGCCTCTCTGGTCGAAAACGACATGAAAATGCAACGACTTACCTCGGAAAGGGTATCGCATTTTTCTCAGAAACTGGATATGTACAAAGATGTGTGGACGTTCCACACGGTTTCCTATGGCCGCTCAGTCCGACGACTTTGGCGGCTCACTCAAGGGGATGGGTATGAAAAAAACTCTTTTGTGCGCCACCGCAGCCCTCGCAATGGCGACGGCAACGGGCGCGGCCCACGCAACTGACGGATGGTATGTCCGCGGTGACGTAGGCTACACTTTTGACGGTTCACTGGATTATGACGCGGTAACTCCGCTTCCAGGCAATCTTGCCGGTTCAGCGGATATCGATAATAATTGGCTGTATAGCGCTGGTGTTGGTTATGGTTTCGATAATGGGTTCCGCCTTGAAGGCGCTCTAACCTATCGCGAACCAAAATTCGACGTCCCTAACGATGTTGCCGCTCGTACGCTTTTTGATGCAGGGCTTACGGCGACGCAAACAAGCTTTGACGCCGCAGTTGGTCGGGCGACAGGTTGGGATGCTATGCTCAATCTGTATTATGATTTCGATATGGGACGGAACTTCGCACCATACATCGGCGGTGGTCTCGGCATCTCCGAACTTAATGCGAACGTTCGTAACCTGTACCTGATCGATACGACTTCACTTCCGACGGTTGTGACGCAGGTTAACGGCTTTAACGACGGTTCTGGTGAATTTGCCTACCAGCTGCTCGCTGGTTTTGGCTACGATATTACAGAACAACTTACGTTTGATCTCGGGTATCGTTACTTTGTAACTCCCGATCTTGAGTTTTCTGGTATCCAGACCAGTTACGAGTCAGAGTATATCGAACATAACGTGACAGCTAGTCTGCGTTGGCAGTTTGCGGCTCCGCCGCCACCACCGCCTCCGCCA
>CENJ01080090.1_pt1 | contig 16435 bp, 14 predicted proteins | sample 356161 | NCBI WGS metagenome assembly CENJ01 (sample SAMEA2619531, study PRJEB7988) | marine metagenome | biome: marine biome (ENVO:00000447); feature: surface water layer (ENVO:00002042); material: "saline water (ENVO:00002010), including plankton (ENVO:xxxxxxxx)" | depth 5 m
GCAGATGAAATAGTTGTTTTAAAGTCAGGTAAAATAGTTGAACAAGGTAAGCGCGATGATATTTTTTATAATGCCAAAGAACAGTATACGAAATCGTTAATCCACGCAGCTTACAATTAGCTCTTATATGACAAAAATAAATAAACGAAAACATTCAGCTCCATTGGTTGATGGTCCTGAACAAGCTCCATCAAGATCAATGCTGAGGGCTGCTGGTTTTGAAGATGATGATTTTAGAAGGCCTCAAGTTGGCGTTGCATCTACGTGGTCTAACGTAACGCCTTGCAATATGCACATCAATGATCTTGCATCACTGGTTTGCGATTCAATTGATCAAGAAGAGTTGAAGGCAGTTTTATTTAATACCATCACAATTTCTGATGGCATCTCAATGGGAACTTTAGGTATGAGATATTCATTAGTTTCAAGAGAAGTCATTGCTGACTCAATCGAGACGGTAGTCGGTTGTCAGTCTTTTGATGGGGTCGTTGCAATCGGGGGCTGTGACAAAAACATGCCAGGTTGCTTAATTGGCCTAGCGCGATTAAATCGACCATCTATTTTTGTTTATGGCGGCTCAATAAGGCCTGGGGCAAACCATACAGATTTGGTCACAGTGATGGAAGGAGTAGGAAGTTTTTCAAGCAATAAAATTTCTGAAGAAGAATTAATTGCAATAGAAAAAACAGCTCTACCTGGACCTGGCTCTTGCGGAGGAATGTATACTGCTAACACTATGGCTTCTGCGATTGAAGCTTTGGGTATGAGCCTACCTGGAAGCAGTTCACAAGACGCAGTTTCTTCAGATAAACAAGAAGATTGCAAGAAAATTGGTAATGCGATCAACAATCTTCTTGAAAAAGATATCAAGCCCACAGACATCATGACTAGAAAGGCTTTTGAAAATGCTATTCGTGTTGTAATTGCTTTGGGTGGATCAACCAATGCAGTACTTCATTTGTTAGCAATGGCAAAAAGTGTAGACATACCATTGAAAATTGACGATTTTGAAGAAATAGGCAAAACCAGTCCATTATTGGCTGACTTAAGACCTTCAGGACATTTTCTTATGTCTGAGTTGAATGAGATTGGCGGTATACAACCTTTGATGAAAACTCTATTAGACGCCAATCTTCTTCATGGCGATACATTGACAGTGACAGGTAAAACCTTGGCTGAAAATTTGAGTGATGTAAAACCTTATCCAGAAAAACAAAAAATTATAATGCCTTTGGATAAGCCCATTAAGAAAGACAGTCACTTAAAAATCTTAAAGGGAAACCTTGCAAGTGAGGGAGCCGTTGCAAAAATCACCGGAAAAGAGGGACATAGTTTTTCTGGCTCAGCTCGAGTTTTTAATTCTGAAGAAGAAACTTTAGATGCTATTTATGGCTCAAAGATTCAAAAAGGCGATGTAATTGTTGTTAGATATGAAGGGCCTGTTGGAGGGCCAGGCATGAGAGAAATGCTCAAACCAACATCAGCTATTATGGGTCAAGGCCTTGGCGATAAAGTAGCTTTTATCACGGATGGAAGATTTTCTGGCGGGTCTCATGGTTTTGTCGTAGGTCATGTAACGCCTGAAGCTGCTAAAGGAGGGCTTATAGGTCTTTTAGAAGATGGCGACAAAATTACTATAGATGCTTCAAAAGGAACAATTGACGCAGATTTATCAATTAAAGAAATCGAAAAAAGAAAGAAAAATTGGAAAAATCCGAAACCAATGCCTAAAAAGGGTGTTTTGGCAAAGTATGCCAAGACAGTTCAATCGGCTTCTGAAGGAGCGGTTACAGATTAAAAAAGCTTGTTTTATTTGAATACGCCTTCATAATAAAAAAATGTCTAAACCCATCGAATTAACAGATGAAAATTTAGAAGAAACTCTATCAAGTTCTTCAGTACCAGTGCTCGTCGACTATTGGGCTGAATGGTGCGGACCATGTAAAATGGTTGCTCCAGTCTTAGAAGAGCTTGCAGCTGAACTTGATGGTAAATTAACCATCGGTAAGGTTGATGTTGATTCCAATCGGGACTCAGCAGCTAAACAAAATGTTATGAGTATACCTACTCTTATATTATTCAAGGATGGACAGCCAATTGATCAAAGAATTGGAGCTTTAACAAAAAATCAACTTCAAGAATTCATTAACGAACATATTTAATACTTAAAAAAACTAGACTCGTAATTTCTATAGTGTTAAATTGCAGTCCTACTTCCGGTAGAAACACTCATAATCTTTAAATTATACAAACGTTTAAAAAAATGCATTTAGGGGAACTTAAAGCTAAACCAGTCGAAGAATTGCTCACTATCGCTGAGGGCATGGGTATTGAGAACTTGTCTCGTCAAAAAAAACAAGATGTTATTTTCAATATTCTAAAAACTCATTCCAATGGCGGAGAAGACATTGAAGGGGAAGGAGTACTAGAAATTTTAAACGATGGGTTTGGATTTTTAAGATCACCATCATCTTCTTATCTTGCCGGCCCTGATGATATTTACGTCTCACCAAGTCAAATCAGAAGATTTGGTTTAAAAACAGGCGATTCTGTTTCTGGAAATATCAGGCCTCCAAAAGATGGTGAAAGATATTTCGCCTTGCTCAAAATAGATCAAATAAACTTTGAACCTTCTGATAAAACAAAAAATAAAGTTGCCTTTGAAAACCTCACGCCTTTGTTTCCAGAAGAAAGAATCATCATGGAGTCTGGAAATGGAACTACAGAAGATCTTTCTGCAAGAATAATTGACCTGGTATCTCCTACAGGAAAGGGTCAAAGAGGATTGATTGTCTCGCCTCCTAAAGCTGGTAAAACTCTTCTCATGCAATCAATTGCGCATTCTATTGAAAAGAATAGTCCTGAAAGCAAATTGATGGTCTTGCTTGTTGACGAAAGACCGGAAGAAGTTACAGATATGAAAAGATCTGTTAGGGGAGAAGTTGTTGCAAGTACCTTTGATGAACCTCCGTCTCGACACGTGCAAGTTGCAGAAATGGTTATTGCTAAGGCTAAAAGACTCGTCGAAAAGAAACACGACGTTATAATTTTACTCGATTCCATTACTAGATTGGCTAGAGCTTACAATTCAACTCAAGCGGCTTCAGGAAAAATATTAACTGGGGGAGTAGATGCCAACGCTTTGGAAAAACCAAAAAGATTTTTCGGAGCAGCAAGAAACATAGAAGGCGGCGGCAGTTTGACGATTATCGCTACCGCATTAATTGATACTGGCTCCAGAATGGATGAGGTAATCTTTGAAGAATTCAAAGGTACCGGTAACCAAGAAATTCATCTGGATCGAGCTATTGCTGAAAAAAGAATATTTCCTGCAATCAATATCCGCAGGTCAGGTACCAGAAGAGAAGAACTTATTACCGATGATGCAGAACTAGCAAGGATTAACATCTTGAGAAAACTTCTTCATGAGATGGAAGACATCGATGCTACCGATTGGTTAATTGATAAGTTAAGCAAGCATAAAACCAACAGCGAATTCTTCGATTCTATGAAGAAAGGCAAGTAACCTCTGCTAAAACATAACTTTTTTTCCCTAAGCTTTTTTTCTTTTTCAAAATTAGAGACTCTGGAATTTTTAGGTCTAATTTTTTTTCAAATTCAAAATAAATCTTTCCGTTTTCGGATAAAAGCCCTCTCCTTAAAATATTTGAAAGCAAATTATCAATTAAATTTTTATTAAAAGGGGGATCGATAAAGATCAAATCATATTTAGTTTTAGAACTATTTTTTTGTACCCATTCCAAACACTCTGCACAAAAGAAATCGCAATCCTCTTTTTCACTCATTTCTAAATAAACTATTTTAATTTTTTGTAGATAATCCTTATTTTTCTCAACAAAAGTTACTTTTTTTGCACCTCTAGATAACGCTTCCAAACCTAACGCTCCTGTCCCAGAAAAAAGATCCAAGCAAGACATTTGACTTAAATCTTGTCCCAACCAATTAAATAAAGTCTCTTTTGCTCTATCTGGCGTAGGTCTTAAGTCATGATTCAGATTAAAGTAAATTTTCTTACCTTTCCATTTTCCTCCAATGATTCTAATTTCCCCTTTTTTTTCTTTCTTCATTTCATTTATGATAATACATGACATAATCTGGATTTAAATTTACCTACTCATTAACTTTGAAAGAAAAATTTCTAGAAGTTCTCAGAACGACAAAACAAAACGTTTTTGTTTTAGCCGCAGAAAATGGTAATCAGAGACATGCTATGACCGTTTCTTCGGTGTTTTCTGTGTCTCTCGAACCAATGTCCATGGCAGTGAGTGTAAATAAAAGTGCTAGCCTGCATGACCTTTTGCAATTAGATAGTAAATTTTCTCTAAATCTTTTGACTGCTAATCAAGTTGATATAGCTGAAATATGCAGTGGCGCTGAAGAGGGACAAATAAGATTTAATCATCCAGACTGGAATCTAGAAAAGATTCCTTATTTACAAAGCGCGCAATCAAATATATTTTGTACATGCAAAAAAATAGTTCCTCTGTACTCTCATTCTTTGGTGATCGGTGAAGTAGATAGTCTTTTCCATTCAGGAAAAACTGAGCCACTTATATATCAAGACGGAAAATATGAATCTTAAGAAAATTCTAGTTTTATTTATTTCAATATTTTCAAGCTTTCTCGTCACTTCTATTACTGTTGATGGCAAATTAGATGAACCAGAATGGCAAAAGGCTAAATTGATAAACAATTTTGTAACCGTTTATCCAAACGATAAATCAAAACCGAAGTTCAAAACCGAAGTAAGAATTTTTTCGGATGACAAAGGAATATATTTCGGTTTTAAAAATGAACAGCCTATTGAAACACATACACCTTTGAAACATCCCAGAGATAAATGGTATGTCGATGCTGATAGAAATTTCATCATGATTGACTTTGATGGAAATGCTACTGTGGGCTATGAATTTTCTGTAACTCTTGGCGATACATTGCGAGACGCAATATGGACAAATGAAAATGAAATGTCTGAGAGTTGGGATGCAATTTGGTACGCAAAAACACATCAAACAGAAACTGCATGGTTTTCAGAATTTTTTATACCATGGGAGGTTGCTCCAATGAATGTTGTCGAAGGCAACAAAAGAGAAGTAAAGACATCTTTTGTGAGAAGACATCATACTGAAAATAAGTTTTATAATTTTCCAGGCCTTTGGGCTGAACAGTCTCCATTTTTATCAAAATTTTATCCTGTAAATATTGATAACCCAAAAACAATAAAATCTTCTAGAGTGGATTACTTTCCTTATTTGAGTTTTACCAATAACTTTGTTGAAAACAATCGAAATATTAATTTTGGAGGAGAGATTTTTTGGGATATTAATTCTGAATCAAAGTTGGATGTTTCTCTTAATCCAGATTTTGGTCAGGTTGAGAGCGATGATTTAATTGTAAATTTCTCTGCAATTGAAACTTATTATGAAGATAAAAGACCGTTCTTTACTGAAAATCAAACTCTTTTTGAGATCACCGGCTGGAACCTATATTTTATCAATACCAGGAGAATTGGTGGTATTCCAGATAAATGTTCACCAACAAATGAGACTTTAAAAGGACAATGCCAAGATAGTTTAGTGGATTCTTCTGATATAGATCTGGCTTTGAGATACTCTCAAAAATCACAAGAAAACGAATTTGGATTTTTTTCAGCGTTTGAAGCAAATAGCGTTTATTCGTCTGGTAGAGACTATTTCGCAGGTAGATATCGCAGAAATATTTCTGAAGCCAATGGCAAAGTTGGTTACATGGTTACGGCAGTTGATAGACCATCTATAAATAGAGAAGCGTATGTGCATACCCTTGATTTTGACTTTAAACCTTCTGCTCCAACTAGGGTTTACGGGTGGCTTAGCCAAGCCAATATCAAAGAAAATACAAACGACACTGTCGGCACTGGAGCTCGAATCGTTGTTACCAAAGGTTTTTCTGACCAATTGTTTGTTCTGGGCGCGGTTAATTATTTGGATGAAGATTTCAATATCAACGACATGGGTTACATAGAAGAATATAACAAAATCAGCATAGGTGGTTTTCTTCAATACATTCGACCCATTAAGAACAAAACTTCAAAAGTTTCTCAAACTATTTTCAAAGTTAATGGCGGCCATAATAGATCTACCGAAGGCTATGGAAATGGAATTGGCTTCAATACAGAACTTGAATTTTTTATGCGGGATAACTCTTATATTAACTTAAAGTGTAATTGCACTGTTAGAAGAGGTAAAAACTTTACCGAAACAAGAAGATTTGCTGCTGCTCCATATATTGAAAGCCTAGCAAACTATGATCTTCAACTTGCCTACTACACTCCTAGAACAAACAGTATCAGACCATTTGTTAAATTTGGACTGGCTACTGGCGGATACCGAGTTAACGATCAAGATTCAGACCTACAACGTGAAAAAATTAACTTTGCTCTAGGTTTGATTTTGACAACCTCAAGTCAGTTGAGAACTTCTCTGAATTTCTTTGAATTTCAAAAAGAAAATAATTGGGAAGTTTGGCAAAAGGAAAACTTATTTGGTTACTATGACAAAGAAATGGTTTCCTCTGGGATAAACATAGATTGGTTTCCAGGCAACAACCAAGAATTTAGATTGAAAGCATTTATCTATGGTATTAAAGCAAATAATTCTAGAGCTTATAGGGTGAATTCTAGTGGCTATATGACACCATCTTTGGATGACATAAATCCTTTTCAACTTTCTGAAACTGCTTTTCAAATCAGATATAAGTATGAATTTTCACCATTATCTAATTTATATGTTGTTTACACGCGAGGAGGAAAGTCTTCAGGACTTTTAAGAGATTCTTTTGATGGTCTTTATTCCAATGCTTGGAACGAACAAACTTTAGACAAATTTATAGTCAAAATAAGATATAAATTTTAAGTCTTACAGTTTTTGCAAAACAAATTTCCTGAAGACATAACAGATAAGTTTTTTGGCAAATAATCTCCACAAGCAAAGCATTTCACCAACTCTTTATTTTCATTATCCAGATCAATCTCATCTTGTTTGAATAGTCTTGCTAAACCGGAAAGAATGCCCACAAAGGCAAGGACAATTAATACTTTTAAAAGCATTTCTAAGAATTAGCAGCTGCTTGTTTTTCAGAAGCTTCGATAAATCTTTTCAATACTTCAGCTGCTTGATTTTTCAATTCTTCTTTGCCCATGAGTTCATAGGCTTGAACTTTAATTTCTAAGGCTTTTTGTACCACTTCAGAATTTGGTAAATTTGAAATTATATAATCTGCTCGAGAAACAGCGGCAATGTATGCTTTTCTTTCGATATAAAACTCTGCAACTTCTATTTCTTGTTTTGCTATTAAACTTCTAAGGAATAGCATTCTTCTCTTGGCATCTTCAACGTATGAGCTTTCTGGAAATCTAGAAATAAACTCAGTCAATTCATCGAAGGACTCTTTAGCCTGAGTCAAATCTCTTTTATAGGTGAGTTCTCCCAATACCGGAACAGTACTCAGCAATTCTTTTTCTTTAGAGAATTTTGCTAGACCTTTCATGTAGTATGCGTAATCTGTATTTGGGTGCCTTGGGTGCAGGCTAATAAATCTTTCTGCTGCAACCACAGAGGCCTCGTAAAGCCCATTTTCGTAGTAAGCATAAATCAATTCTGCTTGAGCTTGTTGTGCGTATTTGCCAAATGGAAATCTTCTTTCTAAAGATTCCAGAGAATCGATGGCCATGGAATAGTTTTTAGATTTTATTCTTTCTTGCGCTTGATCATAAATTTCTTTTTCTTGCATTGCTGGTGTCATTGGCTCTTCTTTCTTTTGGGTAGCGCAACTTACAAAAAAGATTAAGAAAACAGTAAAAAAAAGATTTGAATAAAATTTCATGAAATAAGTTTATCATTCTGTCATGACGATTAAGAAGGAGAATTTAATTTCTAGAGAGATAAGCGAAGCACTTTCCAACAAACGTCTTGATGTAGTTTTGGCTGAAACTTTTCCAGAATACTCCAGAAGTAGATTAAAAAAATGGCTAGAAAATAATTTAGTATCTGTAAATCAAAGAGTTATTAACAAGCCCAGTCATAAAATCATTTTTCCAGCAAAACTGGAACTCAATGTGCCAAATGAAAACTTGACTGAAGATTTACCAGAACAATTAGACTTAAATATAGTTGAGTCTACTGAAGGATATGTCGTAATAGATAAAAGTCACGGAATGGTAGTGCACCCTGGAGCTGGCAACAAATCTGGAACATTGTTAAATGCTTTATTGCATGAATATCCTGAATTAAAAAAATTACCAAGAGCAGGAATTGTGCATCGTCTAGACAAAGATACTTCGGGACTTATGGTAGTCGCCAGAAACGAACCAGCCATGCAAAGCTTGTCAGAACAAATTTCCAATCGTTCCATCAAGAGGATTTACCAAGCTTTCACAGTAGGAAGAATTGAAAGGTCTGGAAAAATTGAAGCGCCAATAGGAAGACACCCAAAGAATAGACAAAAACAAGCAATTATTGATTCTGGCCGAGAAGCCGTTTCACACTTCAAGGTCATAGAAAATTTTGGCTCTTACTCTCATCTTGAAGTTTCCTTGGAAACAGGAAGGACTCATCAGATTCGCGTTCATATGAATCACTTGGGCTTTCCATTAGTTGGAGATCCTCTGTATGGCAGGCGTAGAAGATTTGCTAAAAATACCCATCAAAAACTTAGAGAAATAATAGAAAGTTTTCCAAGACAGGCACTTCATGCAAGTCAACTGAGTTTTATAGATCCAACAACATCTAAAGAAGTAAGCTTTCAATCAAAATTACCGTCTGATTTAGTCGAATTGAGGGAAAACCTTTTAAATCAGGCATAATTTCCTTGACTTGCTTACTGGTGCTGTCAAAATTCGCTCCCTTAAGAGATTTCTTCAATTTTTTTTAGAAAAATGGCAAAAGTTATGACATCTGGCGGCGAAGCTTTAATTAGGGCTTTAGCTGACGAAAATGTAGACATCATCTTCGGTTATCCTGGAGGTGCTGCGTTGCATATTTATGATGCCATCTACCAGCAAGATCGAGTCCAACACATCTTAGTGAGACACGAACAAGCTGCTACTCACGCAGCTGATGGCTTTGCTCGAGCTACTGGAAAACCTGGAGTTTGTTTGGTTACTTCTGGACCTGGAGCAACAAATGCAATTACTGGTATTGCAACTGCTTATATGGATTCCATTCCTTTGGTTGTCATTTCTGGCCAAGTACCAAATCATTTGATAGGTACCGATGCTTTTCAAGAAACCGATATGATGGGTATTTCCAGACCCATTGTTAAACATAGTTTTCTTGTGCAAAAGCCAGAAGAAATCCCAGTCATTGTCAAAAAAGCATTTCACATTGCAACCAGTGGCAGACCTGGACCCGTGGTTATCGATGTTCCAAAAAACTTAACCGATCCAAATGAAAAGTTTGAGTATAAATTCCCTTCAGATTTATATCTAAGGTCATTCGCGTTATATGACGAAGCAGAAAATAGTGAAGTAAAAAAAGCTGTGAAATTGCTTACCGAGGCAGAAAAACCTGTCATTTATGCCGGTGGTGGAGCTATAAACTCCAATGCTGCAGAAGAAATATATGAATTTGGAAAATTGATGGGTTGTCCTGTTACCAATACTTTAATGGGTCTTGGTGTTTACCCAGCTTCAGACGAGCAGTTTGTTGGCATGTTAGGCATGCATGGTACTTATGAAGCAAACATGGTGATGCATGAAGCAGATTTGATCATGGCAATTGGCGCCAGATTTGACGATCGAATTACCAACAATCCAAACAAATTCGGTCTGCAAGCAAAGAAAATACATATTGATTCCGATCCATCTTCAATAGACAAGATCATAGACGTAGATGTTGCCATGACTGGAAATGCAAAAAAGGTTATTTCTCAAATCAATAAAGAATTAAAGGCTATGAATTTTGACAATAAAAAATTCAATCCTTGGATGAAAAAAGCCATGCAGTGGCGCTCGGAACACGGACTCAATCACAATATGTTGGATCAAAAAAATTCTAGCGATATCATTTTGCCCCAACAAGTTATTCAGTCTGCTTATAAAGCAACTGATGGTAAAGCATTTGTCACCTCAGACGTTGGTCAGCATCAAATGTTTGCTGCACAGTATTATCACTTCAATGAACCCAGAAAATGGATTAATTCAGGTGGATTGGGAACCATGGGTTTTGGGTTGCCTGCTGCAATGGGGGTTAAATTTGCTTTTCCTGATGAAACGGTTGCTTGCATCACTGGAGAAGGCAGCATTCAAATGTGTATCCAAGAATTATCTACATGCGGACAATATGGTTTGCCCATCAAGATTATCAATCTCAACAACAGAGCACTTGGAATGGTTAAACAATGGCAGGACATGCAATACGGTGGTCGATATTCCAGTATCTCTTATGAAGACTCCTTACCGGACTTTATCAAGCTTGCAGAATCCTATGGACATGTTGGCATGAAAGTAGAAAAGCTTTCAGAACTTGAGTCTGCAATGGAAGAGTGCTTTGCTTTAAAAGACAAATTGGTTTTTCTTGATGTCTATGTTGATCCAGATGAGCATGTCTATCCTATGTTGAAAGCTGGCGGAGACATGTCAGAAATGTTTCTAAGTAAAACGGAAAAAACTTTCGAATGAATCATATTGCCTTGCTAATGGAAAACCAACCCGGAGCTTTATCTAGGGTGATAGGCTTATTTTCTCAAAGAGGGTACAACATCGACTCTTTATCGGTAGCACCTACACAAGATGAAACCCTATCCAGATTGACCATGACCATTGCTGAAGAAGGAGCTGACATAAATCAAATTTTAAAACAGTTATATAAATTGGTTGATGTGGTAATGGTACAAAATTTAAGCGAAGCTGACGCCTTAACTTTGGAACTTGCAATAATTAAATTAAACAAGGCCAAGACAGAGGTCGAAGATCTTTTGAAAGATTATGAATTTGAAAGAGAAATTTTAGATGAAAAAGACAGCTACACAGTTTTCAAAGTACTTGGTGATACTCATGAAATTGAAAAGTTATTGTCTGGATTGAAGAAAGAAGAATTTTTAGAAGTGACAAGGTCTGGTACTTTAGGTATGACCAAAGGCAATGAGTCTTTAGCAACCAATGATCAGACTAAAATTTCTTACGATTAATTAGAGGAGAAAAAAATGGAAGTTTATTACGATAAAGACGCAAAGTTGGATCTTATAAAAGATAAAACCATAGCAGTTATTGGCTTTGGTTCTCAAGGACATGCCCATGCTAACAATCTCAAAGATTCCGGTATGCAAGTTATTATTGGTTTGCGTGAAGGCTCAAGTTCAGCTGATAAAGCCAAAAGTGCAGGTTTTGAAGTTATGGACAACAAAGCTGCAGCTGCTGCTGCTGATTTTGTGATGATGCTTATTCCCGATGAAAAACAGGGAAAAACTTATGCTGAAGAAATTGAGCCAAATCTAAAAGAGGGTGCAACTTTGGCTTTTGCCCATGGTTTTAATATTCATTATGGTCAAATCAAACCCAGAGCTGATTTGGATGTTGTGATGATTGCGCCAAAAGGTCCTGGACATACCGTTCGAGGTCAATATCAAATAGGAGCAGGAGTACCTTGTCTAGTAGCTATTCATCAAGATGCGTCAGGCAATGCGTTAGATAATTCAGTGGCTTATGCTTCTGCAATTGGTGGAGGCAGAGCTGGGATCATCAAAACTACTTTCAAAGACGAAACTGAAACCGATTTATTCGGTGAGCAAGCAGTTCTTTGTGGTGGCTTAACTTCTCTCATTCAAGCAGGTTATGAAACTTTGGTTGAAGCTGGTTATCCACCTGAGATGGCATACTTTGAATGCGTTCACGAAGTAAAACTTATAGTCGATTTAATCTACGAAGGCGGCTTAGCAAACATGCGTTACAGTATTTCAAATACTGCAGAGTATGGTGATTACACTTCCGGACCAAAAGTTGTGACCAAAGAAGCCAAGCAAGCGATGAAAAAAATTCTAGACCGAATTCAAAACGGTGAATTTGCCGATGAATTTGTGACTGATGCCAGAAAGAGTAATGGTCCTGAAGGTGGACCAGAAATGGAAAAGTATCGTCGCGAATCGAGAGAGCATCCAATTGAAAAGGTTGGCGCAGATCTTCGAGGCATGATGCCTTGGATTGAAGCCAATAAATTGGTCGATAAAACCAAAAACTAGTTTTTTAGTTTTTTTCTTCAGAGAGATTTTTAAGTTGCTTCATTAAATTGAAGTGACTGTCATCTCTCATGGGTAGAAAATCATGATCGTATGCTTTTTCCGGATTCTCTCTGACTCTTCTATCTAAAGCCTTGGCATCGGGACCGATAAGGATACGCCATTCTTTCGCCTTGACGCCATCCAAAATTACTTTTGCTGCTGCCTCAGCTGAAGTAATAGCTTTTTCCTTAAAATCTTTTTGTCTATTCATGACCGACTCACGAAACATTTCTAAAGATAGGTTGTGCACTGGCGCACCCACTTTAATCCATCTGTCTTTCATTTCTTGAAGCTCTTCGTCATTGAGATCAGCTATGTCTTTTTGACCCAAGACTTTTCCAGAATTTTCACTAATTGAAGTACCAATATGTCCTGGCATAACCAGAGATACACCAAGGTGTGGTGCATTGATACGAAAGTCGTTAATTAATGCTTCAGTAAAACCTTTCACGGCAAATTTTGCTGCGGAATAAGAAGTATGTGGTTGGGAATGTCCAAGGGTTGCCCAAAAACCATTTACACTACTGGTATTGATCATATGGCCTTCTTCACTTTTGAGTAAGGCATCCATAAATGCTCGAGAACATAGGTAAACGCCGTCCCAACAAATCTTAAAAGTTCTTTCCCACTCTTCTATGCCAGAAAGAACAAAACTTGCTCCACCACCAATACCGGCATTGTTAAAAAGTAAATTGATATGCTCGGTTTCTTGTTGCTCTAAAACTTCATCTCTAAAACGCAAGACATCTTCTTCAGAAGAAACATCACATAAGTGTTTGGTGATTTTTACATGGGGATATTTTTTTGTAGCTTCTAGGAAGGTCTCTTCCATATTTTCTTCAATGACATCACAAATAGAGACATGACAGCCTTCTGCAGCCAATTGATAAGTGAGCTCTCTTCCCATGCCGGTTCCACCACCTGTGATTACCGCAATTTTTCCATCAAAATTTTCCATCTTTCTCCCAAAAAATAATTTTCTAAAGTTTTTTACTTTACATAGTATCTACTAGAAAAAAAACCTATAATCCTTTTTCCAAGATCAGCAAGATAAGATTTTTACTTCTAATTTTGGGTCTGTAGCTCAGCTGGTTAGAGCGCACCCCTGATAAGGGTGAGGTCGCAGATTCGAGTTCTGCCAGACCCACCAAATATCAATTAACATTTTGACAGTTATACTGTCATATTCTATATTCTTCTCTCAGGGAGAGAATTCAAAATGCTTAAAAAGACGCTTTACTCACTCATTGCAATTGTTTTCATTGGGGTAATTGCTTGGGAATACAAAGTAAATATCTTAATTTGGTCTATACCGAAAGTAGCCACTGTCTTTATGCCGGTTCAAGAGAATATTCCTACCTCTTGGTCAGAGGGCCCAGAAGCTGTTAGTGAAGACGAAAGACCAAACGTCATTTTAATTTTGGCAGATGATATGGGTTACAACGATATTTCCATTCATAACGGCGGGGCAGCAGACGGTTCTCTAAAGACTACTTATATAGATTCTCTAGCAGAAAGTGGCATTTTATTTTCTCGAGGTTATGCTGCGAACGCGACTTGTGCACCTTCCAGAGCATCCATCATGACAGGAAAATATCCAACCAGATTTGGTTACGAATTCACTCCAGTACCTGCAACTGGAAGATTGATCATGTCTTGGCTTGCTGAAGAAGATGATGCAGCACTCAAAGCAAGAATTGATAACGAAGTTTCAAGAAACCTGCCTCCGTTATGGGAGCAAGGCATGCCAACCGAGCAAATTACCATTGCCGAAGTTTTACGCGATGCAGGATATTACACAGCTCATATTGGAAAATGGCATCTTGGCCATGCGAATGGCATGGACCCATTGAGTCAAGGATTTGAAGATTCGTTATCTCTAGTTGGTCCCCTTTATGCTCCAGAAGACGATCCAGAAATAGTAAATGCCAAGTTTGATACCAGAATTGATCGAATGATATGGGGATTAGGTCAGTATTCAGCAAGATTCAACGAAGGCGAGTTATTTGCTCCAGATAAATATGTCACTGATTACTACACCGATGAAGCATTAAAAGTCATTGAAAAAAATAAAAACAGACCCTTCTTTTTGTATTTGAGTCATTGGGCAGTGCATAACCCTCTGCAAGCATTAAGGAGCGATGTCGAGCAAATGAGTCATATGTCCGGTCATAATCTCCAGGTTTATTCTGGGATGATTGCAGCCCTGGATAGAAGTGTCGGAAAAGTTGTTGCAAAACTTAAAGAGTTAGAAATATACGGAAAAACTATGATTATTTTTACCAGTGACAATGGTGGGGCCAATTACATTGAATTGGAAGACATCAATAAGCCTTATAGAGGTTGGAAAATAAGTTTTTTTGAGGGCGGAATTAGAGTTCCATACATTGTCAGTTGGCCCGATGAGATATTGCCGGAACAAAAATCCAATAGTGCTGTGCATCACTTTGATATTTTCTCCACAATTACTTCTGCTGCTGGAATAAAATTTAAAGGAGCAGATTTGGATGGGGTTAATCTTTTACCTTACATAAAGAAAGAAAAATCTTCAGAACCTCACAAAACTCTTTTCTGGCGTTCCGGTAATCATCAATCCGTATTGCATGAAAATTGGAAATACATTGTGAGCAAAAAAGAAAATTTTCGCTGGCTCTTTGATACTTCGATAGACCCCACGGAGAAAAATAATGTAATTAACGCTTATCCTGAGAAAGCCAAATTACTTGAAGACTTACTGGAAAAATTTAATTCTGAACAAGCTGAACCGGTAGTACCATCAGCTTATGAAGCCCCAACAATGATTGATAAATATGATGGACAAGAATACGAAGAAGGGGACGAATATATTTACTGGTCTAATTAAACAAATCTAATTTAAGGCCTTTTAGGGGAACACCCCTTCGAGGGTTGAAGGGGTGCTCTAGGGGGATTCTCTAACTTAGAAGTTAAAGTTCAGTTTGATACCGAAGTTTCGACCAGCTAATGGCACTTCGTTTTTTACATAAGAAGTGTGATTTCTAGCTTTTTCGTCCATAAGGTTTCTTCCAAAGACAGATAAAACCAGTTCTTCGTCACTACCAATAGCAATTGACCTTCTGATATCGAAATCAACCATGGTGTAGCCGTCCGTCACAGATTCGCCAAAACCAATGTCATCTTCTTTTTGTACGTCTATGATTTTTACATCGTAGATAACATTTTCATTTTCAAGCGCAAAACGATAAATATTTTTGATTGGGGTGATTCTTGGAACATTTCCACCACTACCAAAAGTTCCCACAACTTCCTCTCTTCCGTAAGAAATTTGAACTTCACCGTTGTCAGTAATAAATGTTCTTCCTATTTCTACTTCATAACCATTAAAGTCCGCATCGGCTTGACGATAATTGGTAATAGGTAAATTCTTGGCATTTCTAGTACCTGAGTCTAAAAGATAAATATAGTTATCAACTGCGTTAGAATAAACCGAGGCATTTACAAAATAACCATCGTTTTCGTAATTAACGCTGAAATCTATATTATTAGATCTTTCAGATTCTAGATTTACATTACCGATCTCTACTCTAGCAGCAGCTAAGTGAGTTCCATTCATGAAAAGTTCTATTTCTGATGGAGCCCTTGCAACACTTGAGATACCAAGAGTTAATCCAACATTATTCGCTAAGTCCCAACCCATGGTAAGTGCAGTACTCAAGTCACTTTCACTAATATCGTGAAGTGTACTGCCAATAGCACCATCTCTGTTTACTTGATCCAAACGAACACCAAAATCAAGATCAACAACGTCCAATTCTCTACAGATGAAGTAACCAAAGCTCAACATTTGAGAATCTACCGGTTTCATAAAAGCTTCTTCACCGATGATTGCTACATCTTCTTGACTCATGTTAATTGTTACATTTTGTCTGTTGCCGCTAGCTTGATTTCCAATATCCATCTTCATTCCGAATTCGAAAGATTCATTAGTGAAAGTTGTAGGTTCATGTTCTTCTTCACCTGGTTTTTCTACATGACCAGGTTCTTCTACATGACCTTCAGTAAAGGAATTATCGTTAGCTTGAAAGAAGTAGCTAAGTTTATCTAACCCACGCAAATTGGTTGCGGCACCTTCAATGGTTAAGTTTTCAGATTCAGTATCAGCCTGAATCCTTTCTTCTTCTTC
>CENJ01172963.1_pt1 | contig 16435 bp, 15 predicted proteins | sample 356161 | NCBI WGS metagenome assembly CENJ01 (sample SAMEA2619531, study PRJEB7988) | marine metagenome | biome: marine biome (ENVO:00000447); feature: surface water layer (ENVO:00002042); material: "saline water (ENVO:00002010), including plankton (ENVO:xxxxxxxx)" | depth 5 m
AACATCATTACCCTCGGGGAAGACAACTCTCTTCGGATGACGCTCTAGTCGCATGCATAGATTATTGATTAATGACATTTTATTAAACGAACTTTTGAGATAAATTATAAGTTACTTTTATTGTTTTATTTGTTTCATCGAATAAATCGAGCTTTATCGTTTTTTCTATAAATAATTTGCTTCAATTTTACAGAATCCATCCTATTGTAGTACACTTTATCCATTCCTTTGAGCAAAGATCTTAAAAATGTAGCCTCAGTCAGTCTGACTACCGTGTTATCTCGTGTGACAGGATTACTTCGTGATGTTTTAATTTTTGCCGCATTGGGTGCTAGTGCATGGAGTTCAGCCTTTATTGTCGGATTTACTATACCCAATTTGTTTCGTCGTCTTTTTGGTGAAGGTGCTCTGTCTTCAGCTTTTATCCCCGTTTTTTCTACAATTATTGAAAAAAAGAGTGTCCAATTAGCCTTGGCTTTTTTTAGTCATTTTATTGTACGATTGACTTTTTTACTAACTGGTCTGGCCATTGCTTTATTTATTCTAGTACAGTTGTTTTTAAGCATTGATACTTTCTCTGAACGGTGGGTACTTTCTTTTAAAATATTTCAATGGCTCTTGCCATATATGATTTTTATTTGTTTAGCGGCCATTTTTAGTGGTGCTTTGAATTCTCTTGGACGCTTTTTTTCGGCCTCCTTTGCTCCGGTACTGTTCAATTTTGTATTAATATTGGCTGTTTTAATTGGAATCTTCCGTGGAACTGATGAGTCAGGAATTATTGTTTGGCTTTGTGGAGGTGTTTTACTGGGTGGCTTACTTCAATTACTTTTACCCTTGATTGATTTAAAAAATCAGGGATGGACTCTTAGTAGGACTAATAAAGCCGTTGAATTTTCTGAATCATTTCAATCTTTTCAGTCATTATTTTTTCCCAGCCTACTAGGTGCTGCCGTTTTGCAGATCAATATTTTAGTCAGTCGTTTACTAGCTAATACTTTAGATGATACCGCGGTATCTTTTTTGTATGTATCAAGTCGAATGATGGAATTGCCCTTGGGAGTTTTTACAATCGCTGTAGTGACTGTATTTTTTCCTGTTTTGTCTCGAACATTTGAAAGTAGCACATTGGACTCGTTTGCTAATGTTATTCTTAAGGGTCTGCGCTTTATTTTAATCATTGTTTTACCAGCTGCTGTCGGTTTATCGGTGTTATCTAAAGAAATCCTAATTGTACTATTTGAATGGGGTTCTTTCGGGCTCTCCGATGTTCGAGCAACTGTTCCAATTTTGATTATTTATTCGATAGCGCTGCCGTTTTATTCGATAACTACGTATGCCGTTCGTTGTTTTTATGCTGGTAAAAACATGAAATTACCCGTTCGTTTATCGATTTATTTTTTGATTTTAAATACCGTTTTCAGTCTTTTATTTATGAATATCTGGGGCGTTTATGGTTTAGCTTTAGCCAATCTTTTGTCGGCGATTTTACATACTGTCTTTATATTAAGAGCGATGAAGAAAAGCTATTGGATTTCATTCAACAAAGGATTAAAAGAGATTATTTTACCTATTTTTATAGGGTTATTGGTCATTCTAATAATCAGTCTTCTGGGTAAAGGAGTAGTATCGTACCTTGATTATACTCATAAAATAGATGCATTTATATCGGTTTTTACGTTGATACCTCTAAGCGTATTTGGCTACTTTCTAGTGCTTCATTTTTTTAAAATTTCAGATCTTTCTTTCATAAAATTCTCTAAAACCGATAATAAAATGCACGACTGACACTTTCCTAGGATTGCCTTAGTATGTGTTTGGCAATTAAGGTTTCTAAAATATCATTTCGTCCTGAATCTTTTGCCCAACTTAGGTGTATTTCCGATTCATCAAATTGCTCATTTAGTCTAAGCTTTAATCCAATGTAGGTATGAGCTTCTATTTCTTCTTTTTCTGATTGAACAAGGCTGATGAGTTCGGAAGCGTTAATTTCGCCTTTTATGTATTGAACTACTGGAGTAGGCCATCTCTGCTTGAAATTAAATTTCTTACCATAGCTTAATACTTGTTGCATATTCTCTTTGTCATTTATCTGAGCGTAGGAAAAATAGGCTAGAATTAAAGAATAGGGAGCTTCTATGCCCTTTTTGTTATACATTAAAGATGCCATTTTTGCCGACTCTGCTGCATTTAGATAATCATTAGTACACATTTGTGAAACGGCTATTGCTTCATAAAGCTGTGCATCAGAGGGTTTGAAAACTAGAGCTCGTTTATAGTAAGATAAGGCAATGTCAGCTTGATCAAGAAACAACGCAGCATTTCCTATCCCTTTTAATGAATAATGATCTGATGGGTCTTTCGCCAAAACTTTTAAATAGGTATCGTAGGCTTCTTGATATTGGCCAGATTGTAAGTGACTCTTTGCCTTACCCATTAAGGCAGAAATATAATTGGGTTTTTCTTTGAGAAGTTGATCGAATTGCTCTAAAGCTAATTCATAATTTCCGGCCTCTAAATTTTGAAATGCATCTAAACGATCTGTTTGGACTAAAATAATATCAGGCTGATCTGGAAATATCGTCTCTACTTGTCCATTCAGAGTAAGAAAAAAGAGACAGTAAATCAAAGCACATGGCGAAAGATGGTCCTTCATTTGTAGGTAATTGATAATTTATTCAATTGTATTTGCCAATATAATTCTATTTTTATGTTCTTAAATTATAGAAATTAATGTTTTTAGAGTGTGCAGAATTACAACCAATTGGAACAAATGCTTACTTTGTTGCTAATGAAGATTTAAAGCAGGCATTTGTTGTTGATGCTCCTTTAGGTGCTTTTGCTTGGGCAAAAAGTCTTAGTGATTCACTGGGATGTAATTTAAACGCGCTATTATTAACTCATGGGCATTGGGATCATATTTTAGATGCCCATCACTTTGCTGAAGCAGGTGTAAAGGTAATGGGACATGAGGCGGACAAATTATTATTTGAAAACCCTGAAGTAATGGCATCTTTTTCAATTCCCGGAATTGAATTTAAAGGCTTTGTAATTGATCAATGGCTCGAAGAAAATCAGCATTTAGACATTGCTGGAATTGAAATGAAGGTTCTTGAAGTGCCTGGTCATTGTCCAGGAAGCCTTTTATTTTATTTAAAGAAGGAGTCTTTAGCTTTTGTAGGTGATGCTATCTTTAATCGTGGAATCGGTCGTTGTGATTTACCAGGTGGTAATTTTGAAATATTAAAAAATTCAATATTGAAAAAAATTTATTCTTTGCCGAACAGTACTACTCTCTATTCAGGGCACGGACCCAAAACCTCAGTATTAGCTGAAAAACAAGAAAATCCATTTGTGAGATTATGATAGAAGAACCTGAAAAAATCATTTCACATATGCAGCATGCAATTTACTTAGCGAAAAAGGCATGGGGGCAAACACATACTAATCCTATGGTGGGTGCGGTTATAGTTGAAGGAGGAAAGGTTGTTTCGGAAGGTTATCATCAAAGGTCTGGCGGAAAGCATGCAGAAATTATTGCCCTAGAGTCTTACAAGGGAACACCTAAAGCAGATACAACTTTATTTATTACATTAGAACCTTGTTCTACAGCAGGTCGTACTGGTGCTTGTACTAATGCAATTATCACTTCAGGAATAAAGCATGTCGTCATCGGAACGTTAGACCCTAATCCTAATCATTCTGGCTACGGTGTTACACTTTTGAAATCTGCTGGGATTTCAGTCAAAGTTGGAGTATTAGAAGAGGTTTGCAGGGAAATGAATGTAATTTTCAATCATTGGATAGTACATCAAAAGCCTTTATGTGCTCTAAAAATTGCTATGACATTAGATGGTTGCATGGCTGCTTCTACCGGCCATTCAAAATGGATTACAGGAGAGTTGGCTAGAAATGATGTTATGAATTGGCGAAAGTTGTTTCCGGCGATAGCGGTCAGTCAAAATACGGTTTCAGCGGATAATCCTCAGTTAACCAGTCGTCTAAATGATGAGGTATTTTGTTCTCGGCGTTTTGTTTTCAATCGTGCATTGCGTGATTTAGAAAATTATAAAAATTATCATTTGTTTACCGATGATTTTAAGCTAGAAACTATAGTTGTCCATGGCACGGAAGCATCTAGAGATAAAGTAGAAGCACTAGAAGCAATGGGTATTCAAGCTTGGGAAATAAGTGAATCTGAAGGCAAGTTAGATATAAGTGAATTTCTAAAACTTTGTGCGAAAAAAGAAATACCCGGTGTTTTTATCGAGCCTGGCGCAAAATTAGCAACGCATATGATATCTAATGGTTTAGTGGACTATATATACATCTATCAATCGCCTAAATTCTTGATGGATCAAAAGGGGCATTCGCTTGGTGTTGAGCGTTTTTCTGAATTGATGGATGAGAGTGTTCGCCTTATTAATTTAAAGCGAATATACTTTGGAGAAGATACTTTAATTACTGGTAATCTTCAAAATTTTTAAGGTTTTAATCTAAGACCCTAAGGCTTCTTTTATAATCGTTTCTGTTGGCACATCTGCTCCGAGGGTTTGCAGTGCCTTAGATACTCGTTTATCTGCCTCAGGTAACTTATAGCCTAAGGTTATCAAACTGGATACGGCATCTTGATATTTCGAATTTGATAAAGGAGTCTTTGAATTGCCAGTAGTATTTCCTGTAGCTAAAGGCTGGCTCTTAGCGTTTACTTTATCTTTTAACTCAATAACTAAGCGTTCTGCGGTCTTTTTACCAATACCAGGACATTGGGACAAAAGACTCGTATCTTGATTAAAGATCGCATTCTGTAGAATTTCTACCGACATTTTGCTCAGTATACTCAAAGCGATTCTCGGACCGATCCCTGATACTTTTTCGATGATCAGGCGAAAGAAATCTCTATCATTTTTTGAGATAAATCCGTAAAGTGAAGCACTATCCTCTCTGTAAACCGAGTGGATAAATAATTCACAATTTTGCCCAATGGGCGGAATTTTCTCAGCTGTTGTGATAGGTATTTGTATGGCATATCCTACACCTTGAACATCAAGTATTAGTTCTAGAGGATTTGCTTCAAGAACGGTTCCTTTAAGATAAGCAATCATTAAACGAGTCGATTATTCAGAGATACCTAAGACATCTTCCATGTTAAAAAGTCCATTAGTTGCCGTCTTAGTCCAGTGTGCGGCGAATAGGGCGCCTTGTGCAAAGATTTTTCTATCAGTGGCTTTATGGGTGAGTTCAACTCGCTCGCCTTGTCCACAAAAAAATACAGTATGTTCTCCAACAATATCGCCACCTCTTAGGGCATGTACTCCGATTTCCTGTTTGGGTCTTGCTCCGACTTGTCCTTCTCTACCATGGATGCACTGTTCTGAATTCAAATTGTATTGATCTTTTAAAATTTCAATTAGGCGTTCAGCAGTACCACTAGGTGCATCTTTTTTGTCATGATGGTGCATCTCTAGAACTTCTGCTTCAAATTGTTCGTGTAGTAATTTTGCTGCCTTCTTTGTTAAATAATTTAATGTATTGACCCCGATTGAATAGTTACCTGCCCAAACTACTGGGATTTTGTCAGAAAGAGTATCTACTATTTTTGCCTTAGCGCTAGGATCATGTCCAGTTGTGCCAATGACTAAACCTTTCTTGTGTTTTACTGCGAGTTTAGCGATTTCGAGTGTGGCTTGATAAAAGCTAAAATCAATAATGACATCACAGTCATTAATCAATTGAGATGGGTCATCATTAACATCGCAAGCTCCGACTATTTCAGCATTTTGTGATGGTGCAGAATCAATTATGGCTTGGCCCATTCTGCCTTTTGCTCCTATAAGTAAAATTTTAATAGTAGAATCCATTATACTATTTGAAATTCTTTAAGGAGGGAATCAAGTACCTTTTTTGTATTATCTTGAAGAGATGAAAGCGGTAAACGAACTGCATCCGAATTAAGGATGCCAGCTTGCTTTAAGCAATATTTAATCGGTACTGGATTGGGTTCGAGAAATATAGCATTGAAGAAGTGATAATATTTAAGGAAAATTGTTTGAGCACTAGCGAAATCGTTCTCGTTTGCTGCATTGACCATTTCAACAAGAGGGCGAACAATTAGATTTGAAGCTACGGAAATTACACCCTTAGCGCCACAAGTCATAAAAGGCAGTGTTAATCCATCATCTCCACTAAGGACACTGAATTCATTTCCAAGAGCTTTAACATATTGTGCAACTTTATCACAAGATCCTTCAGCTGCTTTCATACAACATACATGCTTGTATTTTTCGTATAATTTTGCAGTTACCTCTACCGATATTTCTATGCCACAACGTGAGGGTATGGAGTATAAAATAATGGGTTTATCTGTAACTTCAGCAATAGCACTAAAGTGAGCGAGAAGCCCATCTTGACTGGGTTTATTATAATAAGGGGCGACTAGTAAAAATCCATCCACTCCAGCTTTGTCTGCTTTTTTGGTTAATTCTATCGCTTCTGATGTAGAATTTGAACCTGTGCCTGCATAAACGGGAACTTTTCCTTCAGCGAGATCCACAGTCGCTTTGATAGTCGATAAATGTTCATCATGGGATAAAGTAGGAGATTCACCGGTTGTTCCTACAGAGACAAGACCACTAATGCCACCCTGAATTTGATGCTCGATTAATGCGGCAAGGTCATCGAAATCAACTTGATTGTTTTTAAATGGGGTAGCCAGTGCTGTATAGGTTCCTTTAAATACATGTGTCGCCATAATTTAATTAGTTAGAGGTGCTATTAGTTTAAGTCGATGAAAATCTAGTGAGTTCCTTAGAAAATGTCTAATGAATTTTCTTATTGGTGAAGGATAGACTTAAGAATAAATAAAACAACATTCCAATGACGATGGCGCTGTCTGCGATGTTAAATGCAGGCCAACGCCCAGAAGGCAAAATATAAGGCAGAGTGAATGGTAAATGAACATCAATGAAATCAATTACATGACCCACTCGAATTCGATCGATTAAATTACCCAATATACCCCCAATAAGTAACCCGAAAGCAACCTGTACCGAGCCATTATGTAATTCTAAATGTTTTCTAAAAAAGTATATAAAAAGAAGCACAGCAAATGATAAGAGAGTTAAAATTCCACTGTATTCAGAAAACATACCCCATGCCGCTCCTTTATTTCCGATATGAACTAAATAAAAGAAATCCTCAACAACGGTAACTCGATCTGGAGGAAAGTAGCTACTTTCGAATGGTATCGAATATTGAATTAAAACTTTAGTTATTTGATCGAAAACTAAGGTAAATCCCGCGATTCCAAATAATCGAAAATATAAAATTTTAGACATGGTAAAATAGAATCAGAAGAGAATTACTCATCGTCTGAGTCTAAACCAAGATTTAATGAATCTGAATTATCTTCGAAGAGTCCAGTCACTAATTTATTTCGACGCTTACGGTTATTTTTTTCAAATGCAACTTGTCCTTCTAATGAGAATCGTGTGAATGGGACGACTGTCAGACGTTGTTTATTAATCGGTTTACCAGTCTCTTCGCAAATACCATAAGTGCCATTTTTAATTCGGTAAATAGCTTCTTCGATTTCATTTAAAGCGTCTTGCTCATTCGATAGAATTCCCAATGCAAAGTCTCGGTCAAAAGTCTCGGTACCTGCATCCGCCTGATGGCTACCATAGCCAGATAAATCTCCTGAGTTTTCCTTGGATGACTGTTTTAAAGTTTCTGAAGTGTGTAAGGCTAACTCTTCCTTAACATGGTCTCTTAATTCGAGTAATAGTTTATAGTATTTTTTCCATTTAGCTGGGATATCCTTTTCTGATACATTCTCAGAAGATTTTTTCTGGTTGGGATTAAATCCAAGGATATCAGCAATTGAAGCAGCGGCGTGCTTTTGAACTTTAGCGGGTTTAACTTTAACTGCTTTTGTGGCTTTGCTTGAAGCTTTCTTTTTGGCTACCTTAGTTTTTGCTTCACTGGCATCTTCCTTTCTGTTGGCAACAAGGGCTTCAACATCTTCGAGAGAAAAGACGATAGGTGCATTTCTTGTATTATCTGATTTCTCTCCTTGATCTGAGTTTAATTGTACCGACTTGGAAATGGTTGCTTTAGATGAAGCTTTTTTCTTCGCTTTTGTAGCTACTGGGTTTGCTTTCACAATTTTCTTAGTAGCAGATTTCTTAATGACAGCTTTAATTACTTTTTTAGCTACAGTCTTTTTTACTGGAGTCTTCTTTACAGCAGTTTTTTTTGAAGCGGTCTTCTTGGTGGAAGCTTTTGAAGCGGTCTTCTTCGTGGAAGCCTTTTTTGCTGCGACTTTTTTAGTGGGCTTCTTTGTAATAGTAGCTTTTTTAGCTGCCACTTTCTTGGTGGCTTTTTTAGCCACTTTTTTGACAGCTTTCTTGGTAGTTACTTTTTTATTTTTATTCGTTTTTTGAGTTGCCATGATAAATAGATATTCAGTTTGGAATTAATAAATTTATAGGTTGAGGGCTTTAAGGGCCTCTTTGCATCGAGGTGATACAGGTCCCCATTGATCAGTATCAACAAGCTCAGGAACCCAACGCCAACTTCTTGGACATTTTTCTCCATCGGCATGAGCTACAGATATTTCTAGGTCACTTTTGTTTTCATCAAGTGATACTTCGACTTGTGATAAAATAAATAATTCAGCTAAATCTTCTTCGTATTTTTTGAGTAACTGAATCATTGGATCGCTACTTGGGCCTGATATCATTGCCTTAGCATCTAAGCTTTGACCAATGGTTTTCTTTTGACGTAGTGCTTCTAATTTTTCGTTAAGGTGATTATTTAAGAATTTGAGAAGTTGGTTGATATCATCAGCAGATTGCTTGAATTCCCAGTCTTTATTTTTCTTAGGCCACTCTTTCAATGCTATCGAGCTATCAGCAAAATCTGTATTTGTATCGAAGAAAGCATATGCTTCATCAGCCGTGAAGGGTAACAAGGGAGCAATTAGTTTAGTAAAGGTAGAGAATATGTGGTGCAATACAGTTTGGGAAGAACGTCTACTTGGGTCATTTGGCGCCATAGTATAGAGTCTATCCTTCAAGATTGCATGATAGGTTGCTGAGAGGGTATTCGCACAGAAGGGATCAATATATTCCTTAAATGCCCGATGGAATTCGTAGGCATCATAAGCCTGTGTAACTTGTTCAACCAATTGAGATAATTGATGAAGTGCCCATTGGTCTAGAGGGTGTAAGTCCTCCAAAGCGACCGCATCCTTTTCATGATTAAAGTCATGTAGATTTCCAATTAGAAATCTTAAAGTATTTCGTATCGTTCTATAGTTATTAGCAACATTACTAACAATTTTATCAGATACAGGTACATCTCCACGATAATCTTGTGAGCAAATCCAAAGACGAATAATATCAGCACCATATTTCTTGATCCATTCTTCAAGTGGTCGTGCAGCGCCATCGCTTTTAGATAATTTAGTGCCATCTTCTTTTACAATAAAGCCATGGGTTAAAATACTTTTAAAAGGTGCAGCATCATCAGCAATGGTTCCGGTCCAAAGTGAACTCTGAAACCAGCCTCGATGTTGATCGCTTCCTTCTAAGTAAAGATCAGCAGGGCTATATAAATTACTTCTTTTTTGTAAGACTGAACGATGGCTGCATCCAGAATCTATCCATACATCAAGAGTATCCATTCCGCATTTGAGATTTTCAGTGCTGGGCCAATCAGCAGGGCATTGAATGCCTTCTAAAATCGTCTCTGCTGATTCTTTAAACCATAAGTTAGTTCCTTGGGTTTCAACTTTGTCTGCGATTTGTTCAGTAACTTTTGCATCAATGTAAGCATTTCCGTCTTCGTCATAAAATGCTGGTATAGGTACGCCCCAAGAACGCTGTCGGCTTATACACCAGTCAGGACGATTTTCTACAGCTGCTCGCATTCGTTTTTCTCCCCATTCTGGGATGAATTTTACTTTAGAAAGTTGTTCGATTGCCTTGTCACGAGTTTTGTCTTTATCGAGAGCAATAAACCACTGATCCATGGCTCTAAAAATCACAGGAGTCTTGGAACGCCAGCAATGCGGGTAGCTGTGTTCAATGGTTTTTTTGGACAGTAAGCTATTGTTTTCAGCACATATTTTTAAGACAGCTCGGTTGGCATCACTGATAGAGCCTTCTTTTTCTAAAACAGATTGTCCAATAAGAGTTTCGGGTATTTGTCCATCATTTATATAGCTGCCTTCATCATCGAGTGGACAATATATTTCAAGCTTGTATTTGAGTCCTGTTAGATAGTCATCTAGACCGTGTCCTGGTGCTGTGTGAACGCAACCAGTTCCGCTTTCCGTTGTTACATAGTCGGCTAACACAACTGGACTTAAGCGATCTATAAAAGGGTGTTGGGTTTGTAAATTTTCTAATGACTGACCTTTAAAAGTCTTCAGAATCTTTGCGTTTTCAAGTGAACAAGTTTCAGTCGTCGTTTCGATTAAATCTTTGGCGATAATTAAATTCCCTTTATTAGTTTCGATTAAAGCATATTCAATTTCTGGGTGAACTGCTACTGCTAGGTTTGCAGGAAGTGTCCAAGGGGTGGTCGTCCAAATGACAAAACTAGCGTCTTCAGTCAGCTGAAGGGTTTGTTTTGCCTTTTCGTTTAATGCAAAGCTGATGTAAACTGAGATACTTTTATGGTTTTTGTATTCGATTTCGGCTTCAGCAAGTGCCGTTTTGCAGGGAATAGACCAATAAACTGGCTTTTTGCTGCGGTATACGAGTTCTTTTTCAACAAACTTAGCAAATGTTCTAAGTTCTTCGGCTTCGTATTCTGGATGGATTGTCCAATATTCATTTTCCCAATCAGCTAAGACTCCTAAACGTGAAAATTGCTTTGATTGTATTTGCTTAAAATTATTTGCAAATTGGGCACATTCTTCTCTGACTTCGAGTACAGTATAGTCAGTTTTACCCGATTCTTGAAGCTCCTTAGAAACTTTATATTCAATGGGCAATCCATGGCTGTCCCATCCTGGTATATATGGAGCATTGTAACCTTGCATCCATTTATATCTAAGAATGGTATCTTTTAGAGTTTTATTTAGTGCATGACCTAAGTGTAAATTACCATTAGTGAAAGGTGGGCCATCATGCAAAATGAAGCTCTCATTGCCCTTATTTTTTTCGGCAATGGCTTGATAAAGACCGAGCTTGTTCCAATGTGAAATTCTTTCGGGTTCCCTGCGTACCAAATCACCCCGCATTGGGAATTCGGTCTGAGGTAGATTAAGTGTATTTTTTAGGTCAATCGACATGATTGTAATGCAAAAAGTGCAAGATTTGCGGAGTCTGTTTTTTTGCATGAGCAAGTCAAGCATACACCTTAATTTTATCGATTTTTTTATTATTCTTGCGAAAAGACTGAGTTCTGTCTTTTCAATAGGAGCATAATGCTCGGTTTATTAGTCAGTTTTGATTTCAGCTTTATGCCAACAATTCTTCTGTTTTTCTTTGTATTGATTGGGATTACAGGCTTGGTTTTAGGTGGTCGCTGGCTGACTGATGGTGCTATTGGGATTTCTAGTTTCTTTAACATCAGCCCACTGATTGTAGGATTAACAGTTGTTTCTATTGCTACATCAATGCCTGAGATGTTCACTTGTTTGACCGCAATACAAGAAAGTGCTGATTTAGCATTAGGAAGTATTATTGGGAGTAATATTGCGAATATTGGGCTCATTTTAGGTATATCCGCTTTGATTGCTCCTTTAGCTTCAGATATTCGGCTGATTAGAAAAGAATTACCATTTTTGATTTTTTTAACATTTTTATTTGTTCTGTTTGCTCTGGGCGGATTCGGAAGGATTGAAGGTATTATTTTAGTGAGTATAGCTTTTGCTTATGTTGTATGGGTAGTTCGTAATTCATTAAAAGAATCTTCGAATAACTATTTGGATGAGGATTTGAGCTTCAAGTCGGCTTCTCGCTCAAATCTTATGTTTGCTTTAATCTGGATTATTTTAGGCACTATATTTTTATCCTTGGGTGCGCAGTGTCTAGTTAGCAGTGCTCAGCAACTGGCTTTGAGAATTGGAGTGAGTGAAGTATTTGTTGGATTTTCTGTCGTGGCATTGGGAACGAGTTTGCCAGAACTAGCGGCTTCAGTTTCTGCGAGTTTTGCAAAGAAAAATTCTCTTTGTATTGGAAATGTGATTGGCTCCAACTTATTCAACCTTGCTCTTATTGGTGGTACTTCAGCTTGCTTTTATCCATTTCCTGTGAGCTCGAGCTTCTTTTGGGTTGAGTTCCCTCTATTGATATTTTCTACGATACTTTTATTTTTCTTTTTGAGAAAAACAGATTCGCTTATTGGCATGAAGCGAGGTGTCGTTTTAATAACTTTATATATACTTGTGATTGTTTTGATTGGATTAAAATAATCACAATTCTAATGTTTGATTTTAAAAAAATATGGAAAAAGAATACAAGCCAGTAGTGCTCGTTATCCGAGATGGATGGGGCGAAAATCATAATGAAAGTGAAAATGCGTATAATGCGGTTAAATTATCGAATACACCGACATCAGATACTTTGACGGCTGAATGGCCAAGGACTGAAATTGAAGCTTCAGGGTTGGCAGTCGGTCTTCCTAAGGGGATTATGGGGAATTCTGAAGTTGGGCACCAAAATATTGGTGCAGGGCGTATTGTAGATCAAGAGATCGTTCGAATTAATAAAGGAATTGAAACAGGCCAAGTAGAGGATAATGCAGTTTTGCAAAGCGCATTTTCTCAAGTAAAGGATAAGGGTTCGAATTTACATTTGATGGGCTTAGTGTCTGATGCTGGCGTTCATGCAATGCTAGATCATTTATTTGGTATAATTTTACTGGCAAAGAAATCAGGTGTAAAAAATATTTATTTACACGCATTTACAGATGGTCGCGATACAGGTCCGTTTACGGGCAAAGGTTTTATTGAGTCTATCGAGTCATTTATGAGGGAGCATTCAGTCGGAAAAATTGCTTCGATAATGGGGCGTTATTGGTCAATGGATCGAGACAATCGATGGGATCGAGTGGAAAGGGCTTACAATGCTTTAACTGGTAAAGCTACGGATTTGACTTTTAGCTCTGCTACAGAGGCTATACAACACCATTACGATCACCCAGAAAAAGAAAATACTGTAGGTGATGAGTTTTGTCCGCCTTCTATAATTTTAGGAGATGATGGAAATCCTCTAGCTAGTATTGATGATGATGATTCGCTTATCTTTTTTAATTTTCGGGGGGATCGTCCGCGAGAATTGACTAGGGCCTTTATTGAAAATGATTTTTCTGAATTTGATCGTGGGGAAAAGAAATCCATTTATTACGTAACAATGACCGAATATCAAAAAGGCCTGTGTCCTAACGTGATATTTATGAAACCGGAAAAAATGGACTCTATCTTAGGTGCCTATGTTTCAGAAAAGAATATCCCTCAGTTCAGGTGTGCGGAAACTGAAAAATTTCCTCATGTAACCTTCTTTTTTAATGACTATCGCGAAGAGCCATTTCCTTTGGAGGATCGAGCTTTGATTCCTAGTCCCAAAGAATGTTCCACTTATGATGAGAAGCCAGAGATGTCCGCCTATGCGGTTCGTGATGCTGCGATTGAAGCGATTGAGTCCAAGAAATATGGTTTAATCATCGTTAATTTTGCTAATCCTGATATGGTAGGGCATACTGGTGTAGTTGAGGCATGTATCAAAGCTTGTGAAGTAGTGGATGAGTGCCTGAAAGATATTTTGAAATCATTGGATACAGTTTCGGGTAAAGCCTTAATCACAGCGGATCATGGTAATTCCGACAAGTTATGGAATGAAACAACTGGTTCAGCCCATACCGCCCACACTCTTAATCCTGTAGAAGTTGTGCTTTATGGAACAGGTTGCAAAGATTTGGTGCTTAAATCAGAAGGCTGTTTAGGAAACATAGCTCCAACTTTGTTGGATTTGATGGGCCTTAATAAACCTGAAGCGATGTCTGAGGATTCCTTGATTCAATAAGGATTTGTCCGTGAGCTTCAGAAATATACTAATAAGGCTTAGTTAAGTTAATGGCTAGCTATGGGGAGGAAAGTAAGTTCCTACATTTTCGCCTTGGAGTATTTTTTGAAAAAGTTCTGGATCATCTCCTCTACCTATAAACATACCGCAATTGTTTTCCGTAGCTATTTGTGCAGCAGTGAGTTTGCTCACCATGCCTCCTACAGACATTTCATTTTGTGTGCCACTAGCTAATGCTTTGATTTCTGAATTGATTTCGCTAACAACTGGAATAACCGCATTGTCATTATTCGGATCCAATAAGCCTGAAACATTTGATAAAATGAGCAAAAGGTCTGCTCCAATCGCTTTTGCAACAAGTGCAGATAAGGTATCATTGTCGCCAAACTTAATTTCCTCAGAGCTTACTGTATCGTTTTCATTGACAACGGGAATGGCATTCGTGGACAAAATATTATTGATCGTATTTACTACGGCTGAATGACGACTAGATGATGAAAGGTCATCTTGTGTGAGCAATATTTGGGCTACTGTTAAGTCATAACAGTCAAATTTATTTTGCCATAAATTGATTAATTGAGATTGTCCAATAGCTGCACAGGTCTGAAGTTCATTTAATGCGGTAGGGCGCTTTTTGATTTTTAATCGTGCCATGCCTAAGCCTATTGCACCAGAGCTGACTAGAATGACATCAATTCCTTGGCTTTTTAGATGGTCCACTGCTTTACAAATCGTTTCAATACAGGTGTTGTTAACTAATCCTTGATCAGTACGCAGTATACCTGTGCCTAATTTGATGACAATTTTTTTAGCCTGTGAGAGAGGGACCACAATAATTGAATAAAATGAAGTGCTTTAAATTTGTTTTAAGTCCGCTTCTTTTTTACCTAGATAATCATTTATCTTTTGAATAAAGTCATCGTGCTCTTTTTGAACTTCTTTTTCGTGACGCTTATAGTCGTCTTCAGAGAGCCCTTCTTTTTGTGCGTTTTTTAATTGATCTAAAGTGTCGCGTCTAATTTGTCGGATACGAATTTTCCCATCCTCAGCAATCGAACCAGCCGTTTTTACAAGTTCTTGTCGGCGATCACCTGTTAATTCGGGGACTGGTACTCGGAGGATTCCGCCATCAGCAATTGGGTTAAGCCCTAAACTGGCATTTTGGATCGCTTTTTCTATCTCTCCCGCAATGCTTTTATCCCAAGGCTGAACTACAATGGTTTTTGCATCAGGGGTTGTTACAGCAGCACATTCTTTGAGTGACATGGTACTTCCATAAGCGTTCACTTTTACCGCATCTAGCATCGCCGGGGATGCTTTCCCAGTATGTAGATTATTAAACTCATTCAGCGTGTGCTCAATAGTTTTGTTCATATCTGATTTAAGCTTATCAAAAATAGGCGTTGTTTCCATAATATCTTTATTTATTCGTCGTTAACTAAAGTTCCAATTGATTCGCCCATCACTGCTCTGAGGATAGACCCTGATTCTCGCATGCTAAGTACTAATATTGGCATTTTGTTTTCCATGCACAATGAAAAAGCTGTAGAGTCCATGATTTTTAAACCTTGTTTTAGAGCAGACATGTAAGGGATGTGGTCGTACTTGACAGCATCGGGTTCTTTAACTGGGTCTTTATCGTAGATACCATCAACCTTTGTCGCTTTAAATAAAATATCTGCGCCTATTTCACTGGCTCTTAAAGCTGCAGTAGTATCGGTTGAGAAATAGGGGTTCCCTGTGCCTCCAGCAAATATGACGACTCGTCCACGCTCTAGGTGACGGGTTGCGCGCCTTAATATGAAGGGTTCGGCTAGCTTGTCCATTGGAATGGCACTTTGTAGGCGAACAGTCACTCCCATTTTTTCGAGACAATCCATAATCGCTAATCCGTTGATTACGGTTGATAGCATCCCCATGTAATCACCAGTGGTTCGGTCAATGCCTCGCATTTCAGAGCCATTTAGACCTCGAAAGATATTACCGCCACCAATAACGAGTCCAATTTCTACCCCAGCCGCTGCAACCTCTTTTACTTCATTACAGATTGTTTCTAGTATAGAGGCATCGATAGGGTCACCATCGACTGTATTCCTTAAAGCTTCTCCGCTTAATTTGAGAACTATGCGTTTAAATTTAGGCTCTTTTTTAATTTTATTATCTTCCATTAAAAACTCTTTAAAGCTTACTTTTTTAAACTCGTCAACCTTCTCATTGAAAGTTTCTTACATAGATTTCTTGACGATTACCTTTAGTTTGTTTCTATTTCACTTTTCTAGGCCGATGGTGTAATGGTAACACTACTGTTTTTGGTACAGTCATTTGGGGTTCGAATCCCTATCGGCCTGCCATTTCTTTTACTTATTTTTAGTGAAAATATTTTAATCTCTAGAATT
>CENJ01068618.1_pt1 | contig 16425 bp, 15 predicted proteins | sample 356161 | NCBI WGS metagenome assembly CENJ01 (sample SAMEA2619531, study PRJEB7988) | marine metagenome | biome: marine biome (ENVO:00000447); feature: surface water layer (ENVO:00002042); material: "saline water (ENVO:00002010), including plankton (ENVO:xxxxxxxx)" | depth 5 m
TCCACGCCGCCGGAGAGGCCGCAAATCACTTTCTTATCGCCAACCTGCGCGCGGATCTTTTCAATCGCTTCGGCGCGGTAGGCCGCCATAGACCAATCGCCTTTGAAGCCTGCCACATTGTGGGTGAAGTTCTTCAGAAGCTGGCGGCCATGAACGGTGTGGACGACTTCCGGGTGGAATTGTGAGCCATAATAGCCGCGTTCCGGATCAGAGATGACTGCGAACGGTGCACCCGGCGAGCGCGCAACCACGCCAAAGCCCGGCGCCATTTCGGCGACGTGGTCGCCATGGCTCATCCAGACTTCTTCCTTGTCGCCATTTGCGAACATGCTCTCAAACAGCGGGTCGTCCGAAACTTTTTCGATAAAGGCGCGGCCAAATTCGCGGCTCGTGCCACCTTCAATCTTTCCGCCCAGCATGTGGACCATGGCTTGCTGGCCGTAACAGATGCCGAAAACAGGGATGCCAAGTTCGAAGACTTTCGGGTCTGGCAGTGGGGCATCTTCCCAGTACACGCTTGATGGACCGCCCGAGAGGATGATCGCCTTCGGTGCATAGCTTTCAAGGAAAGCTGCATCCACTTTGTTATAGGGATGGATCTCACAATAGACGCCGCTTTCGCGTACGCGTCGCGCGATCAGCTGAGTGACCTGAGAGCCAAAATCGATGATGAGAAGATGTTCATGTGCCGTCATGGCGCGCACTTTCTATGGTCGCATTCTCAGCGGAAAACCGGTTCCCACTTTTCCTGAGATGCTCATAGACAGGAATCGAGCCTAAGTTCAATCTGTGAAGGGCCGGAAGTCACCTCCGGCCCTCGATTTTGTTCAGATTGTCAGCTTACAGATAGAGCTGGGCCACGCCGGTGATATTGTCGCCGGCGAAACCTTGTTCCTTAGCCTTTGCGTAAACGCTCCGGGTCGCTGCTGAGAGCGGAAGTGACGCGCCCAGCGTTTCACCATCCTGCGCGAGAAGACCAAAATCCTTTTCGACAAGATCAATCGGGAACATGGGCGCGAAGCCGCCTGCCTGCATTGCGCCCATCGCGAGTTTGACGGCAGGACTGCAAACGGGTGTCGAGCCAATGGCTTCACTTGCGCAAGCCACATCAATGCCTGATGCTTTGGCAAAGCCGAGCAGCTCGGCTGCGACCGCCAGCTGCACACCAAACAGGCCGTTCACCATCAGTTTGACAATAGAGCCAGCTCCGGTGCCGCCGACATGATGCGTAGCGCTTCCCATAATGGAGAAGAGCGGGCCCAGAGCTTCGACATGGGCCGTTTCTCCGCCCACGAGGAATATAAGCTGGCCTTGTTCTGCCTGGGGGCGCGACCCTGCCAATGGTGCGTCGACCAGCTTGCGGCCGGCGGCGTCAAATGCGTCGCTGAGGTTTTTGATATGCCCGTGAGATACGGTTGAACATTCTACGGCGATCGCATGTTCAGGCAGGGCGTTCAGGGCGCCGGTTTCGGGTGATAGCCAGACATCAGAAGAAGCCGCGTCATCACGCACCATAGAGAAGACGATTTCGGCGTCTTTCACGGCATCGGCAGGGTCTTTGGCAAGCTTTGCGCCGTGTGAGACGAGAGCTGCCGCAACGTCCGGGCTGCGGTTCCAGACGGTCAGATCATGTCCTGCAGAGAGCAGACGAGCGGCCATACGCTGGCCCATGGCACCGAGGCCAAGAAAAGCAATTTTTGTCATTTGAAATCCTTAAGCGGCAAAGAGTTTGTCAATGTCTGCACGGGCTTGTGTCAGCGTTGTTTCCACATGGGCTGCATCACCTGTCATGCCTTCGGCGGAGATGAACCGGATGGATTCAGCGCCCATGAAACCGAACAGAAATTCCAGATATGGCTGCAGGAAGTTCGCGGATTTCATCGCGTTGGCGTCGAGATAGCCGCTCGCGCCATAAGCGCAGATGATAACGACGTCTTTCACCTGCAGCAGGCCGCCAAAGTTCTCGCCATCAAATGAGAAGGTGTGCCCGATGCGCATAATCTGGTCGATCCAGGCTTTCAGGCTGGAAGGGACCGAGAAATTGTAGAGCGGTGTCGTGATGACAAGCGTGTCTGTTGCTTGCAGCTCGGCAATGAGTTCATCTGACATTGCTGTCGCGGCGTAGAGGTCTGGCGTGAAGCCGTCTGGCGGCGTGTAGAAGCCCGCAATTGTCGAGTTTGCGATGTGGCTAATCGGGCGTGCTGCGAGATCGCGGCGGACAATCTCGTTCTTTGGCGTTTTGGATAGAAAGCGCCGCGTGATCGGGTTAGCTGCTTCCCAGGCCGTTTCGAAATAGTCGCCCAGAGCGCGCGAATGGGACTCTTCAATGCGAGCGCTGGCATCAATGCGGAGTAAGTTAGCCATGTGACTTGTCCTTCCTGATTTCTTGGAGGGACAGCATTAGCCATGGCGCTTAGCGCAATAAATTAGTTGAAATGCAGCAGTATCATGCGTTTAATGCATGAATGGATGTGAAGCAGCTTCAGCTATTTGTTGAGACGGTGAAGCTGGGCAGCTTTGCCGCGGTCGCGCGTGGAGAGGGGGTCGATCCGTCCTCAGTGTCCCGGCAGATTGCATCACTGGAAGAGCGGCTCGGCGTGCGCCTGTTCCAGCGCACAACGCGTAGTCTGTCATTGACGGAAGAAGGTGAAGCCTATTGGCGGCGCGTTGAGCCTTTACTTGAAGAGCTCGCCCGTGCCGAAGATGCCGTTCAGATGCAAGACGGGCAGCCGCGGGGGCGGCTGCGTTTAACCTCGTCTGTGGCGTTTGGTCAGACAAAGATTGTGCCTCTGCTCGGGGCCTTCAAAGCGCGTTATCCCGAATTGCAGGTCGAGCTGCATATGACCGATGCCAATGTTGATCTGATTGCAGAGCGCATGGATCTGGCAGTGCGGCTCAGTGCACATCTGGAAGGTGATCTCATTGCAACGCGTTTGATGACGACGCGATATCGTGTGTGCGCGAGCCCCGATTATCTGCAGCGGGCCGGTAAACCGTCTCTGCCGGCGGATCTTGCTGGTCATGATTGTCTTCTGTTCACGCTCGCAGCGTTTCGGAACACCTGGAAGTTCCAGACCAGCGAAGGTCGGCTGGAAGAAGTGCCCATTGACGGGCATTTCAGTTTCTCAAGTGCTCTTGCGCTAAAGTCTGCGGCCCTTCAGGGGATGGGACCTGCGCTATTGGCTGACTGGATGACCGATGAGGAGGTCGGTGCGGGTGAACTGGTCGACCTATTCCCTCAGCATCAGGTGACGGCGACCAATTTCGAAACGGCTGCCTGGCTGATTTATCCCAGCCGGTCATTCTTGCCCTTGAAAACCCGCGTCATGATCGATTTTCTGAAAACCGAGCTCGGTTGAGCCGTGTTTTAGCTATCTTGTCGCTTTTAGTGTCTCAAGCGCCCGCGCGCGAAACGCATTGAGCATGTCTTCCAGCTCTTTAGGCTTTTGGCCATACATTTCGGGAAGATAGGTTTGCGTCCGGCCTGCAGACGGATCGCCCGGCGGATGAAATGAAAAGAGGATACGGTCACCAACAGTGATGAAGCCGACCGTCATGGCTTCGGTTTTGAAGTCTGACACATCCAGCCAAGAAAAGGACTGTTTATGGCCGAGGTGGCTATACTCCAGTCGGTCCGGTTTCAGTTTGAGCCAGCTGATCTGCAGAAAAATCTGTAGCGCACTTCCTAGCATCGCCAGACCGAAAACAGTGCCTATCAGGAGCTTCAGAACTACGGGCATGGGTAAAGCCAGCCCCGCGATCAGCAGCAAAGCGGCGATAATGAAGACGCCAGCCCATTTGGCTCTAGAGGGAAAATAGGTGCGGTCGTCTGGCAAGGCGTGAGTTGACATTGCGTCAGCCTAGTCTTGTGAAGCAAGGCTGGAAAGAGCGATAAATAGATATCGAGAGCTTCGTCTCTGTCGCTGATCGTCTGAGCGGGTTTCCGCTCAGGCTTTCTTTTCAAGAACCGCAAAGAAGAAGCCATCAGTACCTGCTTTGCGCGGCGTAAGGCGTACCGCACCGCCTGGAATTTGGTTGCGACGCACGATATCAATGCCAGCATCTGTGAGCTGACCGGACTCGATCACGCTTTGCACCGCATCAAGCTGACGGAATGCGTCATTGCGTTCAAGGAAGGCAGTGACCTGATCTTCGTCTTCTTCCGCAAGGAATGAGCAAGTCGCATAGAGCAGACGCCCGCCCGGTTTCACAAACTCAGACGCCTTATCAAGGATCATGGCCTGCTCTTCATTACGCTTTGCGAGCGCAGATTCTTTCAGGCGCCATTTCGTGTCCGGTTTGCGGCGCCATGTGCCGGTGCCTGTGCATGGGGCATCCACAAACACGAGATCCATTTTGCCGGTGAGCGCTTCCAGAGCTTCAGGCTCTTTTGGATGGCAAAGCTGCACATTGTGAGCGCCGGAGCGTTTGAGGCGCGGGATAAGCGCTGAGAGACGCCGCCCGTCAATATCATAGGCAAAGACCTGACCCTTACCCTTCATCATCGCCGCCAGAGCAAGTGTTTTGCCGCCGCCACCCGCACAAAAGTCGAGAACATTGTCACCCGGTTTGGCATTACCTGCTGCTGCGGCGATCTGAGAGCCCGCATCCTGAACTTCCACCCAGCCCTTTGAATAAGCAGGAATAGATTGAAGGCTGGTCTCACGTTGGGATGGGTCAAGTGCTGGAATGTGATAGCCGTTCACCAGAAGGTCTGATGGCTTGCCGCCCGCGGTTTTGACCGCTTTGCCTGCTTTTTCCGGATCAGCCTTAAGCGTGTTGATGCGAAGGTCGACCGGTGCGCGGACAGACATTTCCTGCGTTTCAATCACGGTGTCTTCGCCAAAAACGCGCGTCAGATGAGGCGTGAGCCATTCAGGAAAATCACCGCGCACATGCAGCGGCGCAGACGGGTCTGGCGCAAGTAGAATTCCTTCACGCTCTTCGCCGGTAAGAGGCGAAGGGGCGTGTTCGTCTTTCAAAGCGCTCTCAATATCCTTCATGTCCCAATCCCAGACATGGCGTAGCGCGCCGAGCACCAGCACGCGCGGGGCTTCAGATTGCATAGCATAGGCAAGTGAGTTGCGGTGGCGTAGTGCATCAAGCACGAGGCCTGAGACCCAGGCGCGGTCTTTCGCGCCAGCGTAACGCGCACGCTTGCCCCAGTCGCGCATGGCAGACTTAACCGGCTGGTGCCGGTTCATAACGTCATCAAGAACCTGAATTGCGGCTTCGATCCGCCCGCCATTTTTCATTGTGTCATTCCCGGATATTGATACGCATGCCGTCTGGACGGCTTTCTCGCGCTTTGGCCACCTCATAGCGCCATGACAATATTCATGAAAGCCCTATCCGGAATAAGTGCTCAATTGCCTGTCTTTCGACAAATATTTTATGATTTTCGTTGTTTTGGGTTGTTATCGTGCGGACGGGTGCTCAGGTATACACCGTATCAGTCCTAACGAGATGTGTCTTGAATGGACGAACCAGGATGATGGTGTGACCCGCAAAAGCTTCGATGAACTGATAATCCGCGTGTTGCAGGATGACTGCACGCCTGAAGAGCGCGCGGAGTTCGATCAGTTGTTAGGGAGCGATCAAAACTTTGCCGGGAAAGTTGCAGCCGTGAAATCCTGGCTGGATCCGTTATCTGAGGAAGAAGCCAGTCAGGCTCCTGATAAAAACCTGCTGGATGATATTTTCAGGTCAATTGACGCAGCGGACGCGCCCGACGGGTAGATCAGTTGATAAACGCGGCGGCCTGAGCCGTATCAAATGGCAAAGCGTGGCGCAGGCGCTCCAGTCCACGACGCAACCATGAGCGGATTGTATTCATAGAAATCGACAGCTCTTCGGAAATTTCCGCTACGGTCTGGTTATTGAGAAAATAGCGCCGGATCACGTTAGACATTTGCTCTGGCAGACGGCTGAGTTCGGCCTCGAGAAGCCCTCGCATGATGGAGCGCTCTGCGCGCTCATCAGGAAGCGGATTGCTATCGCTCAACGTGTCTTCGATAACTTCTTCTGCATAGTGCCTGCGAAGGCGCCGCCATTCGTCGATGGACGCGTTGCGAACGATCACCAGCATCCAGGTCATAGGGCGACCTTTCAGCGTATCGAATTGCTGGGCCTTCTTCCAAATCGTCACGTAGGCATTCTGGAGAACGTCTCTGGCGACGTCTTCGTCCCGGATAATTCTGCGTGTGAGTGAGAAAAGCCTCGCATACGTCTCACGGTAGAGACGCGAAAATGCTGTTCGGTCGCCATCGGCGCAGCTGCTTAACAGGGCGGCTAAATTCGAATTGTCCATGATGTGCCCACCCTTCTGAGATAAGTAGTACGCGACTCCAACTAGATTGTTCCCGGACACTGTCCAAGAAAGACTCACTAAAAGAATAGGGTTTTTCAGGTTAGCGCTATAATACTCTGAATTTGTTTAAAATAATACCGATATCTTTTTTTGCACAGAATCTCCGGCTTCCTTCGTAACTCTCTTTAGAAGCGCTTCAGCTTCGCGTGATTTCACCAAGGAGGACACCTATGACGCATACTCTCAAAACCGTGTTGAGCGGAAAAACGGCCCTGGCTGGCGCATTCTTTTTATTGGCGGCGGCACCGGGCGCTTATGCTCAGGTTGTAGATGGCGTCGGTGCCAATGCGTCGGCTGATGCGGCTGTAGCGATTGGCGATGGTGCATCTGCAGATGGCGACGGCGCTGTGGCGATCGGCGACGATGCGACTGCAACAGGTGCGGACGCGACAGTTGTTGGTACGGATTCAACCGCGACAGGGCCGTCAACGACAGTGATTGGCGGCGAGTCGACAGCGACTGGCCCTGGCGCAACAGCGCTTGGCTGGCGTGCATCTGCAAGCGCGGAACGGGCAACGGCGCTCGGTCACCTCGCAACGGCGCAGGGCATCCGTTCTACAGCCATCGGCGAAAACGCTGATGCGCAAACCGATTTTTCTACGGCCATCGGTAATGAGAGCATTGCGAACGGCATTGATGCGCTCGCAATTGGCGATACAGCTTTTGCCAACGGTAATTCTACGACAGCTATTGGCGGCGAATCCATCGCGACAACTCCTGGTGCGACCGCAATCGGTTGGCAGGCTGCAGCGACCGGTGCAATGGGTACAGCCGTAGGTCACCAGAGCACAGCATCGGGCGATCAAAGCTTTGCAGGTGGTGAGGACTCTGTCGCAAGCGGTTCAAACTCGATTGCGATCGGTAATACAGCTGAAGCGAGCGGTGGCGACTCCATCGCGATCGGCGGTAATCGTGACGGCGCAACGGGCATTCAGACTGTAGCGTCCGGACCTTCAACAACGGTTGTTGGCGGACAGGCTCTGGCTATGGGGCCAGGTGCGACAGCATTTGGCTGGCGTTCAGCAGCGACGGCGGAACGAGCAACGGCGCTCGGTCACCTTGCAACGGCGCAAGGTATCCGCTCCACTGCAATCGGTGAGAACGCTGATGCGCAGACGGATTTCTCGACTGCTATTGGTAATGAAAGCATTGCGAACGGCATTGATGCGCTCGCAGTTGGCGACACGTCTGTAGCGACCGGCAATTCCACAACAGCTGTTGGCGGTGAGTCCTTCGCTTCCGGTCCGGGTGCAACGGCTTATGGCTGGCAGTCCAGCGCGGGTGCTGAACGTGCTACGGCTCTCGGTCACCTCGCGAATGCATCCGGCGTACGTGCTGTGGCTGTAGGTGAAGCGGCTGTGGCAAGCGGTGCAGGCTCGATTGCGATGGGTAATCAGGCCTCTGCAACGGGCGTGAACTCAGTCGCCATTGGTAACGGCGCTGTTGCGACACAGGATAACTCGGTCGTCGTGGGCGGCGCGGACTCCACCTATCAGATGGCGGGCCTCAGCTCTACCGCAAGCACATCTGCGCAATCTGGTCCTATCGGTCTCGTGACCACAGACCAAAATGGTAACCTCGCGGCTGACTATACGTTCTCCAGCTCCCTGTCTGCGAACGCCGGCGCGATTGCGATGAACACCAACATGATCTCAATCAACTCTGACCTGATTGCCCGCAATAGCGAGCTCATTCAGGACAACCAAGCTGGTATCGCAGCGGCTATGGCACTCGACATGCCTTACATTCCGGCAGGTCGTACATTCGGTCTGTCCGGCGGTTTCGGCTTCTATGGCGACGAGACCGCGCTCTCTGCGGCAGGTGCATACCGTATGAACGAGCACTGGCAGTTTAACGCTGGTGTGGCTGCGGGCATGGATCGCGGTGAAACCGGTGGCCGTGTAGGCTTCTCTGCTAGCTGGTAGGTGTCGACGATCCGGCTAAGCCCCCCCCATTTATGCCGGATCAGAGAGGGCTGCTCCGTAAGGAGTGGCCCTTTCAATTTTATCTGTTCCCGAAGACATCAGTTAAGGCTGCTAAGCTAAACTGATGGCATGTGGGACATGATCAGCCATTTTTTCGGTATGCTGTTTGGCGTCTGCTTTGCTGGCGGCCTTCTCGCTTTGATCTATAGCCGTCACTCGGAAATGTGGCGTGAAATCGCCTATGCCTATCCGGGGCCATTGCGTATATCCGGACCGCGAACCCATCTCGACAGCGTGTATTTCTATTTGGGTAATGCACGCTATTTCAGCCACAAGGCCTTCATAACGGTGACCCGCGGCGAAGACGGCGTGCATCTGTCGACTTTCTGGCCCGCCTCATTGCTACATCCGCCAATCTTCCTGCCTCATGATCGTATCCGGATGTATCGGGGTGAATGGGGTTTGATGCGGAATGTCTGCCGGTTGGAGATTGAAAGCTTTGAAGGCGTCAGAATGGCGATCACCAGCCCGGGCGGCGACAAGCTGTTAGAGGAGGCTGAAAGCGCCGTTATTCTCGGCCGGGCCTGATACACCCAATAAAAAAAACCAGCTGCCCGTAAAGACAGCTGGCTCTGATTGGAAGCAGGTGGATGCTAGCTCTCGACTTCGAAGGTCAGGCCTGCATTTTCGATGAGGCGTTTACGCAGCTTGGCGCCCATTGCGGCTGCTGGCGTGTAGATGCCGCCTTCGAGATCCGGGCAATCCTTGACGATGCAGACAGCAGACTCGCTGAGCATTTTTGAGGTTGATCCATAGCCCGGATCTTTATCGCCCTTCACGGCAATCCGGAGTTCCTGATCATCGGTCGTCGTGCCAATGGCGAGAAAGTCGTAAAAGCCGTTCTCACGTTCTTCTTTGGACGGGCCTTCACCCGGCTTCGGCGCGTCCTTGCCACCGATTTCCATACCGGCAACCGCGTCGGCCATGGCTTTACCTTTTTCGCCCGGACCAGTCATCATCATCTCGTCATAGACGAAGTCTTCGCCATAAGCGTGGCCGAGTAGCTTGTTGGAGCGGTGGACATTCTTGGTGTTGATTGTCGCCATGACGAACGGGGCAACCCAGATACCATCTTCTTCGAGGACTTTATTGCCTGGAGGCTGTGCCGGGCCGGCAAAACCCTCAGAAAGAGAGAACGGGTTGATCAGGTCATTCAGCAATGCCGGATTGGCCTGAACCGCTGCCATTGTCGCTGCGCCTGATGCGGCTGTTCCACCAGAGAATGTGCCCTGCATAGCGCGCATACGGCCGCGCACACGCTGGCATGGTTTGCCGAAACGGGATTGGGCTTCTTCCTGCAGGAATTGCACACCAAGATCGAACGGGATGGAGTCAAAGCCGCAGGAATGGACGATGCGTGCGCCGGAGGCTTTTGCAGCCGCCGAGTGGCGTTCGATCATATCTTTCATCCAGAGCACTTCGCCGGAAAGGTCGACATAGTCGGTGCCAGCTTTAGCGCAGGCTGCGACGAGGGCTTCACCATAATGCGTGTACGGGCCCACAGTTGTCAGCACACATTCAGTGCGAGCGACCATGCTGGCAAGGCTTTCTTCTGATGAGGCATCTGCCACGATCAGGGTGATGTCAGCCGGAATGCCCATTTCGTCACGAACGGCTTTCAGCTTGTCTTCGGAACGGCCTGCCAAAGCCCAGCTGACGCCGGAGCCTGCAGGGTATTGCTTTGCCATATATTCGGCGACCAGCTTTCCGGTAAAGCCGGTGGCGCCGTAAACCACGACGTCATATTCTTTTGTAGCGCTCATCATTTCTCTCCCAGACTGTTTTGCACGCTAGGTATAGGAACTGACGCAGGGGCGGCAAGACTGGGAAAAGGGTGACGTGGCGGCAAGTAGGCCGACGCTTGGGCGCTCACATTGTAAAACAAGTTCGGCCATGCTCACTTGCCCGGATAAATTAGGGGGGGAAGAATGCAAATCGACTTGCGAGATGGGGCGCGCGTGGCGCGTCGTAACGACTGGAAGCAGCTGGGCGATATTCTGGGTGAGGCTTTTCGCGACGATCCAATCAATCGCTGGTTATTCGGCAATCCACGCGCCATCACATCACTTTTCCGGATCATGGCTGACGACGTTTATACACGACACGGATTCTGTCATCTGATCGCAGATGAAGCCGCAGCAATGTGGCTGCCCGCAGGCGTGACATCAGATCTGACCGCGTTTGGATTGTGGAGGTTGATCGCAGGGCAGGTGCGTTGGGGGACGAAAGGCGCGATGAAGCGCGCTATGGGAGCCGGCGCTGTCATGGAGGCTCATCATCCTGAAGTGCCCCACCTTTATTTATTCGCGATTGGCACGCGAAAGTCTGCACGGGGTAAGGGATTGGGCAAAGCGTTGCTGCGTCCTGTTCTCGACGCGGCGGATCGCGATGGCCTTCCAGTTTATCTGGAAAATTCCAATCCTGTGAATTCCGGATTTTACCGGGCGCATGGATTTGAAACCATGACGTCGCCTTTCTGTATTGGCGAAAATTCACCGGTGATGGAGCCTATGTGGCGCTCGCCCGCCACACGCTGACCGAGACTGGCGTATTCCCGAAACGCTGATACGCTCTCCCTAAAATATAAAAATCTGGGAGGAGATGAGGTGAGCATTTCATCAAACTGGAAGGTGCGCCGGCTTTCGGGCGCATTGGGTGCGGAGGTGACGGGTGTTGATGTAACCGCGCCGACACCAGAACTTATTGAGGGTATTCGCGCCTTACTGAACGAGCATCAGGTTATATTTCTGCCTGACCAGTCGCCTTCGCCAGACGCGCACGTCGCATTTGGACGCCATTTTGGCAAACTGGAGGGGCACCCTAATCTGGAGGCAGATAGCCGTCTTCCGCCAGAAATCTTCCAACTCAAAGCGAGCCGTGGCGGTGTTGCGGATGAGTGGCATACCGATCTCACCTTTCAGGAACAGCCCTCGATTATGTCGATCCTGCATATGGTGACCTGCCCGGATGTTGGCGGCGATACCATGTGGACCAGTCTTTATGAGGCCTATGACGGTTTGTCGGAGCCGATGAAGGATATGCTGGAAGGACTGACAGCATTGCACGACGCTCTGCCGCATAATCGCCCGGAGCAGATGGCTGTTCACCCGGTTGTGCGCGTACATCCAGACACGGGCCAAAAAGCGCTCTATGTGAACGAGCATTTTACTCGGCGGATCGTCGAACTGAATGCCGAAGAAAGCGATGCTCTGCTACGTCATCTCACCAACTGGGTGAAGCATCCGAGATTTACAGTGAGGTATAAGTGGACGCCCGGAACGATTGGCATCTGGGACAATCGCTGCACCCAGCATTTCGTGCTGAATGACTTCGAAGGTGAGCGAATTATCCAGCGCGTCACGGTTATGGGTGACGAGGTGGTGGGAGCGCGACCTGCGCAATGGAAACCCTGGGTGCGTGAAGGTCGGCTCTCGGCCACGAGCCGGCATGATCGCCAGCTCTATTTTTATCTGAAGAGCAAAAACAATCTCAGTTCGTAATCTAGCTACGCGGGATCGAATAGTTCGGCGCTTCGCGGGTCATGGTCACGTCATGGACGTGGGACTCACGAAGACCTGCGCCTGTGATCTGAACGAACCGGGCCTTCTCGTGCATTTCCGGAATAGTCTTAGCACCGACATAGCCCATCGCGGCGCGAAGACCGCCCACAAACTGGTGGATGATCGGGCTGATCGGACCTTTGAACGGGACCTGACCTTCAATACCTTCCGGAACGAGTTTCTCCTGAGAGACCTCTTTCTGGAAGTAGCGGTCAGCAGAACCACGTGCCATCGCGCCAAGTGACCCCATGCCACGGTACGCTTTGTATGAACGGCCCTGATAGAGGAAGACTTCGCCCGGTGCTTCTTCTGTGCCTGCAAAGGCAGAGCCCATCATGGCAGTTGAAGCACCAGCTGCGATCGCTTTTGCAAAGTCGCCGGAGAATTTGATGCCGCCGTCTGCGATGATCGGAGTGCCGGAGTCTTTCGCCGCGTGCGCCGCTTCGGAAACAGCCGTCAGCTGAGGTACACCAACACCTGCAACAATACGTGTTGTACAGATAGAGCCGGGGCCGATGCCGACTTTGATCGCATCTGCACCCGCGTCGATCAGTGCGCGCGTGCCGTCAAACGTTGCGACATTGCCGGCGATAATCTGAACTGTGCTGGAAAGGCTCTTCACGCGGGCAACCGCATCGAGAACTGATTGCGAGTGACCGTGCGCCGTATCGATGACAAGCACGTCCACGCCAGCATCAAGCAGGCGCTCGGATCGCTCAAAGCCTGCGTCACCAACGGTAGAGGCTGCGGCAACAAGCAGACGGCCTTGCGCGTCTTTCGCTGCATTCGGGTTGGCGACTGCCTTTTCCATATCTTTGACGGTGAGCAGACCAACACAGCGATTGTCGCTGTCCACAACAACAAGGCGCTCGATCTTGTGTTCGTGAAGCAGACGGCTGGCTTCAGCCTCGGTGATACCTTCGCGGCAGGTCACAACCTCTTTGGTCATCAGCGCAGATACCGGCTGGTCGAGGTTTTCTGCAAAGCGCACGTCACGGTTTGTGATGATGCCAACAACTTTGCCCGGCTTGCCCGGCTCGTCAGCTTCGATAACCGGATAACCAGAAAAGCCCGTGCTTTCTTTCAGTTTTCGAAGATCGCGCAGCGTTGTCTGCGGGGTCACGGTCGCCGGGTTGATTACAACGCCGCTTTCAAACTTCTTCACCTGACGGACCTGCTTGGCCTGTTCTTTCATGGTGAGATTTCGGTGGAGCACGCCGATGCCGCCGCTTTGCGCCATTGCGATGGCAAGCTTGGCTTCAGTCACTGTATCCATCGCAGAAGATGCGAGCGGAATATTGATCGCGATTGTGTTGGTCAGGCGAGTGCGAACGTCCGTCTGAGCGGGCATAACCTCGGAAGGGCCGGGCTCTAGAAGTACGTCATCGAAAGTGAAAGCGGAGCGAATCTGCATTGGGTCTGCATCCTTTTTGGCCTCTTAATGGGATGTGTGGCCTCCTGCAAGAGGGAAAAGTGCGACTCTTTGATGACGAAACGCATAGCTCGTTCCGCGATGCGTGACGCGGTTGAAATTTTTTTGCGGCAATAACATTTCGCGTGACCGGACCAGCCTTCGCTTGCGTCACGGGGCTCAGACACGCCAAATAGGCGCCAGCACAAACAACATAAATGCTTCGGGGAGAGATCATGCAGGAATTTCAGGTTCAGAAAACCGATCTGCACAAAACGAAAATCGTAGATGTCGATAGCGCGCCGCTCAAAAACGGTGAGGTGCGTGCGAAGGTAGACCTGTTCTCCTTCACTGCGAACAATATCACCTATGGGGTGGCCGGTGATCAGATTGGCTATTGGCAGTTCTTTCCGGCGCATGGCGCGGAAGGTCAGGGCTTGCTGCCCGTTTGGGGTTTTGCCGATATTGTAGAGAGCAAGCATGCGGACGTGCCGGTCGGCGAGCGGCTTTACGGATATTTCCCGCCCGCCGAAGAGCTTGTGCTGTCACCTGTGGGAGTGCGCACCGGACAGTTCATCGATGGTGCAGAGCACCGCTCGGCACTTCCGCAAGGCTATAATGTCTATCGCCGGGTCAATGCAGAGCCGGGCTATAACGGAGCCTTTGACGAGGCGCGCGCGCTTCTCTTCCCGCTACACGTCACGTCCTTCTGTCTCTGGGACTGTATGAAGGACAATGACTGGTATGGCGCTGAGCAGGTGATCGTTGTCAGCGCGTCCAGCAAGACGAGTATCGGTCTGGGCTTTGCGCTGAATGAAGACGCTGATGCACCAGCGTCGATTGGTCTGACGTCCGGCCGGAATGCCGGTTTTGTAAAGTCGCTCGGATATTACGACCAGACGGCCACTTATGATGACCTGCCATCAATTGATACGAGCAAGCCGACCGTCATCGTCGATATGTCAGGAAACGGGGATGTTCTGGGCGCGCTTCATGCGAGCCTTGGTGCGAATATGAAGCATTGCCTGAATGTCGGTCTCACCCATTGGGAAGAGGGCGCGGCCAATGAGAATATCATTAAAGAACGCAGCGAATTCTTCTTTGCCCCCGGCCACATTCAGAAACGGATTGGCGATTGGGGCGCCGAAGGCTTTACCGAAAAATCAAATGACTTCCTGATGAAGTCCATGGTCGCCAGCAAAAGCTGGATGAAGGTCAGAGAGGCTAATGGCCTTGAGGGACTCAGCGAACATTATCAGGCCATGTGCGACGGTAAGTTTGCGCCTGACGAAGGCCTGATCGTGCGATTCTAATGCTATCTCGTGGGGGCTGGATTTATTCCAGCTCCTGCGCGCATTCCAAAAGCTGAAGCGTTACAGGCAGAACCGACATTTGTTGTTGCGGGGGAAGGGTCGAGATCGCATCGATCGGGTCAGCTGCGCCGTCGCGGATAGCATTTGCGATATTGGCGAGAACCTCGTCTGACAGGCTGGCTTCCATTTTGTCATAGGTGCAGGCGCAATAGGCCTCATTGAGAGACTCATCTGCTTCCAGGCATGATGTCATGATCACCTGTTCGTCTGTCTTTGCGCAGCCAGCGAGGAGAGCGGCGCAGCCAAGTGCGATCAGAAGCGAAGCCTTTTTCATAGTGTCTGTCCCGATTGGTCTATTGGGTGTCTCTTACCGGAGATGCTCGTGTTTCGCCAGAAGAGCTATCTGCAAAAAAAACAAAAACAGCCCCTGAGCAGTCAGGGGCTGTTTTAAAATTCACGATGAAATCACCGTTTAGTCCATCAGACGCTCTGAAAGATACGTCACTTCAAGCGCAACGCGGCGCGCTGCTTCCTGAAGGTTGGCTGCTGCCGAGTGACCGCCATCAATATTCTCATAATAGTAGAACGGCATGCCGGCCTGATCGAACAAATACGCCATTTTGCGCGCGTGACCCGGATGGACGCGGTCGTCCTTGGTTGAGGTCATGAAGAACGGCGTCGGGTAATCCGCATCCTGATCGAAGTTGTGGTATGGCGACACTTGTTCCAGCCATTCACGCTCTTCAGGAATGTCCGGCGAACCATATTCGTCGACCCATGATGCGCCCGCCAGCAGCAGGTGATAACGCAGCATGTCGAGCAGTGGCACCTGAACGACGACAGCGTCCCACAGGTCCGGACGCTGGGTCAGCATCACGCCCATGAGCAGGCCGCCATTCGAACCACCCTGAATGCCCAGATGGTCGGACGTCGTTACGCCGCGATCAATGAGGTCTTCGGCAACTGCAATAAAATCATCATAGACGATCTGGCGTTCGGTCTTGAGACCCGCCTGGTGCCATGCAGGACCAAATTCGCCGCCGCCGCGAATGTTCGCAAGAACATAAGCGCCGCCGCGTTCCAGCCAGAGCTTACCGCGAAGCGCTGAATAGCTTGGCGTCATGGAGATCTGGAAACCACCATAGCCGTAAAGCAGCGTAGGCGTCGTGCCATCAAGAGGAATGTCTTCACGGTGCACGATGAAGTAAGGGATCATCGTACCGTCCGTGGATTCCGCTTCGAACTGCTCGACCACGAGGCCTTCTGTATCGAACCGGCCCGGCAGGCTTTTCAGCTCTGTGATCTCGCCATCAGCCGCATTGTAAGACATGAGTGTGTCTGGCGTGAGGAAGCCCTCATAATTGATGAAGACGGTGTCCTCATGCTGGTTGGCAAACACAATGCCGAGCGCACCATTCTCTGGCAGGTCCAGTGGGCTGGTTGTCCACTCGCCTGTCAAACGGTCCGGAATAGCCGTCAGGATCTGGCCGCTGACATTGTCGTTGATAGCGATTAGAAGCGCTTCATTCGCAAGCGCTACGGATTCAATGGACTGGCGCTCGTTCGGTGCGAATACTTCCCAGACATAACCCAGCTCACCATCTTCCAGCATCGCTGCATTGATCGCGACGAGGCTACCGGACGAGAAGTTCAGTTCTTCGCCTTCATGCTCGACGGTCCAGTCTTCCTGAAGCGTCACAAAGACGAGGTCCCATTGTGAGCCGACAATCGATGACTTCGCAGGAAGCGGCAGTTCAAGTGCTTCTGTGCCGCCATTCGGGAACAC
>CENJ01174009.1_pt1 | contig 16417 bp, 15 predicted proteins | sample 356161 | NCBI WGS metagenome assembly CENJ01 (sample SAMEA2619531, study PRJEB7988) | marine metagenome | biome: marine biome (ENVO:00000447); feature: surface water layer (ENVO:00002042); material: "saline water (ENVO:00002010), including plankton (ENVO:xxxxxxxx)" | depth 5 m
GAGTCCTTATCTTCCTAAAAATGATTATGTAACCTCTAAAGCTCTTTCAGAAATTATTTGTCTTCAATATATTAATAAAAATGAAATTCCTTTAAGTGTTTTTAGATTTACGGCACCTTACGGTTATATAAATAAATCTAAGTCAGTTTTTTCAACTTTTATAAATAGCGCAAAAAGGGGAAACCCCATTACCCTTTGGGGTAAGGGAGGTAGGGAACAAACTTTCACTTTTGTTGAAGATATTGGAGAAGCTTGTTCTCTTGCTATTAATAAAAAATCAAGTGGCATTTTTACAATTACAGGGCCAGAAAAAATATCAATGAAAAATTTAGCTGAAAAAGTTTTACAAGCCTTTCCCAAAAGTGATTCAAAAATAATTTTTCAAAATAAAATTGACCCACAAGAAGGATTTTCAGTTTCTATATCAACCAAAAGAGCTCAAAAGGAACTGGGTTTTGTTGCTAAAAATTACCTTTCTCATAGTATTAGGAAGATAGTTAATTCAGATGATTCCATTTACTTTTTTAAATATTAAGATTTAAGTTGTCTATTACATTAGGATCAGTTCAACCAGCATATCTTGCTTGGGTTCCCTTTTTTCAAAGAATGATACTTTCGGATATTTTTATATACTTAGATGATGTAGAATTTTCAAAAAACACTTCTCATAATAGGAATAAAATTAAGTCTTTTAACGGCCCTGTTACCCTTACAGTTCCAATAATATATTCTGGAAACAGTAAATGTAACATAAAAAATATGCCTATTGATAATAAGAGAGCATGGCTAAAAAAACATTGGAAAACTATTGAAATGAATTATTCAAAAGCCCCTTTTTTTAATGATTTTGGTAAAATATTATATGAAGAGGTATACTCGAAAGAATGGAGTTTTTTAGGTCAATTGAATATTCATTTATTAGAAACTATAAAAAATTATCTTTCAATTTCAACAATTTGCAAAGCATCATCAACGTTAAAGATTAATTTAAAGAACAATAGTAAACTTGTGGAAATATGTAATCAATTAGGAGCAAATAGATTCCTTGTAAAGCCTGGAACAAATGACTATCATCCTAAAGAATTTTTTGAAGAAAGAGGAATAGCTTTAAAATATTTCGAATATACTCATTTTAACTATTCACAACTTTACGGAGATTTTACTCCTGGGTTGAGCATCATTGATCTTATCATGAATTGTGGTCCAGATGAATCTAAATCTTATTTAGTGAAATTTAAAAACTCTCAATATTTATGAAAGAATTTTTTTAAACTGAATAAATGAATCATTCGGGAAAGACATTAGATAAAGAAAATAAATACAATATTATTGACTGTGAAATATGCAATTTCAAGCATTTGAATCCAATTCCAAGTGATAAAGAATTAGAATTATTCTATAATAAGGAGTATTTTCAATCAGCTAAACCAGATTATCTAAATGAGGATAGAAAAGAAATTAAACATCGAAATATTTTTTTTGATCAAAGAATAGATTTTTTTTTAAAAAAAACACCTGGCAGATCATTACTTGATGTTGGATGTGGCGATGGAATTTTTCTTGAACGTGCTAGAGAAAGAGGGTTTGAAGTTTATGGCGTTGAGCCTTCAAAAGAAGCATCTTCAATTGGATTATCAAATGACTTGGAAATCTTTCATGGTACGTTAAATACTTTTATTTGTCAAAATGATAAACTTTTTGATGTTGTTCATTTAAAAAATGTCCTTGAACATGTGAATAACCCAATTCAAGTTTTGGAACAGTGTAGAGAGTTGCTTAGAGAAGACGGGATTTTATATATTGAAGTTCCGAATGATTACAACATATTTCAACTTTTTGGAGTATGGATCAATAAAGAACGTAAAAGCTGGATATGTATTCCAGACCATATAAATTATTTTAATTTTCGTTCCTTAAGTAAACTCCTAATAAAAAAAAACTTTAAAATCCTAAAAAAAGATACCACATTTCCAATGTATTTATTTTTATGCTTAGGATTAAATTTCATCAGAAATAAAGAAGTAGGAAAAAAACTCCATAAGTTTCGAGTTAAAATAGAACTATTTTGTTTCAAAAATTATTTAAATAGATTAAGACAGTTTTTTTATAAAATTTTAGCTCATCTTGGATTAGGTAGGACAGTTATTATTTATGCCAAAAAAATAAAATAAATCATGAAATATTGTATAAAGTGTTTGTCAAATGACGCAAGACCACACTTAGAATTTAATGAAGAAGGCATCTGTAGTGCTTGTATTACTGCAATGAATAAAGATTTTGGTATTGATTGGAAGGAGAGAGAAGAAAATTTAATAAGAATCTTTGATAAATTTCGCAGGAAACAAGATGGAATCTATGACTGTATTGTTCCCGTAAGCGGGGGTAAAGATAGTATTTATCAAGTCCATATGGTTAAGGAAATTTATAAGATGAATCCATTGTGTATAACTTTTAGAACACTCGCGAGAACATTAAGAGGAGAAGAAAATATTCAAGCATTAAGAAATATGGGGGTCGATCACATTGATTTTTCTCCAAATCCGAAGGGTGTGAATAAAATTACTAAAAGAGCTTTTTTCGAATATGGTGATTGTTCTCTTTTAGATCATTTAGCTATTTATAGCATTATTCCTAATCTAGCTAAAAAGTTCAATATTCCGTTGGTAATTTGGGGGGAAAACCCTCTAATGGAATATGGGGGAGATATTTCTGATCAGAACATGAATCAATTGACTAGAGATTTTTTTAAAAAACATAACATTCTGAAAGGTAAAAGTTTAGAGGATTGGCTTGATGAAAACTTAACTCTTGAAGAGGTACAATCATTGATTTATCCTTCTGATTCAGAATTAGATAAACTTGGATATAACCCTATATTTATTGGATACTACCTCCCTTGGGACGCACAAAAGAACAAAGAAATTGCTGTTAAATATGGATTTAAAGTAAGGGAATCTGGTCCTATAATGGGGCTATATGATTATGCAGATTTAGATTGTATAAATATTGTAATTCACCATTATTTTAAATGGTTAAAATTTGGTTTTAATAGAATAACTGATAATGCGAGTAATGAAATCAGAAAAGGAAGAATGACTAGAGAGGAAGGAATTAAAATTGCCAGACAAAAGGATGGAATAAAACCTCCGAAAGAATATATTAAGGCATTTTGTAAACAAATTCAAATTAGTGAGAATGATTTTTGGCAGGTAGCTGAAAAATTTAGGAATCATGAAATATGGAAAAAGAATGAAAATGGAAATTGGTATATTAAAGAGTGGATTGATGGTAAGGAACTAATAGACGATTTTGGCCATACTGAATTAATGGAAAAAGAAAAATTATGAAAAGTTTTTTTAAAAATAAACCAAGAAATTTTGAATTAAAAACCAAAGGAAACAAGATAGTTTTTTCAGACTTTGGGGAGATTCAATTAGATAATAATGAATTAATAACTTTGGTCAATATAGAAGGTAAAAGACATGATATAGTCGCAAAAGAATGGGGATACTATATTACACCCTCCATAAATAAAAGAGCTGTTGACCAAGGTTATAAAACAGCTTTAGTAAAGAATAAAGATGGGAGATTTTACATCATGGTTTTAGAGCATGAAAAAATGGATATTTTTAACAATTATCTTAATGAAAGTAACCAGATCCTAGTTGAGTTTTTAGATGAAAAGGAGACGTAGTATCTATAAAAAATGAGAATATAAATCGAAAAAATTGTTTTTATTAATCAAGAAATGAAAAATCTATCATCTTAATCGATTACTCTAAAAATACTATATGTTTATTGATACTTTTAATACAAATAATAGAACCTTTATTGTAGCTGAAATTGGAAACAATCATGAGGGTGATATAGAAATTGCTAAAGAAATGATAGACTCTGCAATTGATTGTGGATCAGATGCAGTTAAATTCCAAACTTTTTTAGCAGAAGAATATGTTTCCCAAAAATATACACCAGAACGATATAAGCAATTAAAAAAATTTCAACTGTCTCAAAATGATTTTATTGAATTATTTGACTACGCAAAAAAAAGTGGGGTTATTTTTATTTCAACACCTTTTGATCTAGAAAGCGCAAAATTTCTTTGCAACTTATGCCCTGTTATAAAAATATCCTCTTCGGATTTAACTTTCATACCAATGATTATAGAAATAGCTAAAACTAATAAGCCAATTATTTTGTCTACCGGCTTTCATACTAAGTCAAAAATTGAAAGTGCTGTACAACTGATTGCAAAATATAGAAATGTGAATGCTAATAATTTGGCAATATTACATTGTGTTGGCAACTATCCTACTCTGCCCAAAAATGCAAATCTTAATACAATTGAATATTATAAAAGTAATTTTCAAAACATAACAATTGGGTATTCTGACCATACAATTGGAACTTTTGCAAGTGAAATAGCAGTTTCAAAAGGAGCTCAAATTGTTGAGAAGCATTTTACCTTAGATAAAAATTTTTCTAATTTTCACGATCACAAAATTTCTGCTAATCCCAGTGAGATGAAGGATTTGGTTGATAAAATTAGATTAGTTGAAAGATATTTAGGGTCACATGATAAAGTTGTTAATGAAAAGGAAAGAGAACTTAAAAAGTTGATTGACAGAAAAATTGTTTCCAAAAAAGAATTAAAAAAAGGAGATATTTTGAAAATAGAAGATATTTCCTGGGTAAGATTAGAAAGTGGGATTCCCTCAGGTAAGGAAAGTTTAATTTTAAATAAGAAATTAAATTGTAACCTAAGTAAAGGATCAATTATCTCGGAAAATCATGTGATTTAATTATGAAAATTATTTTTCTTACTAGTTGTAAAACACATCATAAATTTCTAATCTCTAAAATTTCCAAAACAGAAGATGTTTATGTTTTTAAAGAAAACGATACAATAAGACCTAAATTTAAAACACATTCCAAAATTGAAAAACTCACTGAATCTTTCGAAAATAAATATATGTCAACTGAGAATTTTAAAAAATCTATTATATCTCAAGAAACATTTAATTCAATTAATTCAGATAAAGTATTAACTAAATTAAAAGAGCTTAACCCAAATTTAATTTTTGTTCTTGGAACTAAGAAAATATCCTCAAATATTATTGAAGAATTTAACGGAAGCTTGATTAATCTTCATGGAGGTGATGCAGAACTATATAGAGGGTTGGATTCGCATCTGTGGGCCATTTACCATAAAGATTTTGATGCATTGAAGGTCACAGCACATTTCGTTTCAAAAGAATTAGATGAGGGAGAAATAGTAAAAAAAGAAAAACTAGATTTATCAAACATAAGTTCTATTGCTCAATTAAGGTATCAGAACATATTGACGTGTGAAAAAATTTTATCAGAAATTATAAATGAGTATAAATTTAATGGGGTATTAAAGTCTAAAAAACAGAATGATAATTATTCAAGATATTATTCTTTTATGCCCAAAGATTTAAAACCAATTTGTATTAAAAAATTTAATAAGTTTATTAGACTTCAAAATGGTTAATACTCCAAATTATTATTCATCTAGGTTAAAAAAAGACGAGTTGACAATTTTTTTGTTCCATGGAGTAATAATTGAGCATAAACATTTAGTTCAAAATTACACCAGGAAACATATTGATCAGTTTCATTTTAGAAATGTTTTAAAAAAATTAAAAGAAAAAGGTCATGCAATTTCAATGTCAGAAGCGTTTTATCACTTTATAAACAAAAAACCATTTCCAGCTTTTTCTTATGTAATAACATTTGATGATGGTTTCGAAAACAATTTTTCTGTAGCAGCACCAATTTTAACAGAAATGAGTATTCCGGCAATATTTTATATTGCAACAAACTTTATTGATACTAATGGAATGGGATGGACAGATAAAATGGAGTTTTGTATTGATAAAATATCATCGGGTAAATTATATTTTGAATGGGATAAAGATTATGATTATTCATTTCAGAATAATAAAGATAAAATAAGAATTCTAAAAAGGTTTAGAGAGGTAATTAAGAATGATAGTAGTATAAACACTTATAATTTCATTTCAAGTTTGTTCAACCAATGTAATATTAAAGAGATAGAAAGTGCTCATGATAGTTTACATATGAAAATGAATTGGAATCAAGTTGTTGAATTGGATAGTTCAAACTTGTTTGAGGTTGCTGGGCACTCTCATCTTCATGAGGTTTTATCATTTATGGGTTATTCAGATATGGTAAATGATATAAATATTAGCTTAAAACTTTTAAAAGAAAAAGCATCAATTAAATCTAATAATTATTGCTATCCAGAGGGGCTTGAGCACTGTTTTAATATCTCTGTGATTGATGTTTTAAAAAGTAATGGAATTGTATGTTGTCCTTCTGCTATTGATGGGACTAATCCATTAGATTCCGATTTATTTAGTCTAAAAAGAATATTTGTTGTTTAAATAATAAGTAATGTGTGGATTTGCAGGATATATAGGATACGAAATTCCATCAGTAGATACTTTAAAAAAAACAGCTCAAACTTTAAGCCATAGAGGGCCCGATGGAGAAGGAATTTATACCCATCAGTTAGCAAAACAGAACTTGGTACTTGTCCATAGACGTCTAGCAATTATAGACCTAGAATCAAGGTCAAATCAACCCTTTAGGATTGAAAATAATATTTTAGTTTATAATGGAGAGATTTATAATTATATAGAGATTAGACAAGAACTTAAAAACTTAGGTTATTCATTTGTTACAGATGGAGATACAGAAGTGTTAGCTATAGCCTTAAAGCATTGGGGAATGAAAGCCTTGAATAAACTTGAGGGTATGTGGTCATTTGCTTGGTACGATGATTTTACAGGAGAATTAACCTTATGTCGAGATAGGTTTGGTGAGAAGCCACTTTATCTCTGGCGTGTTAAAAATGGGATTTATTTTGGTTCTGAAATTAAAGCACTAGTATCTCTGGCAGGAAAAAAACCTGAAATAAATAAAAACCATGTTATTCGTTATTTAGTTAATGGATACAGATCATTATACAAAACAAAGGAAACATTTTATATAGGAGTAGAAGAATTACCCATTTCTAGTTATTTAAAAGTAATTGAAAACTCAAAAGAAAAACCATATGTTTATTGGAATTCAAAAGTTGAATTAGATAAAAATATTACTTATAATCAGGCTGTTAAGAAGACTCGGAAGGCATTGATTGATGCAGTTAGTCTAAGAATGCGAAGTGATGTCCCTTTAGCTTTCTGTATGAGTGGTGGGATTGATTCAAATTCACTAATTTCAATTGCTAAACGTGAGTTAGGATCTGATGTACATGGATTCACAATTTCTGATGTTGATTCTAAATATAAAGAAGAGAATCTTGTAAATGAATCTGTTAAAGAATTAGGTATTGAGCATACTTTCATAAAGCCAAAGCATGAAGATTTTTTGGAAAATATTCATAGATTGGTTGGTTTACATGGTGCCCCCGTTTCTACTATATCATATTATATGCATTGGAAATTAATGGAATCTGTTGCATCTCAAGGGTATAAAGTTTCAATTAGTGGTACGGGAGCTGATGAATTGTTTACAGGATACTATGACCATCATAATTTATATTTAAAGGAGGTTTCTAAAGATGAATTATTATATAAAAAATCTTTAGATGCTTGGAAGAAATATCAGCTACCAATTGTAAGAAATCCATTTCTCCAAGATCCGGAACTTTATATAAAGGATCCCTATTTTAGAAAGCACATTTATTTAAACAATGACATTTTTAGAAATTACATAAAATATAAATGGGATGAGGATTTTACAGAAAACGATTATGGATATGGGCCTCTAAGAAATAGAATGCTTAATGAATTATTTGTTGAAGGTACAAGAGTTATTTTAAATCAGGATGATTTGAATGCTATGAGTTTTTCAATTGAAAATCGATCTCCTTTTCTTGATAAAAAGCTTTTTCAAATAGCTTATTCTATTCCTGTAAAATATCTTATTAGAAATGGCTTTGCAAAGTCAATTTTGAGGGATTCTATGAGAGGGATAGTTCCAGATAAAATACTAAATACTCGAAAAAAAGTCGGATTCAATGCCTCTATTACAGATCTTTTAGATATAAAGAATCCAGATGTAGTGAATTTTTTAATAGATGATAGTAGCATATTTAAAATAGTAAAGAGGAATAAAATAAAAGAGCTTTTAAAGCAAAAGAAAATGACTAACAGTTTCAGTAAATTTCTGTTTAATTTCATCAATGCAAAAATTTTCCTTGATAACTTTTAAAATAATTGAAACAATTCAATTTTAAATTTTTATGACTTCAAAAAACAAGATAGTGTGTATATCATGTAAAAGTTCAGATTTTAAAAACAACTTTATTGTAACAAGAAAGGATAAATTTGCAGTAACCAATAAAAGAAAACTTAAACCAGCTAGATACTTTGAATGCTCAATTTGTGGATTGTTTACACTAGATGATTCAGCTGATTATCAAAAAATATATTCAGACGGGGGATATTACGAATCTGAGGACAAATCAGATACTATATCCTTTTTAGATAAAAGATTTAACCAAGTAATCAATCTTGTGGAGGGAAAATCCGACAATAAAGAAAGAATCAAAAGATTTTTAAGTTTTATCAATTTAAATATAAATAAAGAATTAAACATTCTTGATGTTGGTGCTGGGATGGGAGTTTTTTTTTATGAGTTATTAAGGCATATTAAATTTAAAGGCGTAGTATTAGAGTTAGACCCCTATTGTAATTTACATTTGAAAAAAAAGTTTCAGAATTATCCTATATCTATTTCTAATAAAACAATAGAAAATTTTTCTTCGATCAATAAATTTAATTTTATAACTATTAACAGAGTTCTAGAACATATATTTGATCCAATAACTTTTATAATAGAATTAAAAAAGTTTATGACTCAAAACAGTTTCATTTATGTTGAAGTGCCTGATAGTGAAAGTTTTTACAAAGGAGGGCCTAATGATGAAGCTTTTGGATATGGTCACTATCATGTATATTCACCTATAGCTTTAATAAAAATTTTCAATTGTGCCGGGTTTAAGGTTGAAGAGTTAAAAAGATGTGTTGAACCGAGTAAAAAATATACTCTTTATGGATTTTTTAGTCTCAAATAATTAATGGGAATTTAAAAAACATTAAACCAAAAAAATGCAAAAAAGTTATCTAACCCAAGATCAAATAAATGGTTTGTTTTAAAATGGAAATTTTTTAAAATATGCCAAGTAAATTTAAATTAATTTTTAATTTATTATCAAAGTTTAAACTCTGGTTTATTAATGAAGAGGAGAAAAAATTGATAAGGAAAAGTTCATTTATTAAAAAAAAAAACCCAACAGATTTTTCTCTAATTCAATGCCCACAAGCTGAAGAATTTTTTAAAGGATTTACTAAATTTATTGAAAAGGAACCAAATAGTAGTTTTGGAGGGGTTTGTCCTAAATTAGGATATATAAATTTTTTAGGATTCATTTTTGTTTTACCAAATTTTGTATATAAAATACATTTATTCATGATTCGTAAAAAGTGGAATAAAATATATTCTTATGCAGGAGTTGATATTTTTTTCCATTCAAATAATTTAAATATTATTAGAAAAATTGAAAATTTATGGCTCGCATTAAAGTATTTTATAAATCTTGATAGTAAAGAAAAATTAATAAATCACAGCTTTGATGGAATTTTATGTGGAGACTTGATTTTTGACTCTTATATAAGGTTCGCCAGAAAACCTACAGTTAATATTTCTGATCCTACATTAATTCTGTATATTCAGGATTGTTATAATCAGATTTGTTATTATAAAAATCTTACTTCAAAGTATAAAATTAAAAATTATTATTCCTCTTACTCAACTTATATTGCTCATGGTGTTCCAGTAAGAGTTTTTTTAAAAAGTGGCATTAGAGTTTATACAACAGCTTATATTGCTGAAGAAAGTTATGGGTTCAAGGTTAAAGAATTATCCATTAATGATACTACTCAGTCAAAACCACATTGGACATACAGGAAAATTTTTAGATCTTTAAAAAATAAACAAGAACTTTCCACAATAGGATTAAAAAAGTTTAAACAGAGATTTTTAGGAAAAAATGATCTAGATTTTATGAAAGAAAATCAATATAGCTCTAATTATAGTTCTCCAATATTTAAAGATAAATTTGATGGAGTAGTATTTATTGGAGATTTTTTTGATAGTCAACACGTTTTTAGAAAAATAATTTTCAGTGATTTATATGATTGGCTAATACATACAATTGAATTGACTCTAAAAAACGATTTAAACATTGGTTTTAAACCTCATCCAAATCAATTGAATGGTAGTAGAGAAATAATTGATGAGATAAAAAAGAAGTATCCTTCTATCAAATGGATTAATTCGAAAATTTCCAATAATTTAATATTTAATTCTGAAATTAAATTTGGTGTTTCTGTATATGGTTCAGTAATTCCTGAACTTGCATTTCATAAAATAAAACCAATTTCTTGTGGAGATAACCCTTCTTCGGACTTCAACTTTTCTTTTCAAGCTAATAATAAAGAAGAATACAATTCATATATATTAGGCCATAAAAATTTAAAATTTAATTCAGATTTAGAACAGCAATTAGGCGAATATTATTATATGAATAATATTTACAAATTTAATTATGTTGAAGGGTTTTGAAAAAAACACATCAAAAATTACAATTAAAATTTAGTTAAAAAAAAACTGAAATAAAATGAAAAAAATTTTAATCAATTCATATTTTATTAATATAATTTTTTTTAAAATAGGTTATTTGATATATATGATAACCGGAAAGACACTATATCTTTCATTTAGATCCATGATCAATTTATATTGTATTACAAACGGTGAGTTTTTAAATAAGTTAAATCTTAGCCAAAAGTTTACAAATAGAGTTTTAGGAGAATGTAGTTTCTTTAAAAATTTTAATCAAGCAAAAATTAAATCTATTTCAAATGATATACGTAATGAAGGTTATGCAATATTTGATCAAAAACTGAATATTAATTCAATTAATAAATTAAAAGAATTATCTCTAAAAATGAAAGCAAAAGTTGGTAAAAACTATATCAATTTTGATCCCAAAAATAAGATTTCAAACATATATAAATTTAGTTCAAATGATATTATTAACGATGAATTAGTTCAGGATTTAATAATGGATCCATTATTAATAAATATTGCAGGAGAGTACTTAGGAGCTAATCCAATTTTTGATTTCCCTGCAATGTGGTGGTCAACTGATTCAAAAAAAATAAATGAAGATGCTGCTCAAGATTTTCATTTTGATTTAGATCGTCCAAAATGGTTGAAGATATTTATATATTTAACAGATGTAGATGAAAATAATGGCCCTCATTGCTATATTTCTCAATCACATAAAGTAGGAAACAAACCACAGAATATATTAGAGAGAGGATATGTAAGAGTAAGTGATAAAGAGTTAACTAAATATTATCATAAAAATAAGTTTAAAGAAATTACTGGACCAGCAGGAACAATCGTTTTTGGAGATACTAGTTGTTGGCATAAAGGGAAACCAATAATTAAAGGGGATCGATTAATTATACAATTGGAATATACTAATTCACTTTTTGGAGCAAATTATCCAAAACTTAAAATTAATAATCCTAGCACAAAATTTTCTAAATTTTGTAGAGAAAATAAACACTACACAAAAAACATTCAATTTAGGTCCTAGTTTGAAATCAATATTTAAAAAAATTTTACAAACTCTTAAAACTTGTGGAATAAAAAATAAAACTATTGTTATTGTAATATCGTCATCAATAATAACAATATTTTTTGAAATCTTAGGAATCGGAATTTTTATTCCTGTAATTGAAATTTTATCTAGTCAGGAAAGTCACATCACTTATTTTGGAAAAACTATTCTATTAGAGTCATATGACAAAAAAACCATATATAAATTTATGGCTGCTTTTGTATTTATTGTAATGTTTTTAAAATCATCTGTTCTAATTCTCAATAGTTATATAGTTGCAAGATTTTGGTCTCTTGTAAATGAAAAAGTTTCTGTTAGTATTTATAAAAACATTTTAGGGTTAGACTATAAAAGTTTCACAAAGAAAAATAATATGACTTTTTCAAATATTGTTGTGGTTGAGGCAGAAAAATTCACAGAACTCACAAAATACTCGCTTGTATTTTTTGTAGAGATTTTTGTTTTAATTACACTTTCAATACTTCTTTTTAGCTATAATTTTATGTCCTCCTTAGTAGTTTTTATTTTTTTATCAATCATTCTGATAATAATTTATTATTTATCTAAAGGAAGAACTCAGTTATGGGGAACAGAAAGACAATTTCATCAAAATGATTTGCAAAATAATGTTAAAAGCGGCTTAATGAGTTATTTATCAATTCACATAAATGGGGGTCTTGATTATTTTCTAAATAGTGTAGAAACATCATTATCTAACCGTAATAGCTTTATAAGAAGACAATTTATTTTTGAAAATATACCAAGAAATGTTCTAGAACTATCTGGAATTATAGTTTTAATTATCATTGCAATAACCTTAAATTCATTTGCTAATATTAGAATGAATGAAATATTAAGTTTCATGGGGTTCCTTGGAATCTCGTTTTATAGAATATTACCTTCGATTAATAGACTTATTTCAAGTTTTAATCAAATTTATTTTTTAAATGCGGCACTAGAAATTATTAGAAATTATATTAATGAGCCAAAAAAATATATAAAAACTACAAATAATATTAGATTTAAGTCTTCTATAATTTTTGAAAATGTTTCTTTTTCTTTTGATAAAAAGAAAAAAATACTAGACAATATTTCCTTTGAATTAAAAAAAGGAGAGATATTGGGAATCTTCGGAAAATCTGGAGTTGGAAAGTCAACATTAATTAAACTTTTGATGGGAATCATTAGACCATCAAAAGGCAATATTATAATCGATAGCTTAAATTTAAATACATTTAGATTTAGTTCATTGAATAGTATTTTTGGTTATGTTGAACAAAATGTGAGAATTTTTAGTGCTAAATTATATGAAAACATAATTGTATCTGAAAAAATACCTAACAACAAATTAGACTGGTACAATAAGGTTATCAAAATTTGTCAGCTCCAAGAGCTAGATGAATCAATGAGAAATGAATACTTGGTTGAAGACGGGCATAATTTGTCAGGGGGACAAATTCAAAGAATTGGGCTTGCAAGGGCACTTTACAAAAATCCTGCTGTTTTAGTTCTAGATGAATTTTCAAGCGCTTTAGATACAGAAAATAAGAATAGAATAGTTAAATCTATTAAAGAAATCAGTGCAAAAATGGGGACAAGTATTGTTATAATCTCACATGACAATTCATTAAAAGCTATTACAGATAAAATTATCAATTTATGAACCATTTTAAGCTTTTCATTTATAGTTTATATGGATCTATTTATTTTAGAATATTTGTAGGTTATTTGAGATGGTTTTTCTTTTTTAAAATTCGGAAAAATTTTCAATTTATTAATATAAAAAATTCAGTCGAGGGTACAATTCTTCACAATAAATCAGCATTTGTAAAATTTCCAATGTCAGATTTTACAATGAAAAGAATGGACAGGTTAATAGCTATTGTTAAAGCCACAGAATTTATTGGTGAAAATTTTAGTTTTTTGATTATTGGACCAAGAACAGAATCGGATGTTATGAAATTGAAATTTAATTTCCCAGAAGCAACAATAGAAGCAATTGATATTATTTCATACTCTCCATGGATAGATCTTCAAGATGCTCATGGAACAAATTTTAAATCAAATTCCTTTGAATGTGTAATCTCTGGCTGGGTGTTGAAATATTCAAATGATAAAGAAAAAATGATGTCTGAGATGATAAGGATTTTAAAAAATGAAGGTATAATTTGCATTGGAATAGAATATCTCGATGATCAATTAAAAAAGTTTTCAAATAGTGATAAGGAAGTCAAATATTTAAATTCAGATGATTTTTATTTCGAAGAGGTTAATTCTACAAATGATATTGAGGGGATATTGAAAAATATTAGTGTAAATTATCGTATTATTTATAAATACGATGCCCTTTTGAAACATATGTCAACTGAAGATATATATAGAATAACCAAACTTCATTCGACACAGGTTATGATTGGTATTCAAATTTTTAAATAGTTTAAATTTTAACTAAATATTTTTTGATTTTTTTGCTTATAGTATTTGTTATGCAATAGCTACTTTCAAATAAATATATAGATGATTAAATCGATTACTTGTCTTACGATTATAAATCTTAATCAACATTGATCTATGGAAAAATCATACATATTAATCGATAAAATACCTAACTTCTAAAAAACAGAAAAAATTAAAAATAAAGCCAAATCATCAATTTAATGTATAAACCCCTAAAAAAAGTAATATATATTACAAATATTTTTCCCTCTTATAGAAAGGAACTTTGGAAAGAATTACTCTCTTTAAAGAAGATGGACTTTAACATTTATTTTTCCCACAATGAATTCCAGGGTATTGGTTTAACATCAATTGATTCATTTTTTACAAAAGCAGAAAGAAAAAAACTATATCCAATAAAAAATATAAAATTGTTTGGCCACATATGGTGGCAAAGGGGTATTTTGAAGATTTTGATTTCCAAAGATTATGATTCTGTTATTTTTTTAGGTGACATGAAAATTATTTCTAATTGGTTGGGTATTATTATTTGTAAATTAAGAGGTAAAAAAACTGCATTATGGACACACGGCACATATGGAAATGAGATACGCTTAAAAAAAGCTGTTCGATATCTTTTCTTAAATCTAGTAGATAATATTTTCCTGTATGAAAAAAGAGCTAAAAGAATTTTATTACAGTCTAATTTTTTAAAAGATAAACTTCATGTTGTATATAACTCAATAAATTTAAAAATTCAAACTAAAGTTTACCAAAGCCTAAATTTTCAAGTGAAAAATAAATGCAACAAATACTATAACCTAATTTTTTTTGGCAGATTAACCAAAGTTAAAAGAATTGATCTAGCAATAGATTCCGTTATTAGTTTGAATAAAAAAGTTAGAAAATATTCATTAAAAATTGTAGGGGACGGCCCTCAAGAAGATTATTTAAAAAAAATGGTCCATAATGCAGATGCAAATGAATACATTTCTTTTGAGAAAGGTAAATATTCTGAATACGAAATTGGTCAAATGTTTTTGAACTCTGATTTACTCGTATCACCTGGTAATGTCGGACTTAATGCTGTTCATGCACTAAGTTATGGAACTCCTGTTTTGACACATAGTAATTTTAAAAATCAAATGCCTGAACATGAAACGATTGTAGACAATTTTAATGGTTGTTTTCACAAGGAAAATGACAGCATTAACATGGAACTCAAAATTAAAGAATGGTTTGAAAATAACCATAAAAATATTTCTAGAGAAGAAATAAGGGAAAATATAATAGAAAAATATAATCCGATTTATCAGGCTAAAATTTTTGAAAAAGTATTATTACAAAAATTGAAAATTGACTTAAATTGAAAGATATCTTTAGAAAGATTACGCATCTTTTTATAATTAAAAAAAGTTATTCTCAAGACAGCGAAGACCTTTTTTTGATCAAATATTTTAAAAATATTAAGAATGGATTTTATGTAGATTTAGGATGTCATCATCCTAAAAGATTTTCTAATACTTATTTACTTTATAAAAAGGGCTGGAACGGCATTAATGTTGATGCGAACCATACAACTATTCTATTATTTAATCTTTTCAGAAAAAGGGATAAAAATATTAGGGCTTTAATAAACACAAAGTCCACATCAGTTTTTTATTATAAGTTTAATGATTCCGCAATCAATGGTATTTTGTCAACCCGTAATGTCCAAAGACTTTTAGATGCTGGTTATAAGCTAGAAAAAAGAGTTAAGATGAATTCAATTTCTATAAATGATTTTATTGAAAAGCATGAATTAGTTAATAAAAAAATAAATTTTTTAAAAATTGATTTAGAGGGGATAGATTTTGAAATAATCAAGCTATTAAACTTCACTATTTTAGATATTCAGGTAATTATGATTGAAAAAAAAGAAAGTAAATTTAAAGAAGATGAATTGAAATTATATTTGAAAAATAAATATTACAAGTTTATCTTTGAATCGAATAGAAATCTCATTTTCTCGTCTCTAGATAAAATTTAAATCATTAAAAAGTGAATAAATTCAGTTGAAGAATTAATAAACTTGTATGAATAGAAAATTCAATTTTTTCTAGACTTCTTACTTAGAAATAGACACAAAAAATCAAACATGGAAGAATATTATGATGACAAATACTTTAACGATTATCAAAAAAAAATTGGAGAATTTGGTGGTAAGGCCAATTTATTTAAATTTAAAAAATT
>CENJ01009303.1_pt1 | contig 16412 bp, 19 predicted proteins | sample 356161 | NCBI WGS metagenome assembly CENJ01 (sample SAMEA2619531, study PRJEB7988) | marine metagenome | biome: marine biome (ENVO:00000447); feature: surface water layer (ENVO:00002042); material: "saline water (ENVO:00002010), including plankton (ENVO:xxxxxxxx)" | depth 5 m
AAGGATTGGAGTGACATCATTTGAATCTTTATGATGATATTCTAAACCTGAAAAAACATTTAATGGTCGATCTGGCCAATGTAATTGATAGAGATCGATGTAATCTGTATCAAGATTTTTAAGAGATCTTTCTAAAGCAAATTGTATTTGTTTTTTATTCAACCTTGTTTCTTCTCCATTATCCCGAAACCAATCCATACTCGATCGTCCTACAATTTTATCTGCAATGACTAACTTATCTCTATTTTTCTTTTTATTAATCCACTTCGAAATAATTCTACTTGTCTCACCCTGGGTATTAGCACTGGGAGGAATTGGATATAATTCTGCAGTATCTAAAAAATTTACACCATGATCAAAAGCCATATCCATCTGCCTGAAAGCTTCATCTTGGTTATTTTGCTCTCCCCAAGTCATAGTTCCAAGACATATTGAGCTTACTTTGATATTAGAATGTCCTAATTTTTTATACAGCATTAAAAATGTTTACCCCATGATCAAACAATTATAAATAAAAATTCTAATGTCTGAGCAAATTGCCATTTTAATTCAAATAATTCTTATAGATTTAGTTTTGGCTGCAGATAACGCTATCATAATTGGTATGCTTGCATCTAAATTCGATGCAAATATTAGAAAAAAAATATTTTTTTGGGGGATTACTGCCGCTGTTGTTTTAAGAATAATTTTTACATTACTAACCGCTTATCTTTTGCAGATAAGTGGACTAAAATTAGTTGGAGGATTAGTTTTATTGTGGGTTGTCTATAAACTTTATAAAGATGTAATTCAGAGAGAAGAAAAAAAAGAAGTTAACATAAATCCAAAAAATAAATCTTTAATCAGTGCGATTGGCACAATCGCTTTGGCAGATGTTAGTTTAAGTCTGGATAATGTTCTTGGCGTAGCTGGTGCCGCCAAACATCATTATGATCTTTTGATATTTGGTTTAGTGTTATCTATTATCCTTATGGCAACAATGGCAAATGCAGTTTCAAAGCTCATAAATAAGTATGCTTGGATTGCTTGGCTTGGTTTGATTGCTATTTTATATGTTGCGGTAGATTTAATTTACTCTGACTTAAAAGCATTGATTTAAGGGGGGTTTTGACACCTTGAAATTGTCACAAAATTTTCTCATATATGTGTTAAGTTTATAAATAAAATCAAAAGGAGATTATGAATTTAAAAGATAGAATGGCCAGAGTTCAATCATCTGCAACAGTTGCGAATGATAGTGTTCATGAAGGTCTAAGAAGCTATATGCTTAAAGTTTACAACTTTATGGCATCAGGCGTATTATTAACCGGTTTTGTTGCACTAGGTTTATTTAAGTTTTCTGTAGTGACTGATCAAGCTGGTAACATTGTAGGATTTACGTCTTTAGGAAATGCAATTTACTCATCAGCTTTAATGTGGGTTATAGCACTTGCGCCACTGGGCATTGTTTTTTACATGAGTTTTGGAATTAACAAAATGAGTGCGCAAAGAGCTCAAACAGTTTTTTGGATTTTTGCAGCTTTAATGGGAGCGTCTTTATCGTCAATATTTTTGCAATACACCGGCGCTAGTATCTCAAGAGTATTTTTTATTACAGCAGGTACTTTTGGAGCTATGAGTTTGTATGGTTACACAACTAAAAAAGATTTAACTGGTTGGGGCTCGTTTTTATTAATGGGATTAATAGGAATATTAATTGCTTCATTAGTAAATATTTTTTTAAAATCACCAGCTGTTTACTTTGTTGTTTCAGTTTTAGGTGTTTTAATTTTTGTCGGCTTAACTGCTTATGACACTCAAAAAATTAAAAATATGTATTTTGAGAGTGACAGTACAGAAGTTTCATCAAAAAAAGCCGTTATGGGCGCTTTAACGTTATATCTAGATTTCATTAATTTATTTATAATGTTGTTAAGGCTTTTCGGTCAGAGAAGATAAGTTTTTAAAAACCCTAGTTCTAATAATAATGTTAGACTAGGGTTTTTTATTTGAGCATCTTTTTGAACAATACTTAACGGTCATCCAGTTTTTTTCCCATTTTTTTCTCCAAGTAAAAGCCCGATTGCAAGTTTTGCAAATTTTTTCCGGAAGGTATTCTTTCTTTTTCACTTAATTAAGCGAATATTTCTTTTATACAAAACTGATATGATATTCTTTATTTCATCAGAATATTTAATAACTTTGCCATACTGATCTTTTAATTGATATTTTTGTCCAACTTTACTTTTTGAACTTTTTATAATTTGGAATAAAGGTTTCTCAGTTGCTTTTCTGTAAATATCAAAACCTACAACATTTTTATTTATAAAAATCGCATAATCTTTCCATTCTCCTTTAGAGACCATGGCTCCATATATGTTTAAAATTTCACCCAATTCTTTTTTGTTAAAAAAAATTTCTTCTTTAAAATTTTTGTTTTTTATTAATTTAAACATTTATTTTATATTTTTTAATTAGATTGATTTGAAAGATCATAAATATAAATGTGATTGGAATTATACCAAATACCTTAAATTTAACCCAAAAGTCCTCTGTTTGGGTTCTCCAAATAATCTCATTTAGGAAAGCTAAAAAAATAAAGAAAATCATCCATCTTTTATTTAGCAACTCCCAACCCCTTTCTTCAAGCTGGATAGAACTTTCCAATAAAGATTTTAGTAAATTTTTTTTAAGAAAAAAACTTCCAAAAAATAAAACAAATGCAAAAAGCAAATTCACAATTGTTGGTTTCATATAAAAAAATATTTTATTATCAAAATAGAGAGTTAATCCACCAAACAAGGAGACTATCACTGCACTAATAATTGGAACTTTAGGAATTTTTTTTTCTACAAAATACAATATTCCAGTTGCTACTATTGTAGCTATTATTAGTGGCAGTATTGCCTCAGTCATTCCAAATTTTTTGTAATAAATAAAAAAAATTAATAACGGACCAAAGTCTGCTATAAACTTTAAGGTTGATTTATTCATGTATAAAAAAATTTTATTATTATTTATTATTCTATGTTTTCAGACTTCGCAGTCTATTTCAAGAGAATATAATTATGAGGCCTATGGTTTAAATTTAAATTTCTTAAATTTGAAGTTAAATATAAAGGATAGAAAGATTTACTCTATAATTCATAGCACAGGTCTAGCTGGTCACTTTTTTAGTTTCGAAAATATAATTCAGACAACATACGATAAAAATAATTTAGAATATTATTTTAATTTAAAAAAAAAAAATAAAGAAAAAATTTATCAATTTAAAATTAAAAATGGAAATATTGACCTAAGTAATATTAATCTTAATAAGGGTAAAAATTATAAATCAATCAAAAAAACAGATTTAAGAAATGTATTAGATCCATTAACAGCTGTAAGTGAAATTCTTTATAGTAATAAAATAGATACTAAATGTAATTTTAAAAAGAGAATTTATGATGGCGATGATGTGTATGAAATATTTTTAACACCTAAAGAAACAAATAAATTAAAAATTAAATTTAATAAAAAAGAATACAAAATTATTTTTGTTTGTAGATTAAATTATAAAGCAATTTCAGGACATAAATTTAAAAGGGAAAAAAAATTAAACTCAAGGTATTTAGATATTTATTTTTCAAAATTTAATAATAATGTATTTCCAACCTACTTTGAGGCAAAATCAAAAATTATTCCCGTGAAAATGTATTTATCAACAGTTTTAAACCCTTGATTTATGGGCAATGATAATTAACTATTAAATATTAATGATAAATAAAATTCCTCAAAAAGCTAAATTTTCTATTGGAGAAGTTGTAAGACACCGTTTGTTTGAATTCAGAGGTATTATTTACGATGTAGACTTTGAGTTTAATAATTCTGAAGAATGGTATCAGTCGATACCAAAAGATGTGAGACCAAGAAAGGATCAGCCATTCTACCATATCTTGGCAGAAAATGATGAAATCACTTATGAAGCTTACGTATCTGAACAAAATTTAGTCTTAGACGATAGAAACGAGCCAGTTGGCCATCCGTTAGTGAAAGAGATCTTTAATGGACAAGGAAAAGACGGTTTGTATCTTAGATCCACAAATTAATATTCGCCTAAAATAAAACACTTTTTCTTCAGCAATCAGACATTTTCCTAATCTAAATCAATATTCATAGTCCAGTTTGAAGTTTTTCCCATTCTCCCTCTTCAAACTGGACAGACTAACACATACCAAAATAATTTATTTTCTTTAGTTTTTGCAAAATGTTTAAATATTTAAACACCAAAAACTTTAGAAGCTTTCATGACCATTATCTTTTTTGGGTAAAAATTTTTTTTCTCACTCTAGTAATATTTGGTTTGATACTATCCCTCTTCTTATCTCCTGCTGATTACTTACAAGGAGATACGGTAAGGATCATGTATGTCCATGTGCCAGCATCTTGGTTAGCTTTGCAAATTTATGCAGTGATGTGTATTTGCGGTTTTATTGCATTAATTTTTAAAAATAGAGTTTTTACACTAATAACAAAAAGTATTGCGCCCATTGGTTTTGCTTTTTCGTTAATATCTCTTTTTACCGGATCAATTTGGGGCCAGCCGACTTGGGGCACTTTTTGGACATGGGATGCAAGATTAACTTCAATGCTTTTTTTAGTAATATTTTATATTGCATATATTCTTTCTTGGAAAATAATTACAAATTTTCATTTAGCAGAAAAATTATCATCTATTATTGCATTAATTGGTTTAGCCAATCTACCAATTATTAAATTTTCTGTAGATTGGTGGAATACTCTGCATCAGCCTGCAACAATTAAACTTACAGAAAGTTCTACAATTCATTCATCAATGCTTACTCCTCTAATAGTGATGTTTTTGTCTTTTCTTGCATTCTCTGTAATTATTTTTTTAATTAGATTTAAACTTGAAAGTTTAAATCTTAGAATTCATTCAAAAAGATAATGAATAATAAAACAAAACAAAGATTAAGTTTTTTCTTAGTATCAGTTATTGCCTTCATAATAATTGGTAAATTTATTTATGAGTCATTATCAAAAAATACAGTTTATTTTTTTTCTCCAAGCGAGTTATATATTTCGACAGAGTTACCAAATGGATTAATTCGTATAGGTGGGATGGTAAAAAAGGGTTCTTTAATTAAAGAAGGTAACAAGTATTCTTTTATTATAACAGATTTTAAAAATGATATTTCAGTAAATTATATAGGTATCAAACCCAATCTATTTGAAGAGGGCCAGGGTGCAGTTGTTGAAGGAAAATTAAGCACAAGAAATAGCTTAATGGCATCAAAAATATTAGCTAAGCATGATGAAAATTATATGCCGAAAGAAGTTGCCGATGCATTAAAAAAATCTGGTGATTGGAACAAAAATTATGGCAAGTAATTTTGCTAATGGAGTATTAATATTAATTATTTTTTTTTCTTTTCTAAGTAATTTATTTTTTTTTCAAAAAAAATTTAATTTATCTATACGATTATTTAATTTTTCTTCAATTTTAATTATTTTTACTTTTCTTTTGCTAATTTATTTTTTTTACTCATCAAATTTTAGTATTGCAGCAGTTTATGAAAATTCACACACATTAAAGCCAATCTTTTATAAAATAGCTGGGACTTGGGGAAATCATGAAGGTAGTTTATTGCTTTTTATAGTTATTATTGCGGTTTACGGTTCTTTATTTTCTATTTTTTTTAACAAAGCAGAAAGTGAGAAATTCAAATCATGGGTAATTTTTTTTCAAAATAATCTATTTTTAATTTTTTTAATTTTTTTAATTACTACATCCAATCCTTTTGACATGATTGTTCCTAGACCCATAGAAGGATTGGGTTTAAACCCTATACTTCAAGACCCTTTATTAGTTATTCATCCTCCATTTTTGTATTTAGGCTACGTTGGTTTTTCTTTAACTCTTAGTTTGGTCTTATCTGGTTTAGTAAATAAAAATTTAAATTCAAATTGGGCAATTATTAGCTGGCCATGGGTAATGATAGCGTGGGTATTTTTAACTATTGGAATTACTTTAGGATCAGTATGGGCATATTATGAACTTGGTTGGGGTGGATATTGGTTTTGGGATCCTGTTGAGAATGCATCTTTAATGCCATGGTTAGCGGGCACAGCACTAATTCATTCTATGCTAGTTTTAAAACTAAAGAATCAAATGAAAAGTTGGACAAGTTTATTGGCCATAATTACTTTTTCTTTTAGTTTATTAGGTACGTTTCTAGTGAGGTCAGGAGTGCTCAATTCAGTACATGCATTTGCTAATGATCCAGATCGTGGTGTTTTTATATTGATGATAATCTTTATAATTACACTTTCGTCTTTAATAATTCACATTCTTTTTTCAGAAAAAAATAAACGAATTACTAATTATTTTTTATCAAAAGAAAGTTTCGTGAATTTAAATAATCTTTTTTTGTTATTTTTTCTTTTTGTAGTTTTGTTAGGTACAATTTATCCAATAATTTTATCTATTTCTGATCAAACAATCTCTGTTGGACCAGTATATTACAACACTATACTCGCACCATTTGTTTTTATCTTTTTAGTTCTTATGTCCATCGGGCCATTGTTAAAATGGTCTAATAAAATCAAACTACAAGCTCTATACATTTATATTTATATTTTTATTTTATGTTTAGTTTTATCTATAATCATAATTGTACTATCCAATAGCTATGATTTGATTTTATTTTTAGGGATAGCGTCATCATTATTCTTAATATTTTCGATTTTGGGCGAAATTTATAAAGGCAGTATTAGAATTAAGCCTTTTAATTTGCCGAGGCTTTTGTCACACATGGGCGTGGGTATATTTTTCTTATCTATTTTTCTTAATTCTTATTATTCTTACACAAAAGACTTTGAAATAAAAATTAATGAAACAAAAAGTTTTGATAATTTATCTTTAAAGTTTGTTGATCATAGTATTAGCAAAATAGAAAATTATTTAGAAATGAAAACTAAATTTGAAATCAGAAGCGGAAAAGAAGTATTTAATTTAGAACCCTCTGTTAGAAAGTATTTTCAACCAAATCAAATTACATCTGAGACAAGTATAAAGCCAACTTTTTTTTCTAATTATTATTTAGCTATTAATTTTCCAGATTCTCAAAGTATAATTTTAGGTGCAAGATATTATTATAATTATTTAATTCATGGTATTTGGCTTGGCTTATTGTTAATTATTTTTGGAGGTTTTTTAAGTGTATTTAAAAAAAGGATTTAAAATATTAAGCTTAATATTAGCTTCAATAATTATTTTTTATTTTTTTTATTATTCTTTATTTCAAGAAAAAAAATTTAATCCAAAAGTTATGATCGGAAGTCAAATGCCAAATTTGCAATCTAAAACATTGTACAAAAATAAAGTTTTGTCGCTTTCCAATATTGTTAGTAATGAAAAGTTTGTTGTTAATATTTTTGCATCCTGGTGTGCACCTTGCAAAATTGAGCATCCTGTTTTGATGCAATTAAAAAATAGTAAAATTAAGATTATTGGTATTAATTACAAGGATAATCAAAAAAATGCCAAAGCATTTATCGAAAAGTATCAAAACCCTTTTGAAAAAGTTTTAATTGATAGCGATGGCGCTTTATCAATTCAACTTGGTGCGTTTGGAGTTCCAGAAACATTTTTAGTTGATAAAAATTTTACAATTATTGCAAAGCATATTGGTCCAATTGATAATAATTTTGTTAAAAAGGTTATAAATTTAAAATGAAGTTTTTTTTAGTTTTTATTATTTCTTGGTTTAGTATTGCATATGCTAATGAGGTTCAGGATAGAACAAATTCTATTACTAAAAATTTACGTTGTCTTGTGTGCGAAGGGCAGTCCGTTTATGAATCTAATTCAGATTTTGCAAAAGATATAAAAACCTTTGTTTCAAAAAAGATAAAAGAAAAGAATACTGATGAAGATATTTATGAATTTTTGATATCAAAATATGGAGAAGAAATAATATTAAATCCTGATTTTTCTAATAAATTTATATTTCTTTGGATAGCTCCTATCTTATTCTTTTTAATAGGTATTTTTTTTATTTTTAGGAGATCAGATGAAATTAGATAAATGTTGTCATATTTATATTTACAAAAAAATTGATTTAGAGCAAAAAAAAAGAAAAGTTTGTAAAAAGTGTGGTTTTATTGATTATAAGAATCCTAAAATTGTAGCTGGATCCTTAGTTGTTAAAAATAAAAAAATTTTATTATGTAGAAGAGCAATAGAGCCCAGTTATGGAAAATGGACTTTTCCATCTGGATATTTAGATGCCAACGAAACCCTAGAAGAAGGAGCAATTAGAGAAGCAAAAGAAGAGGTAAATATAAAAATAAAATTAAAAAAATTATTTATTATTTTTACTGTTAGAGAAAAAAATTTAATTCAATTTGTATTTTTAGCTGACCATATAAACAAAACCTATAAACCTGGTATTGAAACTCTCGAGGCAAAATATTTTAGTTTTAATGAGATACCTTGGAAACATTTAGCTTTTTCAAGCGTAAGTTATGCTATTAAAAAATATAAAAAATTACCAAAAAACTTGCCAATTTTTCACACATTTAGCAAAGATTAGGCCTTTAATTTTTTTTTACGATATATATAAGCGGATTAATGAAAATTATTAAAGTAATTTTATTAGCATTAATATTAACCTCTTCAAATTCATATGCTGGGGAATTGTATCAGAAATTTGGGGTTTTTGATTATAAGCATGATACGGATGCTTTTGCTTTAACTACTAAATACATTCAAGATAAAAATATAAATATTAGGCTTTTTGGCAATCTAAAGCCAATTCACGAAATTTCTTTTTATTATGATAATCATAATGGAACATCTTCAAGCCAAGGCTTTTCGACTTATCTATCGTCAGGTTTGACTAAAGAAATTAATTTAAGTAAAAAAATATTCTTTGCACCAAGTTTTAGTGCAGGTCTGTACCAAGAGTATGATGATGCAAAAGATATGGGTAATATTTTAGAATTTAAAAGCGAAATAGAATTAAATTATAATATATTTAAAAACTCTGTTATTGGGGTAAGCTGGAGTCATATTTCTAATGCTGATTTAAGTACTACAAATCCAGGTGCTGATAACCTTTTATTTAATCTAAAAATTAAAGAAAATTTCTAAAAAAATGCGATTGCAGGATTGTCATAACGTTGATGACTTTCGTAAACTTGCTAAAAAAAAACTTCCCGCACCAATTTTTCATTATATAGACGGAGGAGCTGACGATGAGAGCACCTTAAAGAGAAATACAGATTCTTTTAATAAATGTGACTTAGTTCCAAGTGTTTTAACTGATGTAAGTAATGTTGATACTTCGACAACAGTACTAGGCCAGAAAATTGATTTTCCATTATTTCTTTCACCAACAGCTATGCATCAAATGTACCATCATGAAGGAGAACAAGCGACTGCAAGAGCTGCAGAAAAATTTGGAACTTTCTTTAGTTTGTCAACAATGGGTACAAAAAGTATTGAAGAAGTTTCAAATATTTCAAGTGGCCCAAAAATGTTTCAATTATATATTCATAAGGACCAAGGTCTTACAGATAATTTGATAGAACGTTGTCAACGATCTGGGTTTAAAGCTATGTGTTTAACCGTTGATACTATTGTAGCGGGCAATAGAGAAAGAGATCATCGTACTGGATTTACAACACCACCAAAACTTACTTTAGAAAGCTTGTTTAGTTTTGCTATTCATCCAGAATGGAGCTTAAGATATTTGATGGGTCCAAAGTTTAAGTTAGCAAATATTTCTCACTTAACAAAAAAAGGATCAAGTATTGAGATATCAATTATGGATTATATTAATTCTCAATTTGATACGACAATGAACTGGAAGCATGCTGAATATGCTGCAAAAAAATGGAATGGACCATTTGCTTTAAAAGGAGTTATGTCTGTTGAAGATGCTAAAAGAGCAATTGATATTGGAGCATCCGCAATTATGATTTCAAATCATGGAGGTAGACAGTTAGACGGTTCGCGTGCACCATTTGATCAACTAGAGACTTTAGTTGATGCTGTTGGAGATAAAATCGAGATAATTCTAGATGGTGGAATTAGAAGAGGTACTCATGTTTTAAAAGCTCTGGCTCTCGGAGCAAAAGCATGCTCTATGGGTAAAGCATATTTATATGCATTAGGCGCTGGAGGTCAGCCAGGTGTCGAGAGAGTTTTGCAAAAAATGAAAGATGAAATTACTAGAGGGATGACGTTAATGGGAACACGTAATGTTAATGAATTAACCAAAGATAAGATTGCATATAGATAATGAAGATAGCTGATAATTTTTCAAGATTAGGTACTGAGAATGCTTTTGTTATCTTAGCAAAAGCAAAAAAATTAGAAAGCGAAGGAAGAGAAATTATAAATTTAGGTATTGGACAACCTGATTTTTTAACCCCAAAGCATATTGTAGAGGCAGGAAAAAAAGCATTAGACGATGGACATCACGGATACACACCTGCTAACGGGACACAAGAACTAAGAGATGGCGTAAGCAGGCACATAAAAAAAATGTATGGCGCTGAAATAGATTCAGCACGAGTTTTTATTGCACCTGGTGGAAAACCTTCAATGTATTTTGCGATTATGATGTTTGGGCAACCTGGTACAGAAATTATTTATCCAGAACCAGGGTTTCCAATTTATGAGTCGGTAATAAATTATACAGGTGCCAAAGCGATTCCTATGTATTTATCTGAGAAGAAAAATTTTTCATTTAATGCAGATGAAGTGCTTTTGCTGATAAATGATAAAACAAGATTGCTAATTATAAACAATCCCCAAAATCCAACTGGGGGACTTATTGATAAAAATGAAATTGATAAGCTTGTACAAGGTTTAAAAAAATTCCCTGAAGTTGCAATATTAAGCGATGAAATTTACTCAAGACAAATTTATGATGGAAAAAAAATGCCGTCATTTTTTTACTATCCTGAACTTTATGATCGTTTAATTGTTATGGATGGTTGGAGCAAAACTTACGCAATGACGGGATGGAGATTGGGTTGGAGTGTGTGGCCAGAAAGCTTAATAGATAAAGTTACCAGAATGGCAATTAATAGCTATTCATGCGTGTCCGCTGCTAATCAAGTTGCAGCATTAGCAGCTCTAGAGGGACCTCATAATTTTCTAGATGATATGATGGAAAAATTTAATAAGCGTCGAGAGCTAATTGTAAATGGATTAAATAGTTTATCTGGTATCAAATGTAATAATCCAGGAGGAGCTTTTTATACATTTCCTAATGTTAGCGAAACTGGGATGAGCGGAGATACTTTTGCTGAAAAGTGTTTATACGATGCAGGTGTGGCAATAGTGCCAGGCACTAGTTTTGGCAAATCATGTACAAATTTTGTAAGATTTAGCTTCGCAAACTCTTATGAAAACATTGAAAAAGCATTGGAGAAAATAAAAAAAATTCTTTAATATACAAATTATGACATTAAAATTACCAGAAGCAGATACAACAATTATTCAAGATAAAAAAAATATTGTTCAAGATTTATTTAAAATTACTAAGAATATTATTCATTCAGACGAAGAAATTAAACCTTATGAAACTGATGGTTTGTCGGTCTATAGACAGAAACCTATCGCAGTAGTTTTGCCAGAAACAACTGAGCAGGTTTCCAAAATTTTAAAATATTGTCATAATAAAAAAATCAAAGTTGTTCCAAGAGGTGCAGGTACTGGTTTATCAGGTGGCTCAATCCCTCTTGCTGACTGCATTTTGATGGGAATGGGAAAGTTCAATAAAATATTAGAAACCGATTTCGATAATAGGTGTGTCGTAGCACAACCATGTGTAGCTAATCTAGCGATTACTCAAGCTGTTCAACATAGAGATTTTTATTATGCTCCTGATCCATCAAGCCAATTAGCCTGTTCCATTGGAGGCAATGTTGCAGAAAATTCTGGTGGGGTTCATTCATTAAAATACGGTACGACAACAAATAATTTAATGGGTGTTGAAATGGTATTAATGGATGGGACTGTTTTAAAACTTGGTGGAAAGCATCTTGATTCAGAAGGTTATGATTTTTTAGGTCTTGTCACAGGATCTGAGGGCTTGCTAGGTGTCGTGACAGAGGTGACAGTTAGAATATTAAAAAAACCAGAATCTGTAAGAGCTGTCTTGATTGGATTTGATAGCATTGAAGATTCTGGAAACTGCGTTGCAGACATTATTGCAAAGGGGATAGTTCCAGCTGGAATGGAAATCATGGACAAGCCACTAATTATTGCGACAGACAATTATGCTAAAGCTGGTTATCCAAGAGATGTAGAAGCTTTACTGATTGTTGAATTAGATGGAACAACTAGTGAAGTAGATACATTAATTGATAAAGTTTTAGATATCGCAAAAATGAATAAAGCTTCTTACAACAGAGCAAGTAATAGCGATGAAGAAAGAATGAAGTTTTGGAAAGGAAGAAAAGCTGCATTCACGGCCTGTGGAGTACTAGCTCCAGACTATATCTGTATGGATGGTTCCATCCCAAGAAATAAATTAGCCGATGTATTAAGTTATATTAGTAAACTATCTAAAAAATATAAATTAGACGTAGCAAACTGTTTTCATGCTGGAGATGGAAACTTGCACCCGCTAATTATGTTTGACTCTAATGATCCCATTGAAATGAGAAAAGCAGAGGACTTTGGAGCTGATATTTTAAAATATTGTGTAAAGGTTGGTGGGGTCTTATCCGGAGAACATGGTATTGGAGTAGAAAAAAGAGAATTAATGTGTGAGATGTTTAATGACAATGATATTCAACAACAGCTTAATATTAAAAATGCATTTGATTCAGAAAACCTTTTAAATCCAGGAAAAGTATTTCCAATTCTTCATAGATGTGCAGAAGGTGGAAGAATGCATATACATAAAGGTAAAGATAAGTTTCCAGATTTACCAAGGTTTTAATGCCAGATGTTTTTTATCCTAAAACTGAACAAGATGTTTCAGATTTTATTTTTGATAATTATAATAAAAGTAACCCGATTGAAATTGTTGGGCATGGATCAAAAAAAATTGGAAGACTTATTCAATCATCCCAAACTCTTAGTCTAAGTAGTATGTCTGGAATTCTGGAGTATTTTCCAGAAGAATTATACATAAAGGTTTTGCCTGGAACACCTCTCTCAGAAATAGAGACTACCCTTAAACAAAAAAATCAGTTTTTTGGTTTTGAGCCAAATGATTTAGGTTATCTCTACGATGGTAAATCAAATTCAGGAAGTATTGGAGGAGTAGTTTCATGCAACCTTTCTGGTCCTGGTAGGTTTAAAAATGGAGCACTAAGAGATCATGTGCTAGGTTTTAAATCAGTAAATGGCTCAGGCGGAAAAGTCAAATCTGGTGGAACAGTTGTAAAAAATGTTACCGGTTATGATTTAAGCAAGATTATAAGTGGTGCTTACGGTACATTGTGCGCAATTACGGAAATAAATCTAAAAGTATCACCACTGCCTGAATTTGAAGAAACATTTTTAGTAAATGACATAGATTATGTAGAAGCTATTGAAATTTTTAGAATAGCATTAGATTCTTCTCTAGAAATTTCTGGTGCATGTTTTTTTCCTGCAGCAAATGCATCTTTTTTGACTCTAAATGATGTAAAAAAAGATACATCTGTTTTAGGCTTGAGAATTCAAGGGCCAAAGGCCTCTGTGATTGAGAGGATGCAAAGTTTAAATAAAATGTTTAAAGACAAAGCAACTTCAATGCTTGATACTTATCAAACATCAATTTTTTGGAGAGAAATAAAAAATTTTGAGGGATATGCAAATTCTAAAGAGTTTGTATGTAAAATTTCCTTACCAATTACTAATATGGTTAATTTCTTAAAATTCTTTGAAAAAACTAATTTTAAGTATTTTTTAGACTGGGGCGGTAATATTGCTTGGTGTTCTTTAGAAAATCAAAGTGATTTGGATAAAATGAAAATTTTCTGTTTAAAACATGATGGCTACTTAACAGTGTTAAAAGCAAATGATAACTTCAGAAAAAGCGAGGAGTTTTTGACTAATTCAGATTCCAATATAAAGATTTTATCAAAAAAATTAAAAGAAAGTTTTGATCCCAAAGGTATACTGAACCCTAACAAAATGTACGCAGGAATTTAATGCAAACTAATTTTAAAAAAGATCAACTTCTCGATCCTGAAATACAAAATTCAGAAAAAATTTTTAGAAAATGTGTTCATTGTGGAATGTGTAATGCAACTTGTCCAACTTATCAAGTACTAGGGGATGAACTAGATGGGCCGAGAGGTAGAATTTATATGATTAAAGATATGCTTGAGAACAACAAGCCAGCAAACGAAAAAATAGTAAAACATATAGATCGCTGTTTGTCTTGCTATGCTTGTGTTACGACTTGTCCATCGGGTGTAGATTATTTACATCTTGTTGATCATGGCAGAAATCACATTGAAAGAACTTATAAAAGACCATTATTTGAAAGGTTGTTAAGAAATGCGTTAGCCTTTGTATTACCTAGGCCGAAATTATTTAAATTTTTAGGAAGTTTAGCTATGTTTACAAAACCTGTACATTCAGTCTTGCCAAAAAAATTAAAGCACATGATTTCTTTTATGCCTGAATCTTTTCCGAAATCAGAATATCCAGATAATATTGTATTTAAACCCAGTAAAAAATCTATTTCAAAAGTAGCATTGTTAACTGGATGTGTTCAAAAGGCAATTTCACCCAACATTAATGACTCATCAATAAATGTTCTTTTGAGACATGGAATTGAAGTTCATGTTTTAAAAGAAATAAAATGTTGTGGATCATTGACCCATCACATGGGTAAAGAAGAGGCTTCTCATCAATATTTTATAGAAAATATTAATGCCTGGCACAAATTAATCGAAAAAGAAAAAATAGATGCAATTTTAGTAAACACATCTGGTTGCGGAACAACAATTAAAGACTACGGTTTTATTTTCAAAAATCACTCAGATAAATCGCTTAGAAAGAAGGCAAAAGAGGTTAGTGAAATTGCGTTAGATATAACAGAGTATTTAGAAGAATCGATAAAACTTGATTTCACAAGAACAAATAACTCAAAAAGATATAATATTGCTTACCATTCAGCATGCTCTATGCAACATGGTCAAAAAGTACATAGTCAACCTATAGAACTTTTAAAAATGTCCGGTAATAATATTTTAGAAGTTCCTGATGGACATTTATGTTGCGGTTCCGCCGGTACATATAATTTAATGCAAGAAGAAATGGCTTCAGAATTATTAAAAAGAAAATGTGAAAATATCAAAAAGATTAAACCAGATTTAATTGCTGCTGGAAATGTTGGATGTATTACCCAAATAGAAAAAGGTATAGACATACCAATTGTTCACACGATTGAATTAATTGATTGGTTTACTGGTGGAAAAAAGCCAGAAGGGCTAGGGAATATATGAAAAAAATTTTAGTTACAAGAAAACTGTTAAAGGAAAATGACGAGAGAATTAAAAATTTGTTTGATGTAAAATTGAATGAAAAGGATCAATTATATTCATCAGAAGAAATATTAGAGCTCAGCAAAGATTGCGATGGCATTTTGGCTTTTACTACGACGCCTTTCAACAAAGACATGATCATGAATTTATCTGATAGTGTAAAAATAATTTCTAACTATGCAGTTGGTTATGGAAACATAGATGTTGAAGCAGCAAAAAACAGAGAAATAGTCGTTACAAATACACCTGAGGTTTTAACAGATGCTACAGCGGACATTTCAATCTTATTATTACTTGGTGCTTCCCGAAGAGCTTATGAAGGGAGAAAGGCTGCTGAAAAAGAGAATTGGTTATGGTCAAGTGATTATTTAATTGGAAAGCAAATGACTGGAAAAAAATTGGGTATTTTGGGAATGGGAAGGATTGGAAGAGCTGTTGCAAAACGAGCTAGAGCTTTTGATATGGAAATTCATTATCATAATAGAAATCAGTTAAGTTCAGATCTAGAAGAGGGTGCAATTTATCATAAAGACATAAACGATTTATTTAAAAATAGTGAATTCTTATCAATTAATTGTCCAGGTTCAAAAGATACAGAAAATTTAATTAATGAAGAAACAATTAAAAATTTTCCTGATAGAGTTGTCATAGCAAATGCGGCACGCGGAGAAGTAATTGACGATGATGCAATGATTAAAGCGATGAAAAGTGGAAAAGTATTTGCATTAGGTCTAGATGTTTACAGAGGTGAGCCAAAGATAAATAAAAAATATTTGGATTTAGATAATTTATTTTTGTTGCCTCACTTAGGAAGCGCAACAAAAAAAACTAGAATTGATATGGGTGACAGAGCAATTGACAATTTAAATTCTCTATTAAATAAGAACCAAGCACCCAAAGATAAAGTCAACTAAGCAACT
>CENJ01009907.1_pt1 | contig 16398 bp, 18 predicted proteins | sample 356161 | NCBI WGS metagenome assembly CENJ01 (sample SAMEA2619531, study PRJEB7988) | marine metagenome | biome: marine biome (ENVO:00000447); feature: surface water layer (ENVO:00002042); material: "saline water (ENVO:00002010), including plankton (ENVO:xxxxxxxx)" | depth 5 m
TGAGTCAATAACACGCATGTCGCACCAGGCCAGATGTGGGCTGAGAAACACTTTCTCATGCCTATAAATCCAGTGATCGGCAGGTAATGGCTCGATCTGGACGGCATCGAGTGAGGCGCGGGCAAGTTTTCCTGATTCCAGAGCCAGTTTTAAATCATTTTCATCAACCAATGATCCCCTGGCAATATTGACTAGATGCGCGTCCGGTTTGAGGTAGTTGAGAGTTTTTGTATTAACAATATTGTCTGTTTCGATGGTTGCCGGCGCAGCCAGAACAAGATGGTCGGCTTTGGCAAAAAGTGCCTCGAGACTGTCTGCAGTTTCCACCCCGTCCATGGAAACAGGTGATTGCCGCGTCATAGCCAGAACTTTCATATCAAATGCCAAAGCGCGTTTGGCAAGTTCTCTACCGATGGAACCAAAGCCAAAAATAGAGAGTGTCTGTCCCTGTACCGCGCCAATATTATCGGCGATGGACCATAGAGGCGATGGCGCGCTGATCCAGTTTTCCGGCAGATTTTTTCTGGCCGCCAGAATGCAGGTGAATGCCCATTCTGCAACCTGAACAGCACTTGCGCCGCGCGCCGAGGTTAAAATTGTGTCTCCCAAAGCCTCCAGTGGGAAGCCGTCAATGCCGGTTCCAAAAACATGTATCCACTTTAGCCCTTTGGTGGCTGCAATCACTTGCTCCACTCCGTCCAGAAACGAGGCCACACAGAGAAGACAATCAGCTTCCAAATTTTCTTCAAGTGGTTTGCTCGGGTCGATAAAAACCACCTCGGCCTCCGGTACGGCAGTGTGAATGCCGTCAACCAGTTCCTGATTATTTAAATAGGATAAAATTCTGACCATGTGTTTGTATAGGACTGCTGGCTTATTTCAGCAAGACCATCTCATCTGCAATGCGCCCGGACTGCACAAGCTCCAGAAATGCCTCGCCGAGTTCTTCACTGCGGCGTGTAGCTGTTTGCCAAATCTCCATGCGCTTTGGCTCATCTTTAATAAATTTTTTAAAATCATTTCTGGAGGGAATGCGTCCATAGGGAAGAGATTTCACATAATCATCAGATGGCGCAAAAATCACCACATTATCCAATTTGCTCGCGGATACTTTGCGCCAAGGATAGAATTTATCAAACCAACGCCATTTAAGGTAATCGTAAAAATGCGGGTAAAGGACTATCCCCTCATTGGAGGGCCATAACTGTGAAGGAATAGGATGGTAATCCAGCATACCGCCATCGCGATAAAGATGAATACCATCTTCGGTTTCAATTTCTATGCCATGCATCATAACCGGAATGGCCCCTGATGCATTTAATGCCGGGCCCAAATTCTTTTTGTTTAATGCCACGCCATGGGTTGGGTAATTGTCTATCGGCCTGAGTGCTTTTGAACTTCTTGGGTCAGAAAATACAACCCGCTCTGCCATGCCTCTAAGACCATGCTTACTTTTCAATGATAAAATCGCAGCTTTTGTAATGGCTTGTTTTTGGCGTTTCACATTCTCGCTGGCGAGGAGGTTGAACGACCTGACAGTGCCAACATGTAGTCTGAAATTCGGGTGAGAAAGTATCTCATCATCTCCGCCATCTGCCATGACTATTTCAATGAGTTCCCGTGGAGCCCAACTGATAACATCTCTTATATCAGGTTCATTAATCCGGTCAGCATAAGTTTGGGTACAATAAATATCAGCAAATTTATTAAGCCAGCCTTGTGTGTCTTTGCGACAGGCGGCAGCCAATTTGAATGCGCCTGCGGATGTTCCGAGTAAATCAACAGCATGGTCTATGTTTTTTAGCCATTGTCCCAGTATTACCTTGTCCAATCCAATTGTTGTCAGGGTTTTGGCGGCGCCTGAGGCGCAAACGACGCTTTGCACATCTGTCTGATTTAGACCGTGTGCTCTAATATGAGAAAAAGCCCTTGGGCCTGCCAGAACTTTTAACGTCGTCATTTTTAGCCTTTGTTCAGTCGTAATAATTTATAGGTTAGCCAGAATTTGTTATAATGTTAATACCAGTTCTTCCGGTAAATCCTCTGCATTTCTGGCGACGATATAAATCGGGATATCCGTCACAAACCGACCTAGTGTGTCGGCTGTTTCTTGCTCGGGGACGGGAGCGGTTTCTGAACTGTTGATGATGATTGCCGTCGGCTTGATACCGCGTTGCTCCAGCGCTTTGAGAGCTGTCATTGTGTGAGACAAAGTGCCGAGATAGCTACCTGTTATCAGTATGCATTTAGCATTTAAGGCTGCCTGCCAGTCCAATGTTGTATCTTTTTCATTTAAGGGCACCATTACACCGCCAACGCCTTCCACAAGTGTGGGAGTATCAGAGGCTTGTTTGTTGCAAAAATCTATCAGCGGAAGAAGTTGGATAGTTGCGCTTTCTCGACTGGCAGCCATATCCGGTGATAGGGCGGCTGAAAAACGCCAGGGTGAGATGGCGCACACATTGTCCATAGTGAGTGATAGTCCCATAGCTTCAAGTATATTTCCTGTATCGGATTCATTGATTTTATTTTCATCAAAACCGCTAATAACAGGCTTTACTCCCCTGACAGATATTCCCATTTTGGCAGCAGTCTTTATGAGCAGACACGTTATATAGGTTTTGCCGATATCTGTTCCGGTTGCAATGATGAAGGTTAGCCCCATTACTCAATTCCGTATTCTTTTTTAGCTTCGCACACCAAATCTGCGAGGCGATCAATATCTGAAGATTTGTGACACGCATTAAAAGCAATACGTAATCGTGCCGTATTCTCCGGGACGGTCGGGGGCCGAATGGCACTGACAAGAAAACCATCATCAGCAAGTTTTTCCGATACGGCCATGACAGTGTCATTATCACCGAATATGACGGGAACTATCGGGCTTTGCGGCGCGGGTAAACCAACTCTTTCACAGAACCGTTTTGCATAAGCCAGAGGTTTGTCGACTAAAGTCGGGTCTTGCTCGATAATCTCCAATGCAGTAAGAGCTGCAGCCGTGCTCATGGGTGGTAAGCCGGTCGAATAAACAAAACTCCGCGCGCGGTTTACCAGTAAATCAATTAACTTTTGGCTGCCACATACATAACCACCATAACTGCCCAGCGCCTTTGATAAAGTTCCCATTTGCACATCAGCTTCAATTGGCGGGTCAAAAGCAAACCCACCACCACGACCAGCGCCGACAACGCCAATACCGTGTGCATCATCTGTAATTAGCCAACTATTATGGCGGTTGGCGACGTCTCGAAGAGTTGGAAGTGGAGCCAAATCGCCATCCATTGAAAAAACTGTATCTGTTAAAATAAGACATTTGCTGAATGACGGGCGTTGTGCCTTGAGATGGTTTTCCAAATCATCACAATCATTGTGCTTAAAACGAATAATTTTGGCACCAGAAAGCCGTGCACCTGAATTAAGGCAGGCATGAGCCAGTTCATCCACAAGAATAAGATCATCGGCCCCTGCAAGTGAGGGAATGAGGCCGATATTAGCCAGAAAGCCTGAACCGAAAACAAGACAGGCTTGGGTGTTTTTTAGTTTTGCCAGTTTCTTTTCTAAGTTTTCCAGTAACGGATAATTACCTGTAATAAGTCGAGAAGCTGCAGCGCCGGCGCCATAAAGCCTTGCGGCCTCATTTGCTTTTTCTAGAATGGTTGGATGATGTGATAGCCCCAGATAATCATTACACGAAAAGGAAATAAGAGATTTACCTGCTTGGCGGCTCTTGGCATCCGCAACACGATGCGTTGTCTTGAGAGTTCGAAAACTGGCACCTTTTTCAAGTGTGTTGATTTTTTCAGCACAGAAAATATCAAGAGAATTTTGATTGGTTTTCATATATTCTAATTTCCGCCCGTTAGGTCTTATAGTGGAGTAACATTTTCTTGGCCGTCCTCATAATTATAAGCGCCCTGTAATTGAACAATAAAGTAAGAAATGAGATTTTCTTAACAAGACAAAAGTTCGAGAGATTTAAATGACCGTATCCCCCGTTAATCCCCTTTTCCCTGATATGCCAGATTGGCAGCAAAAGGCGACCGATAATCTGTGGCCGCCTTATACACAAATGCGTACAACCCCTATTGGTCTTCCGGTAGTTGAAGCAGAGGGGGTAAGGATAAAGTTAGCTGATGGTCGTATACTTATAGATGGTGTGTCCTCTTGGTGGTCTGTCTGTCATGGTTATCGTCATCCACATATTGAACAGGCTGTTATCAGCCAACTGCAAAAACTCCCCCACATCATGCTTGGCGGCTACCAGCATGAACCCGCAGCCCTGCTTGCCAGACGTCTTGCTGATATTTGTCCGGGCGAGCTTAATCATGTTTTTTTCACCGACTCCGGCTCAGTAGCCATTGAAGTTGGTATGAAAATGGCCATTCAATTCTGGCTGAATAACGGTGTGAAAGGGCGCCATAAATTCATCCATTTCAGAGGGGGCTATCATGGCGATACTTTTGCCACCATGGCTGTATGTGACCCTGAAGAGGGGATGCATAGTCATTTTTCAGGGGTGCTGACACCGCAAATTCTTGCTGAATTACCTGTTAACGATGAGCTTTATGAGCTTTTGGACAAGCAGATGGCTTCCCATGCCGATGAAGTGGCGGGATTGTTAATCGAGCCTTTAGTTCAGGGTGCTGGCGGTATGGTTTTTCATAGTGAAGAAGTCCTAAAAAAAATCGCAGCTTTATGCAAAAAACACGATATTTTGCTGATTGCCGATGAAATTATGACGGGTCTTGGGCGTTTAGGGGACATGGTAGCGTGTCAACGCGCCGATGTGATTCCTGATATTATTACTTTTTCAAAAACCCTGACAGGCGGCACTGTGCCTTTAGCAGCAACCATTGCCTCACGCCGGATTTTTGAGGCATTTCTAGATGATGATCCATCAAAAGCATTGATGCATGGGCCGACTTTTATGGGCAACCCCATTGGCTGTGCGGCTGCGATGGCATCGCTCGATTTATTTGAACTAGAACCGCGTCTAGATCAGGTAAAAGCCATAGAAAAACAGCTTATCAAAGAGCTTGCGCCTGCGCGGGAGTTCGCTGGGGTTAAAGATGTCAGAGTTTGTGGTTCTATCGGAGTTATTGAAACTACCGGATTAGGGAACGTGAATTTGCTAAAACAGCGTTTTGTGGAAAAAGGTGTCTGGATACGCCCGTTTGGCAATATTATTTACACAATTCCCCCCTATATAATCGGTGAGGACGACTTAACGAAAGTTACCTCGGCGATGGTAAATCTATCCAGAGATTTAAAAAGTAATACTTAATGTTTATTTCTGTTAAATTCTTGGGCTTTTTCTTCTTAGAAAAACCGAAATTAACAAAGATATAATAAATATTGTCGTCAATGCGCTAACAATAGTAGGCCCGGGCGGAAGGTGAATTTCATGTGACGCTATATAGCCCGATAAAACACCCGAAAAAGCGAAAATAACAGCCCATAAAATCATTTTTTCTGGAGTTGTAGATATTTGGCGGGCGGCGGCGGCAGGCATAATTAATAATGAGGTAATAAACAGAACGCCTGTGATTTGCAGCCCCATAACAACCAATGCTGTCATGATTCCCATCATAATATATTGTAGACGTAACGTCGGAACTCCCTCGGCCCTTGCTAAATCCATATTCAAGGTCATCAGAATGAGAGGTTCCCAGATGAGTTTAAGGATAACGGCAATCATCAATGCGCCGATAATCAGAATGATATTCTGGTTCATTGAAATGTTTTCCAGTGAACCAAGTAAGTAAATTTCTAGAAGCGTGTGCGGATCAATAGTGTGATTTGGCTCATGGTGAGAGCCATGCCCGGTTTCCAATGCAGACCAGAAGACCAGTAATAATCCTATAGCTAGTGCGCCATGAGCTAAAATGCCCAGTAAAGTATCTATGCTCAGCTTTCGTCGATGTTGGAGATAAACCAGCAATATTGCAAAAACCGCACAAATGAGCGCGACGCCAATATTGGGCGCAAACCCTATAAATAGGCCAACAGCGACGCCTAAAAGTGCGGAATGTGCTATGGCATCTCCGAAATAAGCCATACGACGCCAAACAATCAGACACCCGACAGGCCCGGCAATGATTGCCAGAACAAGCGGGGCAATAAGTGCGCTCATTAGTCGCCGTCTCCCTTAAAATGGTCATGATCATGTTCATGTGGATAAACAGCCATCATTTTCGATAAATCGTCCCCGAATATTGAAATGAATTCCGGATCTTGTGTAATCGCTTGCGGCGCACCGGAACAGCAAACATGATGATAAAGGCAAACCACCTTTTTTGTGGATGCCATGACAAGATGAAGATCGTGTGACACCATCAAAATCGCCTTGTGACGATTATTATAAATTCTTTCAAGCAATTTATAAAATTCGAGCTGACCTGAAATATCCAGATTTTGCGCTGGTTCATCCAATATTAGTAAATCAGGGTCTCTTGCGAGTGCGCGCGCGAGCATAACGCGTTGGATTTCACCACCAGACAGATTATGCATTTGCCTGTCCAAAAGTATTGCAATGTCTGTTTCATTAATAATTTCTGAAAGAAAATCTGCCTTTATTGCTAAATTTAAAGATAAAAAACGCCTGACTGACAAAGGCAGAACAGGGTCTATTTCCATGCTTTGCGGCATATAGCCGATAGTGAGGCCCGGTTTATGTGTTACGCGCCCTGAATCTGGGGAAAGAACACCGACAAGGCATTTTAATAACATGGTTTTACCGGCACCATTCGGGCCGACAATTGTCAGGAAATCTTTTTCGTCAACGTGCAGAGATACATTGTCGAGAATACGCCCGGTTTCTCTCTCAACCGTGATGTTTTGACCATCAATTAGCATGGGTATCTTGGCCTGCTTTATTTTGTGCCATAGGAGATAATCTCAGGAACAAAAGTAACTTGTTCCTCTGTGTCAAAATTCAGCGTAACGCTCATCTCTTCAGAGGCAGAATAGCCAAATACCATTAAATGAAGCCCATGTGGTTTTAATAAAACACTTGATTGAGCATTAACAGACAACTTATCAAGACGGCGCATCCGCATAACGCCATCTTTCATATCATGGTTATGAATTTCTATTTTCTCAGCGGTATTGCTGGTAGCTGATATTAAGGTCTTATTCATGCCAGATGTGTTGGAGAGTTTGAAAAACATAACACCCGGGCGATTGCCGACTCCCGGGCGGAAAACCGCCTCTTCAATGCTGAAAGAATTGGTTTCTGCATTAGCCTTTGAAGCGATTATTGCTCCTGATATCGAAAGAAAAAAGACTAAGCAAAGAGGAAGGGTTTTATACATTTGGAAGTAAACCTATTCAGGAGACTTAAATTTTTTAGGTACAGCATTTTACAGGAATCCAACATACGTCTAATTATGGCCTGCGACCAGACATATCGTTCATCTCCTCGAATTTCCTGCTTTTATTTATGGGTGAGTTAAAAGCAGGTTCTGATTTCTTTTCTTTCCGTTTTACTTGCTTTACCCGCCTTTGTGAGCGGTTAGGAGGGGTATATTGGGTTGATATCTGGGTTATTCTCCAAAACATCATGCCGAGAATTCTTTGAGGCTTTAGATTATGCCAATGTAATTGAGTTGGGCGCCATACCATGAGCGCGTGTAACAAATAAATAAATCTCAAATAAGCGGGAATTCTGAAAATTTCTACTTGCGGATCAAGGTAGTTAAGAAGTGACCGACTGTAATATGCGTCGCAATCGCTTCTAATGCATACTGCAACAGCATAATTATTAATCTGTCGATTAATTAAGGCAACAGACATTTGTTCTTGGTTTAGATATTTCTTGGAAAATATCACATGCATTATTCGCGGTGGTCGCATGTCTTGGTTTTTATTATTTTTCATTTTCAACCTGACAGGTATATAGCTTCACGCTAGCAGTATTTTCACCTTGCACATATAAGTATTTAATTGAATGATGAGCGCAGTTTAGGGTTTTACACGGAATTGGTATGAACAAAAATCTCGGAAGCTCATTGGTATATTTTACGCTTCCAACAATTGGTTTTGGCTATATGTATGGTCTAATCAATCTTTACCTTATGATTTTTGCAACCGATTTTTTGGCGATTGCGCCTGCGACTGTCGGGTTTATTTTTGGTATATCGCGTCTTTGGGATGCAATTTCAGACCCGCTTATCGGTCATCTCTCTGATAACACCAGAACTCGTTTTGGGCGGCGACGTCCATGGCTGGTATTGGCAGCAGTTCCTCTCGGATTTGCATTTTATATGTTATTTAATCCCGCCTCCGGTTCTGATGAGCTGATTTCCATTTTATGGTTCGGGGGCGCAGTTATTCTTTTTTATACGGCCTCGACACTTTTTTATGTGCCGCATTTTGCTATCGCGGCTGAGCTCTCGGAAGACTATCACCAGCGAAACCTTATTTTTGGTTGTCGTCACGCAGGCTGGTTGGCCGGTTATGTGATGAGCCTTGGCGGGATTTATTCCCTGACCATGTTGCACAGCGAGGGTGCTGAACAGGTAATTGATTTTGCAGGCAAACAAGCAACCATTATTGGTATTTTGACGGCAATGAGTGTCTTGATTTGTGCTTACGGCATGCGTGAAAAACCAGGATTTGCTGACCGTCGGTCAACCTCAGCCTTGCCGGTTATCAAAGATGTGCTCAAAAATATGTATGCGAGACGCATTCTGATTGTGAATTTTATGGACAATGTCAGTTTTGCACTGACATCTACGCTCGTCATTTATGTCTGTACTTATATTCTCAATGACGCGAATGTCGCTTCCGTATTTATTTTATTTTTCATGCTCCCCTCTTTGCTGCTGGTTCCAATCTGGATACCTCTGGCCCGCAAATTCGGTAAAAAGAATCTTTATACGTTCTCAATGTTGCTTTCCGGGACAGCATTCGGCTCTTTGTTTTTTGCCGATTACGGTAATCTGGCGCATCTTTATATCGCCGGAATAATGGCAGGCACGGCGAACGGCTGTAACAATGTTATCGGCCCCTCTATTTTTAGCGACATTATTGATTATGATGAACTACAAACAGGTGATCGCAAAGAGGGGGCTTATTTTGCCGTGTGGAGTCTCGTATGGAAAAGTTCCACTGCAATCGTTTTGTTTATTCTCGGCATGGTCTTAAGTTTTGTTGGGTTTGAGCCGAATGTGCCTCAGTCAGATTTGGTTTTGGACACTATGAAATTTATGTTCACCTTATTGCCTTGTGTATTTTATATAATTGCGGCGTTTTTGTTCAGCTTCTTCAAACTCAATGAAGAGGCATATAATAATATTCGAAACGAACTTGATACTAACCGCGAAGCCACGCAACTATGAGTCTATCAGAAACGACGCTATCTTATATTGAAACCATAAAAGGTTTTATGGATCCTGAAGAAGGACGCGCTCTGCACGATATGGCGTTATCGGTTTTATCAGACTTCCCATATGCTCTATCGGTTGAGATTGGCAGTTATTGTGGGAAATCCACTATCTATATTGGTGATGCCGTTCGCCAAAGAAGTGGCCTACTGGTGTCTGTTGACCATCATTATGGCTCTGAGGAAAACCAACCGGGCGAGGCATATTTCGACCCTGACCTTGCCGATGCCGAAACGGGAGGTATGTCTTCATTAGTTGTTTTTCGCCGAACAATTCGTGGGGCGAATTTGGAGGATGTGGTCGTTCCAGTTGTCGCGCCTTCACGCATGGCGTCGCAGGTTGTGAATGGGGATATAGGTTTTTTGTTTATTGATGGTGGTCATTCCATGCCAGCGGCACTTGATGATTACCGCCTTTGGGCGACGCGGGTCATGACCGGTGGGGTTTTGGCAATCCATGATGTCTTCCCAAATCCTGAAGACGGCGGCCGCCCACCCTATGAAATTTATAAGTTGGCAATGGCTTCTGGTCTTTTTGAAGAATTAAAGGGTGTGAAATCGCTTCGTTTTTTACGGCGCCTATAAGTCTATTCTCTAAATAGTTTGCTGGCCGGGGTGATATTGAAAACTGTATCTGTAGCCAGTATAACAGCGCCGGAAGTCCATGGCGGTTTTTCAAGTGGCCAGTTCATTCTTTGCTCGGTCTGATAGCCCATCCAGTAGCCACCTTCACCATCGCGATATTTGTCGAGCCATGACCAAATTTCTTTGGCCTTGGCATCTCTGCCTGCCTTCATCAGCGCCATGACCAGTTCAGCAGTTTCGGCAACCGTAACCCATGGCTCTTCACTGACACATTTGCATCCAAAGCCTTCAACAACAAAGACATCCCATTTTTCATCCAAGCGTTTCTGCGCGGCTTCCCCATCAAGGACGCCCGTCAAAACAGGATAATACCAGTCCATTGAAAAGTTATCTTTGGGTTGCCAGTTGCGGTCAAAGCGATTTGGTTTATTGATAAGAGCGTCACGCAATTTATCACGCCCCACAGTCCACTCCTTAATAAGCTGACTGGCGTCGGCGTCGAATGTGGCTAGTTCTGCAAGTTTCAGAGATGAGTTTAGGCTTTTATAAATTGAACAGCAGCCAGTGACTAATGCATCATCTTCAGGCGTGCTTTCTGTCTCTGCCGCCCAGCGTATATCCCCATATTCTGTTTGTAATGAGAGAGAAAACCCAATTGCCTTTTTAACATAAGGCCATGCGGTTTTAACAAAATCTAGATTTTTATTAAGAAGATAGTCATGCCAAACAGCTGTTGCGATATAAGCGGCGAAGTTTGTGTCCTTTGTCCGGTTGCCAGCGGCCATACCCTCAGATGAAAAATGCATCTGACCATCATCCAGTGGAACTGTGCTTCCGAGTTGTCCCCACCATGAGCCGTCATCAAGTTGGGCATTAAATAGATAATCAAATCCGTGCTTCACGTTTTCTTGCTGACCACAAAGGTTGAGTGCCATGACTGCTTCAAGATGATTCCATGGGTCCAGTACGCCATCTTTGAACCAAGGAATGCCTCCATCATCTCTTTGCACGGAAATGATTTTTTCTACTGTGCCGTCAAAATAGGGGCTGAGAGTTTTTATGTTCTTCATATTTATTTTTTGTCGAAATAATAAACGACTGATTTTCCCATAATCGGATCGAGAAGTTTGCCGAATGCAGCCACGATACCTTTGGGGTTCATCATTTCTGCGACCAGTAATTTATGATAATGGCGAACTCCGAAAGCTTTATCTCTTTTCACGCCAAGCAAGCACCTTAACCACCAATAGGGGGTATGCAGTCCGTGCGCCCAGTGACGTGCAATTTTTATAAAACCGCGTGACGTGAAATCATCTTCCAATTCGGTTGCACGAAAAATGCGGATGTGACCGCCCGGTTCATTGTGATAGTCTGCAGATAGAAACCAGCATATCTTTTCCGGCCAGAAGCGGGGTACTGAAATACCAATGCGCCCGCCGGGTTTGGTGACACGCAATATTTCGTCAATTGCATAAAGATAATCAGGAATATGTTCCAGTACTTCGGAACAGATAACGCGGTCGAATGTGTTGTTCGCAAAGGGGAGGTGAAGTGCATCTGCTACACCAAGACCGAAAACGCTTTTCGATTGACCTGTTAAATCCGGATAGGCAGTGAAACCCTCTCGTGCGATTAGGATATCCTTAAAGCCAAGGTCCACGCCAATTATCTGACAGTCCTTGTGATAATAAACGGCATGACAATGACGCCCGTGCCCACATCCAAGATCCAGCACCTTGTGACCTTCTTTAACGTCAAGTTTTTCAAGCTGAATTGTCTGCATGTGCTAACTGTATATTTGCATTTTTGGCGATAGTGGCCCGGTACATATCGACGACTTCTTGGGCGCACCGCGACCAAGTAAATTTTTCTAAAATATGCTGGCGTCCTTTGATGGAAAGGGCTTCGCGCTTGGCCGGATTGTTCAGTAAATCTGCAATCGCTTCAGCAAGTGCTGGCGGGTTTGAATGCGGCACTATAATACCGGCGTCCCCGACCACTTCCGGCAATGACCCACCATCAGTCGAGACGAGCGGCACACCGCAAGAAAGGGCTTCTCCCGCAGGAAAGCCGAAGCCTTCATAAACTGAAGGAGAGACTGCAATGGTAGCCTCTGCATACAGCTTTCTTATATCTTCTTCATCAAGGCCAGAGATGAATTGAACACGGTCACGTATGCCACGTTTTTCAAGCTCTTGCATGGTAGGTCCTTCACGAAGGCTCCCCACAACCACCAACTCCAAGTCCGGAAACTCTATTAAAAGCTCCGCATAGGCGCGGATGAGATAAATCAGCCCTTTGAGCGGGACATCGGCGCTGGCCGTTGCCATTAAGCGATTTGACTTTCTTTTGACCTCCGGCATCGGACTGAAGGCTTCATGGTTAATGCCATGATGGATGCGTTGCATGCGTTCCATCGGCACACCGAAATCTTTATGAACATCTCGCTTTGTGCTGTCAGAAACAACTATTAGGGGGTCAAGTTGGCGCGCCACACGGATTTGCATATTCAGAAAACTATACCAGCGCCATTTCAGAAGCTTTAGAAATGGTGATTTCGCATGCGTGATGTCGATATGACGATCTTTGGTAATGGGGTGGTGGATGGTGCCAACTACCGGCAAACCCATATTGCGAACTTCAAGCATGCCATAACAAAGCGTCTGATTATCATGCATGATGTCGTAATCCGAAATCCGAGTTTTCATATAGTTTTTTAATCGTTCGCCGAAGGTATATGGTTCAGGGAAACCACCCCAATTATGAGACCACCATTCAAATAAATCGATACGATTGCTCATAATATCTCGATTGAGACAGGTGATAGGGTTGTCACGCGCATACATGTCTAGCGAGGGTAACTTAATCATGCCGACACGTGGGTCTAGATGTGGATAGGGTGGGCCCGAAATCACATCAACTTCATGTCCCAAATCCACAATGGCTTTTGAAATAAGGCTCATATAAATGCCCTGACCACCGGTGTGGGGATTACTTCTATAACTCGGGAGTAAAATTTTTAGAGGTCTGTCACCATTGATTGCGGACATTAAATCTTTGGACGTACCATTAATGTTTGAAGGTGTTTTCATGCAGGACGCCGGCTTTGTTTTCGTAAAAGATTGGATAAACGACAAGAATGGGTATGGCTGATTACTTACCACATTTTCTTATACAGGGAATCTTCTCTCTAGCCAGTCTTTCATGAAGTGAAAGAGTTCTTCCGGCTTTTCTGATTGTGTCCAGTGTCCGCAATTTTTAATGAGTTTGGTTTCCAAATCTGCAATATGCTTTGGCATGATATCTGCCATGGCTGGCGGAAGAACCGGGTCTTTCTCGGCGCAAATCATCAAACAAGGGATGTCAATTTTATCGGAGAAGTTTTCACTTAGTTCCCAGTTGCGTGTAAAATTCCGATACCAATTCACACCGCCACGAAACCCTGTCTTTGTGAAGGCCTCGATATAGGGCTGAAATTCTTGATCCGGCAAAAGCTGACTGCCGGGCCATAGCTTTTCATCAGTTTTCAAAATATTCAGCAATTCAAAATTCTTCCACATTTTTTGAGCTGTTTCATCGCCACTGAAGTTACTGCCTGTCGGTGAGCGATAAGATGCAAGAAGAGTTTTGCGCGGATTTTCATCCAGTATTTTTTCAGCAATCCCGTATTTTTGAAATCTTACCAGATAAGAATCTTCTCCCCATATGGCTTTAAAAATTTCTATAGGATCTATTTCCTGACGCGGCATAAAAGGTGTGTTAATGCCAATGACAGCCTTAGTGCGATGAGGGTGATAAAATGGCATTTGCCAAACAACAAATCCGCCCCAATCATGCCCGGTGAAAATTGCGTCTTCCACTTTAAGTGCATCCAGCAAGTGTGCCATGTCATCACATAAATGTTGCATGTCAAATAAGGTTACGCCTGTGGCATCGCCCGGGTCACTCAATGGATTGCCGGTTGCACCAAACCCTCGTAAGTCCGGCGCTATTACATGATATCCCAAATCAGCAAGTGGGGCGATGATATGCCGCCAGCTATAGGCAATTTCGGGAAAGCCGTGACACAAAATAATTGTCGGGTGCGTCGGTGAAGGAGATCCGGCTTCAAACACTGCCATGCGTAAATCCGGTAGGTCAACGAAACGAGGGGTAGTCCAGTTGATATTGGTCATTTTGTATCCAAAGTAGTTTCAGAAACCCTACTTTGAAATCAGCACATTGTGCAAGTCAGGGTTTAGAGGCTTTGAAGCTATCAAAGGGAATGACTTTTGCCGGAGATATTTGATATCTGTCTCGATGATTTGGGGCGCTGGTGGCTGGTTTAAAAATCACAATATTATCGGCACTCTCCCTACTGTCTTTCGCTAGAATATCCTTCGACAGCAATGCCTTCATTTTATGTGAAGGAATGTGAATACGCGTCATGCAAACCACCTCAATCATAAATTACCTTAATGCTATTAATAATCATTATCAATAAGGGATGACGGTCGTCAAGGTTTAAAAGCGTCTATTTTGTATTTTTAAAAGGGCAGTATTGTATTTCCCTCAATCCCATCCCCAGAGAGGTCTTGCCGGTAATACGATTTCTTCATGTGAATATTGAAGGCCATTCACACGGTCTTTTTCCAACCAAATTGGGCCATCTAAGTCGACATAATCAGCTTGTAACCCAAGAAAATAAGCAGGCATCATTGACAATGAAGATGCAACCATACAGCCAACCATCACTTTAAGGTTTTTCTCACGCGCTAGGTGAAGCATTTTAAGAGCTTCAGTAAGTCCGCCGGTTTTATCGAGTTTAATATTCACACAATCATAGCCCGGATTAAGATGAACCAGATCATTGCTGTCATGCACTGACTCGTCGGCACAAAAGGGTAGGTTAATATCTTTAAGAATTTCATCATTATCAGCAGGCAGAGGCTGCTCAATCAGGTCGATATTAAAGGATTTGAGGGCATCAACATGTGAAATAATATCAAGCGGTTTCCAGCCCTCATTAACATCTATGATGAGCGTAGCTTCTGGCACAGCATCACGAATGGCACTGAGCCTGCCAATATCGGCCGCAAAGCCGTCCGCGCCCCCCAGCTTGACTTTGACCAGTTGATTTTTTTTAGAAGTGTTATGCATAAGCTGCTTCGCGGCTTGAGCCATTTTAGCAGGTGTATCCAAAGTCACTGTTACAGCCGACGGTAGCGGGCGCGGCTGTAAGCCAAGCCGGTGTGGTACAGTCAGGCCGCTTTGCTGACCTTCTAGATCCCAAAGGGCACAATCTATTGCATTTCTTGCAGCGCCTGGGTGCATTGCGGTTTGCAGGTCGTCGCGTGTAAAGGGGTGCTTCAACTTGTTTGAACGACCTTCAAGCATTGGTTTGATAGTTTCAATTTCAGCTGTGACACTTTCAAGTGTCTCGCCGTAGCGCGCATAAGGTACGCATTCACCTTGCCCTGTCCGCACCCCGTCATTTATTTCCACAACCACCACATCTGCCGTGTTTTTTTGACCGCGAGAAATGGTAAAGGGCTTGACGAGTCTGTGGCTTTCGGCGCGTATTTTAATTTTTCTAATCGTCTGGGTCATAGTATTTCTATGCTAAGGGTGGATTGCCTGCTAGACGACCCCATATATTTATGATACAGCGTGAGCCGAATTTCCAAGAGATTGTATAACACTTTCTCTTCAGTATATGGGTATAAGCATATGGTGAAAATAACATTTGTTGAAAGTAACGGAACCGAACACTCTTGTGAGGGTGAAACCGGTATGACTTTGATGGAAGTTGCCATCAAAAATGATATCAAAGCCATCAGTGCTGATTGTGGTGGTGCATGTGCTTGTGCTACTTGCCATGTTTATGTTCGTCAAGACTGGCAAGACAAAACAGGTCAGGCCAATGATTTGGAAGAAGATATGCTGGATTTTGCCGTTCATGTGAAGGACAACAGCCGGCTTTCTTGTCAGATTAAAGTGACGGATGAATTGGATGGTATTGTCGTTGATATGCCTGAGAACCAGTATTAAGCCTCAGTCCTTTTTATCGTAAGCGTCATATTCGTAATCAATACTTAGTTCTATGATGTTTTTCCATATCGCCTCGGCCATATGCTCTGGATAGTTTGCCTCTCTGGCTTCCAGTTTAATCAGGGCAATAACTTCATCAATTCGTGCTTTATCTCGTACTTGATTTCGCTCCGGCTTCACCAATGCGGCTTGCTCAATTAAGTTAAGCCGCTTTTTAAGAAGTTGAAGAATGTCTTTATCAAGACTGTCGATATCTTCTCTGATTTTACCCATTTCAGGGCATGGTAGTGGGGCACGTGTATTATTTTCTGACATAGTTTCTTATATCCATTACAGGATTGAATTGAAAGTCTGAGCAATCATCATATATTTGATTTCACAGGGACAAAATGTCTCTG
>CENJ01035148.1_pt1 | contig 16378 bp, 17 predicted proteins | sample 356161 | NCBI WGS metagenome assembly CENJ01 (sample SAMEA2619531, study PRJEB7988) | marine metagenome | biome: marine biome (ENVO:00000447); feature: surface water layer (ENVO:00002042); material: "saline water (ENVO:00002010), including plankton (ENVO:xxxxxxxx)" | depth 5 m
ATAAACTAATTAATAAAAAGAGATTTATTTTTTTCATATAAACTTACCTATTTAAAAGTCTAGAATAATCTTAATGTGTTGCAAAAATGTGACAGATTAGTAGCAATTTAATTAATAAGTGAAAAGATTAGTAAATATCTCTAAAAATGCTATTGATAAAAGAGCGCCAGCAGGTAATGTTACCACCCAAGATAAAACAATAGTTCTCACCGAATTAAAATTTATTGTACTTGCTCCTTCAACAAGCCCAATTCCAATAACTGCGCCTACTAAGGTATGAGTCGTTGATACAGGCATATCTAATTGACTTGCAATCACTACTGTTAAGGCGGCAGCAAGTTGAGCAGAAAAGCCTTTACTTGGTGTGAGTTTAACAATCTTTTCACCAATAGTTTTCATAACTCTATAACCTAGTGTAGCCAAACCTAAAACAATCCCAGCAGCTCCGAGGAAGAGTATCCATAGAGGAGTTTCAAGGGAGTATGGTTGATTTAAAAGTTGGCTAGTTGCTTGATTGATTGCAGCTAATGGTCCTATGGCATTAGCAACATCATTAGATCCATGTGCAAAGGCTACTGCACATGAAGTAAAGATCATAAGGTAGGCAAACTGTGATTCAGAATTTACAGATTTTTTTAATTTAGCCTTAGAAAAATAGTAGAAAATAAAAGTAAATACAACTGCAGCTAAGGCAGAAATTAAAACGCTTTGTTGAAAACTAACAAACAATTCTTGTTGTTTGAATATATTTTTTAATCCTTTAGTAACAGTAATAAGTGCTATAGCAAACCCTGCAAGGAATATATAAATTCTTATGATCAAGCCTTTAAATCTTGATTCATTATCTATGATGTAAGTTTTACAAATGTAATAAAATAAGCCAGCTACTAGGGCTGAGGATAAGGGTGAGGTAATCCATGAAAGGCCAATATTTCCAACTACAGCCCAGTTAATCTCATTAATGCCTAGTGTATATATACCAAAGCCAACAATTGCTCCAACAATAGTATGCGTAGTTGAAACAGGCCAACCTCTAAGACTGGCAACTAACAACCAAGTGCCAGCAGCAAATAAGGCTGAAATCATTCCATATATCAAAATTTCTAGATTCCCCTCGAATAGTGCAGGATCTATTACTCCTTTTCTGATTGTTTGCGTTACGCCACCGCCTGCTAGAAATGCTCCTAAAAATTCAAAAATAGCTGCTACTAAGATTGCTTGTTTGATCGTTAAGACTTTGCTACCCACAGATGTCCCCATGGCATTAGCAACATCATTTGCTCCCACACCATAGGCTGTAAAAAAACCTAACATAGCGGAAGAAATAAGTATTAAAGGGATTCCGAAGAGCGATAATTCAACTAGAGTCATAACATGAAAGTTAATATTTGTTTATACTATATCCTCTTTTCTAAAAATATACATGAGTGTCATCGAATATAAATTTGAACAATATAAGACTTTAGGTCCGATAATTTATAAAAAAGAAAAATATAAATTACAAGTCGAACTTCTTAAGCTTCAAGAAGATGTTATTAAAAATAAAAGAAGAATAGCTTTGTGTTTTGAAGGGCGAGATACAGCAGGTAAATCTTCAACTATCAATTTTTTTTCTGAGCATCTGCGCCCATCAAATTTTAGATATATTCATTTAGGAATACCAACTAAAGAGGAAAAAGATGATTGGTTTAAAAGATGGGAAAAGCACTTGCCAGAGGAAGGAAAAATTGCTCTTTTTGATCGCTCTTGGTATACCAGAGCTTTGACAGAACCAACTTTGGGCTATTGCACAAAAAAACACTATGAAGACTTCATGACTAATGTGAATGAGTGGGAAGATAAATTAATTTCAAATGGTAATGAAGTTGTTAAATTCTATTTTTCAATTGACAAAGATCAACAGCAAAGACGTTTATCAGCAAGAAAAAATAGTAGATTAAAATACTGGAAATTATCTGCTTCAGATAAATTGATGGTTAATAAATGGGATGTTTTCACTCTTTATAAAAATCAAATGTTTGACTTAACTGCTAGATCAAACTCTCCTTGGATTATTATTAATGCGAATAACAAAATGATTGCTAGGCTAAGTGCTCTTAGATACATCCTAAATACCCTAGATTACGAAGGAAAGGAAACTCTTGAACCACCAAAATGGGGTGAAGATCTTGGCCAATATTCATGTTATATCGAAGGTGTATTATTTGATAATTTAAATTATGAACAATATAAAATTCTTGCGCCCTTCTCAGATTGAGTTATGAAATACGCCATTGTTGATATTGGATCAAATGCAATTAAATATAAAATCTTTAATGGAGGTCTGGAACTTGTTGAATATTACAGACATCCTTTAAGGCTTGGGCGAGATGTATTTTCTAAGGGTTACTTAGAAGATAAAACTATTCAAGATTTATTAAATTTACTGCTTGAGTATAAAAAAAACTTTAAAAGCAAAAATATTTTAATTGTTAACTATATTGCAACCTCTGCATTGAGAGATACCCAAAATGCGAAAGAGATAATAGAGTTGCTGAAACAACATGATATTCATGTAAAGATTATTTCAGGTGATGTTGAAGCATTTTTACTTGCGGAATTTAATAAATCAAAAATAAATTCTGCTGTTGTAGATATTGGTGGCGGCAGTTTGGAAATTTGTATTAATACCAATAATGATATTCACGCTAAATCTTTTCAATTAGGGGCTGTAAGATTATTAAACTTTAGTGAAACCCAAAAGTCCGAAGCATTGCAAGAATTAAGCATATGGCTTCGTCAATTTAGATCTATAGATCATGTATATGGTTTGGGTGGAAATTTACGTGCTTTAATGCAAGCAAATGAAATTAAAGGTCCTATAAAGACCTCTGACTTTAATCATTACGTAACCAATTATAAGTCTATAGATAATACTGTTTTAATAGAAAAGCATGATATACCAAAAGATCGAATTGATATTATCCCCGTAGCTTTAAATTTATATAGTCTAATAATTGAGGAGCTTAACTCTCAAGTTATTGAAAATACGTTCTGGAGTATATCTGATGGATTGGTCAAAAAGGTTATTAAAGATCAATTGTAAAAGAAACATAGTCCATTAATAATTGGACTCTTCTGTCCGGTATTGTTTTTGTAGATATTCTTACTTGTATTTGAGAATCTGAATAAGTTATATTCCCTAATTCTTTCATTCTTTTATTAAATAGTTCTGCTGAGATTGTGTTACCTTCAAAACATGCCAATTCGCCAATTAGTTCTTCATTTATTTCCTGGGATGAAATTTTTAAATTTCCATTAATATATGCACACTCAAAATTTTTGATTTCTAGTTCTTGGACATTAAGATCTAAATCTACATACTTAATTAAATCAGTTGAAACTACACTTGATGCTGAAAAATCCTTAAGCACTATAGTTCCTATGTCAGTGATATTATGTAAATCTTTTACAACTGTACCTGCAATATTTTTTTCATCAATAGAATAAAAATTTGCAGAAATATCGTTGAATGTAAATTGATTCTTATAGTTAAAATCTCCAATAAAATTATTGTCATAATATAAATCTAAAATTTTTCCAGAAAAAATATTTCCTTCTAGATATGAATACTCAATATCAACATCTAAATTTTTCATAATACTGGATACAAAAAAATTTATGGGAATAAAAAATAGAGAGCCAAATAACAGCATGAACATTAAGAGTAAGGTTAGAAAGAATTTACCCATTAAATTTAATAGTTAGAATTATATTTGTGGATTCTCCAGCACTAAATTTAAAACTGTCTATTGCAACGTTACTTTCTTCAATGTTTGTCATTATTTCTAGAGCATCTACATTTGATAATCCAGAAATAAGAATCTCATCATCTTTCTGTTCATAAGAAATATTATTTGCTGTAAGATCTAAAAGAAAATCGTCCGCTGATAATTCCAAATTTTTACTATTTTCTAAAGCTTTAATTTGAGCAAGTAATTGTTTCTTTTCATTGAACTTATTAACTTCAAAGAATATTAAATTTTTTGATTTAGTTATTTCATTTGCAACGTAAGACGTCCCATAAAAAAACGCTATTACAAAAGCTATTACAGTTAATATCTTAATTAACAAAAGTTCTCTTGCTGAAAATTTATAATTCATAACTAAATGTTGTAATTTTTCCTATTTGTGTGTCTTTGCTATTTACAATTGTAAAATTGAAATTTAGTCTATTTTGTTGATTTACAAAAATACTTTCTTCGGCATCATTTTTAAAGAGACATTTTATTTGTAAATCACCCTGTGAATACTCGGCTTCTACTATATTTATCGATTCTGATAGGTTCTTGAGAAGATTTATAGTTTTTGATAAATCATTAGCTTCCGCATTGTTCAGATTATTAAGCTTTATGTCAATTTGTTGATGAATGTCAGTTATGTTTTCCGCAGGATAAATAGAGCTATAAATTGATTCAAGTGTTGTACTCATTTTATTAATTTGAGAGTAGTTGGAGTTAATGTTTAACAGGGCAGTAACATAAAAAGTAAAAATAAGAAATAACACTGCTAATGCTGGTTTTAAAGAATTTTTGAAATTAAAAATTGAGTATAAATTGAAGGTATTTAACTGATAGATTGTGTAATTAGTATCTTTTATTTTTTTAAGATCAAGATCAGTTAGTGATTTAATTTTCATCGCATCATCTAGTAAATTAAATGATTTCGTAGAAAGTTTTACTGCCTCTTCAGACTCGATTAAATAGACATTGTTTTGATAACTACAATTTTGCTTTATAACTTCTTTAAAGAATAGTAAATCAGAGGTAATTGAAATTCTTGTATTAAAGTGACTAAACAATCTTTTTATTGTTTCTTGGTAGCTTTTACTGGATATAAAAAAATTATATTTATTCGATGAATTTAATACTATTAAGTCTTCAGCATCATTATTCAATGTACTCAAACTATTAAGTATTGATGCATGAATATTTTCGTTATTTTTTAAATCATGCTTAAATTCGATGAACTGAAGAAGTTCATTTGGCACAACAAATAATGTGTTTTCAGTTGTACTAAGTTCATTAATATTAATCTTTTTAAGTGTTTTATCACTAATAAATATTCCGTTATCTAAGTTTAAATTATTAAATATAAAAACATTCATCTTGATAAAGACCTGTATACTACAAAGTTACCTCTTTTAAGAGATAATAAACTAACAAAGTTAAAAATTTGCCCCTCTAAATTCATTAAATAATTAATCTTAATAAAATTAGGTTTGAAGATTATAAAAGATTTATCTAATTTTGATGAATCTATTCCAGTTGAATCAATTAAATTCTTATATGTTATATAACCATTAAGTGGCCTGTTAAGAATAATTTTTTCAATATCACTTAGATTTATGTCTGGAAATAATGCTAGAAAAACCTTTGTATTTGATCTCTCTAAGCTATTTACATTAAATTCAATGTCAGAAATAGGCACAGCACATAAATCACTATAAATTCTATTTAGATTTTCTGCATCTAGCATTTCTACATTTTTTATTTGGCTTTTGTGAAAATAAAGCTGATCAGGATTTAATGACAAATTACCATTTGATATATAGTACAGATCCTCTGCACCATATGTTTCAGGCAGGGAGTCATTATCTAGTGAATCATAAATTCTATCTAATAATTCATTATGCAGATTTTTATCTATTTCAGATAAAGTTAATAAATTAGTAAATAACTTACCGTGCTCTTCATTTTTAACGTTTATATTTTGGAATGGTTTAACTAAGGAATTTAAATTAAAACATGTAGAATAATCTTCTAAAGCTATAGTAAGATCTGGAAATTTGGATTGAATACTAAAATTTAATTCACTTTCAGCTAATAATAAGTTTCTATTCAACAAAGAATTATCTATCAAAGTATCAACCAAAAATGATTCATAATTAATAATCTCAATTCTTTTTTCTAAAGAAGAAGCAAATAAAGTTGTTCTTAATGTATCTGTATATATAGTTCTACTTAATATAAGAATAATGAAACTAAGTATTACAATTAAGGCAAGTGTAGAAATCAAGACAAATCCCCTTTTCATCTAAAAAACCCCATAATTTGATTGTAGTTCTTATCGTTTATGCTGTAGTTCAAGACTATAAATTCTGGAAAAATATTATTTTCTACAAGATTAAGACCTGGATATGAATCGACGAGATCATCTAGGCCGTCACCAAAATATATCTCAAAATTTTCAATTTCGGATAATAAAATTTCTTCGGATAAAATGATATTTTCATTGTTCGCTAAAGTAGTGGTACGTATGAGGTTGTTATTTTTATATTTGTAAATGATTCTTCTTAGCTTTGAGTTATTAATTGCAGTATCTGAGGCGGTCAATGCAACAAATGTTAATATTCTTTCCTCATTTGAACCTATGAAAACATTATTTAAGTTATTAAAATTTTGATCTTTTAATTTAAATGGTACAGCTTGCATCATATCTAAGCGCATAAGATGGAAAGCTTTAGTGTGCTTAGAATCACTAGATATAGAATTATCAATACGTTCTTTAAGGAAAACTGTATTAGATAAAAAATCAAAAGACATAATAGAAATTAATGCAGCAGCCAATAAAGCAATTAATACTTCAAGTAAAGTAAATCCATTCTTCATTATTTAATTATTGTTATGTAAACGATGTCGTCTTGAGATTTAAAATCTATTTTTATTTCATCAAAATTCCGATATGACGAAATTTTTGTTTCTGATATTTCATTGATATCTAAAATTTGTTTGACCTCATATTGTTGTACATCCGGGTCAGAAACATAAATCGTTAATAGATTTAATTTTTTATCTGACTCATTAATGAAAATTTGTTTTAATTCTTGTGATTTTAAATTCTGTTCAATAAGTTGGTTATAAGCTAAAAAAGTTATTGAAATAATTAATAAAGCTATAACAACCTCTAACAAACTAAAGCCCTTATATAATTTAGAGTTCAATGATTTTACCTCCTAACAATGTTATAGATTTAACATTTATCTCATTACCCGGTGCTATAACTAAGAAGATATCGTCTTCTTCTATATTTGTAGTTTTATTAAAATTATCGGTAACTGAGTAAATGCCAGAAAAGTCTGCAACTTCTAGTTCTTCCCAAACATTGTTATTTAAAATTTTAATTGAGTCTTTTGTAAAACCATAAGAATTTCCACTGTAAATACTTAAAGTTTTAAATTCATTAAAAGTTTGCTCATAAGCATCAAAACTCTTTGGTTGATTTAGAATTAAATAAAAAGAAGTGCCAGAAATTGCAATAATCGCTAAAACGATCAATATTTCAAGTATGGTAAAACCTTTAGTTAGTCCAGTTACCAATGTCTGCATTTTCCCCTTCTCCACCAGGTTGGCCGTCAGCACCTAATGAAACAATATCATATTCACCATATTGACCTGGATAAATATAAACGTAAGTATTTCCCCAAGGATCAACTGGTAATTTATTTATATATCCACCATTTGGATATTTAGAAGGATTTTTAAGATTGCCAGGATTTGTTTTTAAGCTTTCAAGACCTTGATTTGATGATGGGTATGAACCTTCATTAATCTTAAACATAACAAGTGCTTGTTGTAGTCTTGAAATATCTTGTCTAGCTACCTCAGTATACGCATTACTTAAAGTTGGTAAAAAATTTACAGATACTAAGGAGACAAGAAGTCCTAATATCACAATAACAATTAATAGCTCTAAAAGTGTAAAGCCTTTTTTTATTAACTTTTTCATATACTGAATATTAAATTATTCATTTGCAATAAAGGCAACATTATTGATAAAACAATTAACATAACAAAAACACCCATTGTAAGAATAACTATTGGTTGCAATAAAGTTAGAAGTAGATTTCTGCGAGTGTCTACCTCCTGATCTAAAAATTCCTTTGTCTTTTCAAACATTTCGCTGACTTGACTGCCCATATCACCAGAGCTTAAGAGTTGTTGGAAAACATCGGGGAAAATATGAGCTTGAGAGAATGCTTTACTAATTGAAGTGCCAGCAATGACTTTGTTTACTACTTTTGCAACTTGGGCTCTTAAATATTTATTTTTAAAGGTATTTTGTGCTATCTGGAGACTATCAATGGTATTTAATCCAGCTTTTGTCATTAATCTCATAGATGAACAAAATCGAGCAGTTTGATCATATAAAATGATTGGTCCTATCAATGGAGTAAACAGAAAATATTTAGATATGAGTAATTGATACTTCAATGGGATGATATTAGTTACTTGTACTACATATATAGAAATAAGTATTGCTAACAAAGAACCTATTATGATTGGAAAGATTTCAGAAAAAGCGAGTAAAGTTTGAGTTAATAAGGGTAATTCTACATTTGAACTAACAAACTGTTCGACAACTTGCGGTAAAACAAAACTTAGAAGTGAATAAATTACAGCAATAGATACAACAAATAAAACTGCGGGGTAGATTAAAGCTCCTATAACTTGTGATCTGATTTTAGCCTCTTTGTCTAAATAAACTGATAAGTCATGAAATACCTCTGAAAGAGATGCGGAGGTTTCTCCAGCATATATTGTGGATGTATATATTTCATCAAATATTGATGGATATTTTTTCATAGCTGAGCTGAGACTATTACCTTCAGTTATGTCTTCATTGATACTAAGTAAAATTTGTGAAAATTTTATATTAGAAGACTGTTTGCTAAGTAGTGATAAGCATTTCTCTATAGGAGTACCTGCACCTAATAGTGCTGACATTTGTTTAGTAAATATTGAAAGATTATTATTTGAAATTCTGATTGATGCTCTTTTTTGGCGGCTTTTTTCAATTGTTAGAGGATTAAGGCCCCTATTCTTTAATATCAATTTAGCTTCATCTACATCAGAAGCATTTACAAAACCTTTTGAGTTTCTTTCATTTGCATCAAATGCATTGTATTTAAAAGTAGCCATTAATCTTCAATAACACGCATTAATTCTGATAGCGATGTATCACCATTTGCTACAACTTGAAGGCCATTCTCATATATTTTTTTATTATTTGCGTAAACATAATCAGAAATTTCATTTTCAGAAGCTGAGTTATGTATAAATTCACTTATTTTTTCATCTATCGATAAATATTCGCCAATACTTAATCTACCTTTATAACCAGTATTATCACATTTATTGCACCCAACAGATTTATATGCTTTGCCCTTTATTTTATATTTATCGAGTAAATTTTTATTGTCGTCGTCAATAGTTTTACAATGTGGGCATAATTGTCTAACGAGTCTTTGAGATAAAACATATACAAGACTTGATGATAGTAAATAAGGTTCAATACCCATATCTCTTAAACGAGTAATAGCATTAACAGCACTATTAGTGTGTACTGTTGATAGCACTAAATGACCTGTTAAACTAGCTTGAATAGCTATTTCTGCTGTTTCTTTATCTCTAATTTCACCAACCATCACAATATCTGGATCCTGTCTTAGAATAGCTCTTAGACCCTTAGCAAAAGTAAGTCCTGTCTTAGTATTTACTTGGGTTTGCCCAATTCCTTCAAGAGCGTACTCAACTGGATCTTCGATTGTTAGAATATTTTGAGATCTATCAGATATCTCTCTAAGACCAGAATAAAGTGATGTTGTTTTACCTGAACCTGTTGGTCCAGTAACAAGGATAATACCTTCATTTTTTCCAAGGTTTTTTCGAAAGTTTTTTAATATTTCATCTGAAAAACCCAATTGATCCAGTTGAATGTGTGTTTTATCTTTTTCTAGAATCCTCAATACAACTCTCTCACCAAATGATGAAGGTAGTGTTGATACCCTCAAATCTATATCTCTTTTACCTACAGATATTGAGATTCTTCCATCTTGAGGCAATCGTCTTTCAGAAATATCTAATTTCGACATTATTTTTATTCTTGAAATTATCATTTGAGTAATATTCTTTTGATATTGAAGCACCTCTCTTAGAACTCCATCTACCCTAAATCTAATACTTAATTTATTTTCAAATGGTTCTAAATGAATATCAGACGCTCTGGCTTTAACGGCTTTTGTTATTGTGGCGTTAATTAATTTAATTATTGGGCCCTTATTCTTGTCATCCAGAAGATCATCTGATGGAGATATAGCATTAGCTATATCAATGAGGTCAAGATCTTCAATATTTGAAAAATCATAATCATCAGATTGATCTGTATAGAGTTCTGTAAGTAAACTTTCAAATTCATCATCTGAATGACTTTTCTTCTCTACGTCATCCAGAAGAAAATTTTGTATAGACGATAAAACTGATGGTTTTAATGAGCCACAAGTATGAATTGTTGATTTATTTGCCTTATTTATAAGGGTAATTTTATTTGTTTTACAGTAGTTATAAGTTAAAGGTAAGTTCATATTTAGTTACTTGTATCTTCTTCTTGGAGTAACTGTTTTGCTCGAATTAAATTAAACTTTTCTTCAGATAGATCCTTCGTTGTTATTGAGTCTCTTAAGATTGTAGGTCTTAAAAAGATCATCAAGTTTCTTTCTTGTACTGACATGGCAGATGATCTAAATAAAGCTCCTAGTATTGGTAAATCGCCAAGTATAGGAACTTTATTTACAGATTCTTGAATATCTTCACTAATAAGCCCACCTAAAACCAGTATTTCACCATTGTCGGCTAAAACAGTTGTTTCAATTTCTCTCTTATTGGTAATTAAATCTGATGTATTGGGTAGTTGAGATCCAGCAATACTAGAAACTTCTTGTCTTATAAATAACGCTACTGAATCAGATTCATTAATTTGAGGTTTTACTTCTAATTTAATGCCAATTTCTTCCCTTGCTGTAGTTCTAAAAGGTGTTAAATTATTTGTTCCTAATGATTCACCTGTTGTTATTGGTATCTCTTGACCCACTAGAAGTGATGCTTCCTCATTATCCATAACAACAGCTGAAGGTGTTGATAATATATTTGAATTTGCATCTTCTTTTAGGACGGAGAGCAGCATTGCAAAATTGTCCTCACCATCAATTATATTACCAACGCCGGCTACAAGACCTCTTGTGCTTAAAAGTGATGATGCTGCACTAGTATTAGCACCTAAATTTGAATCATCGTCTGCACTTATAGCTAGAGATAGAAGATCTGGACTATTTGATGATGGAAATCGTGATAATGCTATTGGGGTATTGTTTGTAGCATCACCTGAATAGATTGTGTCTACGCCTAATGCTTTAGCTGATTCATCTGATATTTCTACAATTATAGCTTCCACGTAAACTTGAGGTCTTCTAATATCTAACTGTTCCACAATTGAAGTTAATGTCTTAATAGTTTGAGGATTGGATCTAATTACAATTGAATTAGTCTCCTCATGTGATGTAATAACAGTTTTATAATCAATATTTTGTTCTTGGTTGAATGAGGCTGAAACATCTTTCAGGATCTTTAAAATATCCTCAGCTTGTGAATAGTTAAGATAAATTACTTTTGTATTTTCATTTAAACTATTATCCAAATCTAACTGAGATATTAATCTTTTTGCTCTAGTGACTATTTCAAGTGGACCACTAAAGATTAGTTTATTTGATCCTTGAAAAGTAGCTACAGCTAATTTATCAAATCGAGTATTAGGGTCTGCTTTAAGGGAATTAATTAATCGCAATGCTTCTATAGCAGATAAGTTTTTTAATTTAAAATCGGAAATACTTGTATCTAATTCTGAATCTAGATTTCTTATAATATCCCTTACTCTCTTTATGTTATCTGCATCATCAGCTATAAGAACTTCTCTATCATTCTGTAAAGCAACAATATATGACCTCACGCCAACTATTGGCTTAACAGCATTAACAATATCTTTTGCACTAGAAAATCTTAATTTAATTACTTCTGATCCAATTGAACCAGCTAATGGTCCATCTTCAGAAAAGTTCTTTACGCCCTCTTGAGAAGGGATGACTCTGTATATATTGCCATCTTTAAGTACGTTATATCCTTGGACCTCCATCGTAGAAATAAATACTTCCCATATTGATTCAGAATCAAGTGGTGCATCAGAATAGATTGAAATTACACCTTTTACTCTTGGATCTAAAATAATTGTTTTATCTGTCAAGAGTGCAATATCTTGTGCAAAAGTTTTTATATCAGCATCTTTATAGAAAATATTTTGATCCTGTGCTGCTAACGACAGAGACAATAATGCTGTGAAAATTAATTTTTTCATGTTCTTAATCCTTTATGAGATCTATTCTGTCTTGATTGAAAGATTTCTCAGAACCTATGATATCAAGAAAACTATAGTCTTTACCATCAAAAAAATAAGCCCTAGAACCCTCGACGTGAGAAAAACTTATTTGATTAGTAATATTTTCACCTTGTTCAATAAGTTTGTACTTGTCTTTGTCTAGGATAATAATTGTACTTTCTGGATTATTTCCTCTTATACCAACAAGCTCAAAACCCAATGATAATTTTTTTGCTGTCTCAATAGATCCTATATCTTGTGTCGTTTGTATTGATTCTCTTGTAGTTTTCAGTGGTTTAGGTAACTCCTCTGAGATGTTAACTTTTGTGAAAGACAAAAAACCCAAATTGTAATAAAAAAATAAGACAAATAATAAAAGCAATGAAAACATAGAAAGTCTTATTAAATCTGGTTTACTCATAAAAGAGATTTTACTACTTGTGTTGGAATGAAACAAAAAATTCAGTGCCAATATTAATTTTTGACTCTACTGACACATTTGCACCTATTCTAGTTGATAGTTGTTTCACTAGCGCTAAACCCAGTCCAGTTCCTTTTGTATGGGCTCTAGCTTTTGCAGACCTGTAAAATCGTTCAAATACTCTGTGAAGACTATTTTTTTCAATTCCATAGCCATTATCTTTAATTGAGATTACTGAACTCCCCCCTTTCATAACAGCATTAAAACTAATTTTAGATTCCTTTGGTGAATATTTAATTGCATTATTCAACAAATTAAAAAATATTGCTCTGAAAGATTCTTTGTCTGTTTTTATCACCAAACCTTCCGGTATTAAATTTTCTACAACAAGTTTATTTTCAAGAAGAAGAGCTTCTATAGTACTTAAAATCTTATTAATTTCTTTATGAGGCATAATTTTTTCTTTTTTTAGAACTAGACCTCCAAACTCAATTTTTTCTAGTTCTAAGAGATCATCAATCATTTCACTTAATCTTTCTGAATTATCCAGAATTGATTTAGTGAATTTTGATACAATTTTTGAATCTTTAATATTTCCTGAATAAAGGGTTTCGGAGCCTGCTCTAATTACAGCAACAGGCGTTTTAATTTCATGTGATATATCAGATATTAAATTTTTTCGTAAATCTTCAAGTTTCCTTAAGGATGATATATCACTGATGACCATAATATATTCATTTGTTGATTCCATTCGTGAACCTGATATTAAAAAATGTTTATCTACATTTTTAACTTTAATTGAGAGCTCAATTTCTTCAGAAGAAAGTTTCTTAAGTTTTTTAAGGAGTTTGTTGATTGGTTGGAGTTTTTTTACCTGAATTTTTTCTTTAAGAAAGAATTGATGTTTACCAAACATTTCAAGTGCTATATCATTCGAAAATCTTACCTTTTGGTTTTTATTAAATATAATTACACCTTGATTCATGCTGTCTAAAACAGTCCCGAACTCTGTTCTTTGTTCAATAGCTTGTTCTACTTCTACATTTAATCTTTGTGCGATCTGCCTTACTGCATCTGACAAAGTACTTAACTGCTCATCTCCACTATTTAGTTCTGATATATTTTGACCCTTAATGGCTTTTCTAGTGCTTTTTAGTAGTGAATCTAAATCTCTTCTTAATTTGTATTCAATATTTAAACTTAGAAAACTCGAAGAGGCTATAACAAGGATAAATAAGACCAGGAATGGATAAATAAAAAAATTAAAGAATGACCCCCATATATCGAATGGTAAAGCTACTCTCACTAATCCTTTCTCTAAATTATTTGGATCCCTTTGAATCGCAACATATATCAAGTCTAACCCAGTAGATTCACTTGTTCTGCTTGTCGTACCATAAACACTATTTAATGCATCCTTTATTTCTTTTCTTGTTGCTGGGGAATGTTTTTCTAATAAATACAAATTTTCTCTTTCAACTAAAGAGTCGCCTATCACATCCCAATTTTTATCAATAATTGTTACTCGTAACTCATTAAATTCAGAATCTTGAATTGTCAAAGAATCAGCGTATTCATCAAAATTGATATTTTGATCATACTCTGGCATCAACTTATTGATTGATTGTGCCTGGATATAGAGCGATTCAACAAGCTGTACTTTTGAATTGTTATAAATAAATGTAGAAAAAATAGTAACTACTATAAAAATAATGAAAGTTAGAAATAAAATTGATAATAGAAATATTCTAGAAATCTTAATTGAGGAAAAAAAATTAAACATCAAGGTTAATTGTTAAATTTATAACCAACACCTCTTATTGTTTGTATAAAATCTCCAGTTTTTCCAAGTTTTTCTCTAAGCCTTTTAATATGTGTATCAACAGTTCTTGTAGTTACTTCTGCACTGTAACCCCAAACATCCCCTAGTAATTGGTCTCTAGTCTGTACTCTGCCCTTTCTTGTAAGCAAATGTTTTAAGAGTTTAAATTCCAGTGCAGTTAAAAGAATACTTTCTCCATTTATAGATACATCATGCGCTTCGAGGTTCATTGAAATTGGACCAAATTCAAGTGTATGTTCATCGGAAGGATTATCTGCTCTTTTCTTAAGGAGCACTTTAACCCTTAAAATAAGTTCTCTAACACTGAAAGGTTTTGTTACGTAATCATCAGCACCTAATTCAAAGCCTACAATTCTATCAATTTCTTCACTTTTAGCTGTAAGCATAATTACAGAAATATCATCATATTTATCTTTTGATCTTAGTTCTCTGCACACATCTAAACCTGAAAGGCCTGGCAACATTAAATCAAGGACAACTAAATTAGGTTTCTTTTTTTCTATAAAATCTATGAATGATTCGCCGTTTGCAAAAGATTCAACTTGGAAACCTTCATTTTCAAAATTATATTTCAGCGTATCTCTAAGATCAGGCTCATCTTCAACGATAAATACTTTATTTGTCATTGTCATAATTCATATTCATTAATCTTGTTATGATAATAATTCCTTAACTTTAACTCTATCAATTTTTTCTGAAGCAATTCTTGGTAATGCATCATTTGTAAATAAGACGACTTCAGGAATTTTATAGTTAGCTAGTTTTTCTTTTAAAAATAACATTAAATCATCTTTGTCTATAGGATTCTTTGCATAAATATATGCACCGACAATTTCTCCAAATTTTTCATCTTCTATTCCAGACACACATGATTCAATTATCTCTGGATGTTTATCGAGAGCATTCTCAACCTCTAAACAAGAAATATTCTCCCCGCCTCGAATTATTAATGCTTTTTTTCTATCTAATATAAAAAGATATCCATCATCATCGAGATAACCAAGATCACCAGTTTTAAGCCAGCCATTTATAATTGTGTTTTTAGTTTCTTCTTCATTTTTAAGATAACCAATAGTATTGGATGGTGACTTAAACACAATTTCTCCTACAGAATTACTTTTTAAGAAATTATTATCTTCATCCATAATGTCAATTTCAGTGATATCAGGAACTATTAAGCCTGCGCTATTTGGTCTTTTAAGGTAATCATTACCTCTTAAAATCGTTCCTAGCGCAGATGTTTCTGTCATACCCCATGCAAACGTCATTGGTACATTGAACTTTTCATGTAAATTAAAGACTTGATCCTCTGGTCTAGCCGCTCCACCTGCACCAATATCTATTAATGAAGATAGATCATATTTATCAACATCTGGATGATTCATCAAGTCCCAACTTTGGGTAGGTACACCACTAAGATTTGTCACTTTATGTTCTTCTATAAGATCTAAAGCATAAGTTGCATCCCATTTATGCATGATAATTATTTTTCTTTTCGCTAACATCGAAAGCAAAAATTGTGTTACTAAACCAGTAACATGAAATAAAGGTACATTTATGAGAACTGATGCATTTTCAACGTCAAGAAGAACTTCTTGATGAACAATTTTCCGCAATTCTCCTAATGTATAAAAACTGAATAATCCGTTGATAATTGCAAGGTGGGTTAACATAACACCCTTAGGTAGACCTGTAGATCCAGATGTGTAAAGTAAAACCGTAAGATCTTCATCAGATGCATTACTTTCAGGCCAATCCTGTACCATGTTGTTAGATATTTCTTCATATGTAATGCAGTCATCGATAGGTTTTATAACAACTTTTTTTATTTTATGGTTTTTCAATAATTCATATCTTTTTTGATCAACAAA
>CENJ01060643.1_pt1 | contig 16365 bp, 16 predicted proteins | sample 356161 | NCBI WGS metagenome assembly CENJ01 (sample SAMEA2619531, study PRJEB7988) | marine metagenome | biome: marine biome (ENVO:00000447); feature: surface water layer (ENVO:00002042); material: "saline water (ENVO:00002010), including plankton (ENVO:xxxxxxxx)" | depth 5 m
TGATAATCATTTAATAAAATAAAATCTAAAATAGGGATTATACAATTTGGTTTTAGCAGATTTTTCTCTAGTAATTTATATGTATCTTCAAGGGTAAGAGAAAAAAAACTTTCAACTTCACCATCAATATTCTTAAGTTCTAACTCATCAACTTTATTAAGGTGATAATTAAAAATAACGGCTGAAATAAAATTATTATTATTATTATGAAAATAACTAACGATATTTCCACGTTGAACTTTTTTTAAGAACTTACTACTAATCCCTGCTTCTTCATATGCTTCTTTTTTTAAATTTTCAAAAATTGATAAATTTATTGGTTGTCCACCTGCCACAGTATTATCTACATAACCAGGAAAACTTTTAGATTTTTCTGATCTTTTAGCAAAATAGATAATAAATTTGTCTTTATGCTTTTTCCAAACGTTACAATGCACCCCATATGATGGTAAGCCAAAAAGTGATAAGAAGTTTCTTTTGATATTAAATATATTTTTGCTACAGAATTTAGCTGTTTCGGAAAAAACTTTTTTTGGCTTTAGGGATGGATATAAAAAGACTGGACAAGTCTCAGTTGATGACTCATTTTTTTCCAGATTCCTTATAAACTCGACTAATTTAGAAAGTTTGATGGAATTATAATCTATTTTTAAAAAATTATCCGACACAATTTTATTGTTTAACCAACCAATATTTTTGTTATCAAACTTTATGGGTGTATATGCACTTAAATCAAAAATATTTATTTGCTTTAAAAGGTCTATAGCTAATTCAAGAGTTTTTTTTTGCTCATACAGAATCTTTGATGATTGATGTAATTCTTTTTAGAATATCTTCAATTCTAAAGTCTTTTGGAGTGAACACTGCCTTAACCCCCTTGGATAACAATTTCTTTTCATCTTTAGGCGGGATAATTCCTCCCACAATTACAGGTATGTGAGAATAATTATTTTTTTTTAATAAATTTAGAATTACATTTACTAAGTGAACGTGAGACCCAGATAAAATTGATAAGCCTATAATATGCACTCCTTCTTCAATTGAGGCCACAACCAATTGTTCAGGTGTTGACCTGATACCATCATAAACGACTTCTATACCAATATCTCTTGCTCTTACCGCAATCTGTTCAGCTCCGTTAGAGTGTCCATCTAATCCGGGCTTTCCAACAAGCATCTTTGGACGTCTTTTCATTTTTTTTGTTATTGATTCTATTTCTTTAGATATAAGGTTTATTTCATCTGAAGCAGTCTTTCTTTTTCGTATACTTGAGGAAACGATTCCGGTAGGAGCTCGATATTCTCCAAATACATCTCTCATTGTATCAGACCATTCACCAGTTGTTACACCTTCGTGGGCACATTTTATTGATATATCCATAATATTCTCACCAGTTTTTGCCTTTTCTTTTAACGTTGAAAGAAGTTTGATAATTTTTCTTTTATCTCTTTTAGCCTTCCATTGAACAACATTTTTTACCTGAGACTTTTCTGAATTTTCATCAACTTTCATAAATCCTCCATCTACTTTAGAGATTAAAGGTGAAGATTCTCCATCCTCAAAACAATTTACACCCACAACCTTTTGATCACCAGATTCGATATTTCTTTGCCTTTGTGTTTGAGATTTTACAAGTTGACTTTTCATGTAACCGTTTTCAATAGCCTGAATCAATCCTCCAAATTCATCAACATTTTTTAGCTCTTGATGTGCCGAATCTTTTAAATCGTTAACTTTATTCCTTAAAACCTGAGATCCAGAGAAAATATCGTTAAATTCTAGTAAATCTGTTTCATAAGCCATTATTTGCTGAAGTCTTAGACTCCATTGCTGATCCCACGGTCTTGGTAAACCAAGAGCTTCATTCCAGGCTGGGAGTTGTACAGCGCGTGCTCGTGAATTTTTGGCCAAAACAACTGGAAGCATTTGAATTAATATCCTATAAACATTATTTTCAGGCTGTAGCTCTGTTAATCCAAGAGAGTTTACCTGCATACCATACCTAAACCTCCTATATTTTGAATCCTTAACAGAAAATCTCTTTTTACAGATTTCATCCCACAATTCGGTGAATGCTATCATCTTAGATGTTTCAGTAATAAAACGCATTCCTGAATTTACGAAGAAACTGATTCTACCAACAATTTTTTCAAAAAGATTTTTGTCAATTTGTTCTGAATTTCTGAGAAACTCTAAAATTCCAATAGCAGTGGCAAGAGAAAATGAAAGTTCCTGTTCTGGTGTAGCACCAGCTTCTTGGAGATGATAAGAACAAATATTGATTGGATTCCATTTTGGAACTTCTTGGGTAGTAAATTTTATAACATCAGTTGTCAGTTTAAGACTTGGGCCTGGAGGAAATATATAAGTACCTCTAGAAAGATATTCCTTGGTAATGTCATTTTGGGTGGTTCCTGATAACAGTTTTCTGTCAACACCCTGTTTTTCAGCAGTTGCTATATATAGAGATAATAACCATGGTGCAGGAGCGTTTATAGTCATTGAAGTATTCATTTTTTCTAAAGGTATTTTTTTGAATAAAGTTTGCATATTACCAACGTGACTAATTGGCACACCAACCTTACCAACCTCACCCTTAGAGAGAATATGATCAGAGTCGTAGCCAGTTTGTGTAGGAAGATCAAATGCCACAGAAAGGCCTGTTTGCCCTTTTTTTAAGTTTTGTTTATATAAATTATTTGATGCCTCAGCACTGGAGTGACCAGCATAGGTTCTAATAAGCCATGGTTTATCTTTCGCCGTATTATTCATAATAAATAAATTATATCAAATAATTTTGGTAACAATAAAAAATTAATGTATTTTTTAAATTAAGTGATATAACGTAATTTTTTTATAATTCAAATTATTTGATAGCTAATAGATTTGTAAGGAAAAATTATGACAAAAAAAATATATGAACTTGGGGAAATACCCGAATTAGGTGAAATACCTGATGAAATGTATGCTTGGGTAATAAGAGAAGATAGATTAGGTGTCCCAGAAAAAGCAATGCAAATCGAAAGGATGCCAGTACAAAAACCAGGTAAAGATGAAGTTTTGGTAATGGTAATGGCAGTAGGCATTAATTACAATAACGTTTGGGCATCACAGGGTATACCAATCTCAGTTATAGGAAAAGATACAGGTTATCATATTGGAGGGTCAGATGCGTCTGGCATAGTATGGGCAGTTGGCGAAAATGTAAAGAGGTGGAAAGTTGGAGACGAAGTTATTATCCATTGTAACCGAGATGATGGTGATGATGAGGAATGTAATGGCGGTGAGCCTATGTATTCAAAGTCTCAACAAATCTGGGGTTATGAAACAAATGATGGTTCGTTTGCTCAATTTACTACTGTTCAGTCACGACAATTATTGAAAAAACCAAAACATTTATCTTGGGAGGAAAGTGGTTGTTACACTTTAACTTTGGCTACAGCTTACAGGATGCTTTTTGGACATCCTCCACATGCACTAAAACCTGGAATGAATGTTCTAATTTGGGGTGCATCTGGTGGTATAGGAAGTATGGCAGTTCAAATTTGTAAAGCTGTTGGTGCTAATGCTATCGGAATTATATCTGACGACGATAAAATTCCCTTTGTTAAAAATCTAGGAGCGGTAGGAGTTCTCAATAGAAAAAATTACGATTGTTTTGGTCAACTGCCAGATGTTAAAAATCCTGAGAGTTACAGTGATTTTATAAAAAAATGTAGAGTTCTAGGAAAAGATATTTGGGAAATAACAGGAAAAAAAGATGTAGATATAGTTTTTGAACATCCCGGTGAATCAACATTTCCAGTTTCAACCTATCTTGTAAAAACTGGGGGAATGGTTGTGATATGCGCTGGTACATCTGGATATAATTTAACTATGGACGCCAGATATGTGTGGATGAGACAAAAAAGGATACAAGGAAGCCACTTTGCAAACTTATATCAGGCAAACCAAGCTAATGAAATGATGATACAGAAGCTCATAAGCCCACTGATGTCAGAATGCTTTAAATGGGATGAAATACCATCCGCACATACAAAAATGATGAATAACAAGCACCTTCCAGGAAATATGGCCGCTTTAGTACAAGCTAAAAAAACTGGATTGAAAACTCTGAATGAAGTATAATATATATAGATTAACCTTTGGATTGATATAAAATGGATAGCACAGCAAATATTGAGAGTAACAGCATAAATACTAAATCTTTCGTCAAAGAGAAAACCCAGACATTTGAACTGGTGCTAAATGAATTGGAAACCATTTCAAAAAAATCTAAAGATTATTTTGTTAAAGCTTTGACTAAGAACAACAGGATTGATAACAACTTACTAGAAAGTTATCAGTTCGAGTCCCATGGTTATGCTTGGTTTGAAACCTACAGAATAGGCCTAAGAGAAACTTTTAACTGGTTTGTTAGATTAAGAGATTCAAATAAAGCAGCAGATATAGATTATAACATATTAATTTACTCGTTTGCTGAGTATCTTTCACAAATGCGTGACGGAATAATGATTAGTCAAACTGAAATGGTAAGACCAACTGATATTGGTCTTAATAGAGACGACTTTAGATTTGCTGATGAACCCAAAGTAAATGAACTCATTTCCCTAGGTTTATCCAATGACTTGAAAAAAGAAATTGTTAATTCCCTGGAGAATGGCATTTTCCCCAATTTAGGTTTAAACGATGAAACCTTAGAGATGATTCAAGATCAATTTAGAAAGTTTACAGAAGAAGAAATAATACCACATGCAAATGAGTGGCATTTAAAGGATGATTTGATTCCAGATCAAACTCTAGCTAAGATGGCCGAACTGGGAGTATTTAGTATAGCGATCCCCGAAAATTATGGTGGATTAGGAATGGGAAAGATAGCCATGTGTGTTGTTACAGAGGAACTTTCTAGAGGCTTCCTTGCAGCTGGATCACTTGGGACAAGGGCAGAAATCGCTGGAGAATTAATTAGATTAGGTGGTACGGAGGATCAAAAGAAAAAGTATCTCCCAGAGATTGCTAATGGTAATATTTTAACTACTGCAGTTTTTACAGAACCAAACACAGGATCAGATTTAGGAAGTTTAGCTACAAGAGCAACCCTCAATGGATCGGATTATACAATTACTGGGAACAAAACCTGGATAACTCACGGTGCTAGATCAGATCTTATGACCGTACTAGCAAGAACTGATCAAGATCAAAAAGGTTATAAAGGTTTGAGTATGTTTCTGGTCGAAAAGCCTAGAGGAAACTGTGAGAATCCTTTCCCCATGAACGGAATGAGTGGAAGCGAAATCGAAGTCCTAGGTTATAGGGGTATGAAAGAATATGAGATAGCCTTAGATGATATAAAAGTTAACAAAAAACAGTTGCTGGGAGAAGAGGAAGGCAATGGTTTTAAACAACTAATGGAAACATTCGAGTCTGCAAGAATTCAGACAGCAGCTAGAGCTGTTGGGGTTGCTCAAAACGCCCTAGAACTAGCTCTTCAGTATGCTAAAGATAGAAGTCAATTCGGAAAACAAATCATTAAATTTCCAAGAATTCTAAATAAATTAGCATGGATGGTAATGGAGATAACAGTATCAAGGCAGATTACTTTATTTTCAGCACGAGAAAAAGATAACGATATAAGGTGTGATATAGAAGCTGGTATGGCTAAATTACTTGCGGCGAGAGTTGCCTGGAGCACTGCAGATAGTGCTCTCCAAATTCATGGAGGGAACGGTTATGCATTAGAATACCCAGTAAGTAGAGTCCTTTGTGATTCAAGAATTTTAAATATTTTTGAGGGTGCAGCAGAGATTCAAGCACAAATCGTTGCTAAGGGTCTTATCGGAAGATAATGAGCTTTTTCCTGAATATTTTAATCGTGATTTGTTTAGTTACGACTTTCGCAGTTTTATTGGTAGGATTGTTTTATACGGCAAGATCAGGAGATGATAAAAATAATAAGATAAACATGTTTATGAGATATAGAGTTCTTATACAATTTATAAGTCTTATTGTTTTAACTCTAGCCTTGTTTGTGAAATCCTAGACTTGAAAATAATTTGATAAAGTTAGATAAAATTTATACAAAAGGTGGCGATAAAGGCCAAACCAGTCTTGGGGACGGTAACAGGGTGAGCAAAAATGCTCCTAGAATTAAAGCCTACGGTGAGATAGATGAAGCTAACAGTGCAATAGGTATAGCTTATATATACTCGAGTGATGAACTGAGATTAATTCTTAGAAAAGTACAGCATCACTTATTTGACATAGGTGCCGACCTTTGTAAACCATACAAAGGTGAAAATTTTAAAAGATTTGAGAAACAAGTTATATTTTTAGAAAATGAGTTAGACAAATTAAATGAAAAGTTAGGTGAACTTGGATCTTTTATACTCCCTGGAGGAACAAATGCTTCTGCTTTCTTGCATTTGTCGCGAACAATTATACGAAGAGCAGAAAGATCGATAATTGATTTACTTGAAAAAGAAGAGGTTAACCCAACATTACTAGAGTATATTAATAGACTTTCAGATTTTCTTTTTGTAGCGGCAAGGTTTGAGAATAGAGAAGTTGGTGATATACTTTGGACTCCAGAAGAGAAAGAGTGATTATATGAAAGCCTTAGTGTGTGTAAAAAGAGTTATAGATTATAACGTTAAAATAAGAGTCAAAACAGATAAATCTGGTGTAGAAACAGATAATGTTAAGATGTCAATGAACCCATTTGACGAGATAGCCGTTGAAGAAGCTGTAAGATTGAAAGAAAATAGTGTGATCTCTGAGATTGTTATTTTATCAATTGGACAAGACTCATCTCAAGAGACAATTCGAACAGGCCTAGCCATGGGAGCAGATAGAGGAATATTGGTAAAGGTTGACGATACTCTTTTAGAGCCCCTAGGTGTTGGAAAGATAATAAAAGATATTTGTGAGAAAGAAAATCCAGATATGATTATCATGGGTAAACAAGCTATAGATGATGACTGCAACCAAACGGGGCAGATTGTTGCAACACTCATGAATTATCCGCAGGCAACATTCGCGTCAGAATTAAGGAAGAATGACGATGGAACTCTTAATGTAACACGAGAAGTTGATGGTGGTTTAGAGACTATCAAGGTAAAGCTACCTTGCGTTGTAACAACAGATCTTAGATTAAACGAACCGCGTTATGCATCTCTTCCTAATATAATGAAAGCGAAGCAAAAAAAAATAGAGATATTGGATTCCAAAGATTTGAATCTTGATATTTCACCTAGATTAGAAATTCTCGAAGTTACTGAACCTCCAGAGAGAAAAGCTGGCGTAAAAGTAGCAGATGTTTCCAATTTAATTGATAAACTTAAAAATGAGGCAAAAGTAATATGAAATCATTAGTAATTATAGAACACGATGGTAAGAATATAAAGCAAACTTCTTTATCTACGATAACTGCTGCAGGAAAGATTAGTAAAGAAGTTGAAGTAATTGCTCTAGGAAGTGACATTTCTGAGGTTGTAGATAAGCTAAAAAAAACTGATATCATTTCAAAAGTAAATTATTCTGATGACGACTTTTTGAGATTTCAAATAGCGGAAAATTTATCGGAGGTTATAACTTCTTTTTTAAAAGAGAAAGATTTTTCACATATTCTATTACCCTCAAGTACTTTTGGTAAAAACCTAGGCCCCAAAATTGCAACAACATTAGATGTCCAACAAATATCTGATATAATAGAGATATTTGACCATGAAACATTTGCAAGGCCAATATATGCGGGGAATGCAATTTCAAAAGTAAAATCTAAAGACTCATTAAAAGTTATCACAGTCAGGCCAACTTGTTTTGAACCTTGTGCTCAGAATTCAAATGTATCAGATGAAAAATTTGAAATTTCCTCAAATCAAACAAGAAATGTAGAGTTCGTCGACTATGATCAATCTGAGTCTGATAGGCCTGAGTTAACGGCAGCTAAAATTGTTATTTCAGGTGGTAGAGGAATGCAAAATGGAGAAAACTTTAAGTTATTGGAAGGTATTGCTGACAAACTAGGAGCAGCAATGGGAGCTAGTCGAGCAGCAGTTGATGCAGGGTTTGTTCCAAATGATTGGCAAGTAGGCCAAACTGGTAAAATAGTAGCACCTGATTTATATATAGCTGTGGGGATATCCGGGGCTATTCAGCATATAGCTGGAATTAAAGATTCTAAATTTATAGCTTGTATTAATAAAGACGAAGAGGCGCCAATTTTTAATTTTTCTGATTACGGCCTGGTGGGTGATCTTTTTGAAGTACTTCCTAAACTTGAGAATGAACTAAAGTAATTTTTTTATGGTATTGATTATTTCTTCATCTTTCCAATCAATATAACCAATAATTCTTGAAATTTCTTGAAGCTCCTTATTAATAAGAATTGTAGTTGGCATTACTTTTATATCTAATTCCTTGGAAATAACCATCTTTTTGTCTGTATAGAAATGTGGAAAGTCAATTTTATTTTTTTTTATAAAATTTGGTATCGCATCTGATGGATTTGAGTCAATTGATATGAAAAAAACACCAACATCTGTACCAATTTTTTCTTTAAGCAAAATTAAGTCTGGAATTTCCTTTACACATGGTGCACACCAAGTTGCCCAAAAGTTTACAATATATAAACTCTTGTTAGATGCACTTAAAAGAGAATAATCTTCATAATTCAGTGAGTTTAGTTTTACATCTGAAATATTTTTAACTTCTTTATGTAATAATAGTTGATTGTTCGCGTACGAATAAGATAGATTTGTAATAATAAAAAAAAGAAAAAATAAGTATTTCATACAAAATATAATAAATGAAAAAAAAAACAAATCCAGTCTGGGGAGGTCGTTTTAATAAAAATCCTTCTCCTATACTTAAAAAAATTAACAATTCTATTAATTTCGATTATAAACTAGCAAAGGAAGATATAAAACTTTGCAAAGCTTATACTGAGGCCTTGGTGAGCGCAAAAATTATTTCATCCTCAGAAAATAAAATTATTCAATCTAATCTAAAAAAAATTAACGACGATATAGAAAAAGGTAAAATAGAGTTTCAGGAGGAATATGAAGATATTCATATGAATATTGAGATGATTCTAAAAAAAAAAATAGGCTTATTATCTGGTAAAATTCATACGGGCAAGTCTAGAAATGACCAGGTGGTTACGGATATGAAACTTTGGGTTAAGGAAAAACTTAAGAATCTATCAAAGAAAATTAGCTACCTCCAAAAAATTATTATAAAAAAGGCTGAAAAAAATATAGACCTGATAATGCCAGGTTTTACACATTCACAAAATGCTCAGCCAATCTCTTTCGCACACTATTTAATGAGTTTTTTTGAAATGGTAAAACGAGATAAAAATAGAATAAACCAGCTAATAGAAAATTTGACGGAATGTCCTCTTGGTTCCGGGGCACTGGCAGGGACAAATTTTTTTGAAATTGATAGAGTTTTGCTTGCAAAAAAATTAGGTTTCATAAAACCCACCGAAAATTCTCTTGATAGTGTTTCAGATAGGGATTTTATAATTGAGTTTTTATCAATACTTTCAATAATGAGTGTACATTTTTCAAGAATATCTGAGGATCTTATAATTTGGTCTAGTAGCGCATATGATTTAGTTAAATTTCCTGACACACTCAGTACAGGTTCTTCTATAATGCCTCAAAAGAAAAATCCAGATTCAGTTGAACTTGTTAGAGCTAAATCAGGCCGAATTATATCATATTTAATTAACTTGTTGATAGTTCAAAAAGGCCTGCCAACAGGATATAGTAAAGATCTTCAAGAGGATAAAGAGCCTGTATTCAATGCCTACGATACAATTGAACTTTTGATTGATGTTATGACAGAAGTAATAGAAAAGATAAAATTAAATGAAAAAAAAATGTATGAACTTGCGTTAAAGGGGCATACAACGGCAACTGATTTAGCAGATTGGATGGTAAAAAATTTAAAGATTTCCTTCAGAGAAGCTCACGAAAAAACTGGAAAATTAGTTTTAATTGCTGAAGGTAAAAATACTTATCTACACAACCTAGATATAAAAACATTTAAATTAATTGAACCTAGAATAAATGAAAGTATATATAATTTATTGTCACCAGAAAACTCAGTGAAGAATAAAAAATCATTTGGTGGCACAGCTTTTTCTCAGGTCAAAAGTGCAATAAAAAGAGCAAGAAAGAAAATTTAAAATGCCATTAGTTCATATAATTTTATTAGTAACCTTATTAACAAGTATATCCTCTTGTGGGAAAAAAGCTACGTTAGACAGGTATCCTGATAGTGATTATCCTAAAACTTATCCCAAATCATATGATTAAGAAATTTAATAAATATTTATCTTATAGAAACAATTCGTTATATCTAGATGAAACTTCTTTTGAGAGTATAAAAAAAAAATATAGCACCCCACTATATTGTTATTCACTTTCTGAAATACACAATAATTTTGTTGAATTAAAAAAATCATTTAAAAAAATTAAACCAATGATTTGTTATGCAGTAAAAGCAAATAATCATAATCAAATTTTAAGTCTACTTTCCAAAAGTGGTTGTGGTGCGGATGTTGTGTCAAAAGGGGAGCTAAAAAAGTCTATAGATAACGGTATCACTCCTGATAAGATTGTTTTTTCAGGTGTAGGTAAAACAAAAGATGAAATAAAATATGCTTTAAATAAAAAGATAAAGCAGTTGAATGTTGAAAGTGAAGAAGAGTTAGAAGAAATTGTAGAAATTGCAAAAGTCGAAAAAAAAAAAGTAAATATTTGTATTAGAGTTAACCCAGACGTAGACCCCAGAACTCATCATAAAATCTCTACAGGGAGATCTGAGGATAAATTCGGCATACCAAATTCTAGGGTAATCAAATTATTTGAAAAGTATAAGAATAATGATTACCTCAAAATAGTTGGGCTATCAATTCATATTGGATCACAAATTAAAAATATGAGGCCTTTTGAAATTGCATTTAAGAAGATAAAAAAACAAATTATATCTCTAAGAGAATTAGGTTTTGAGATTACTGTATTAGATCTTGGGGGCGGGATTGGTATTAGATATTTAGAGAATGACAGAATAATTAATATTAAAGAATATTGTTTATTAGTAGAAAAATTATTTTCTAATATGAAGCTTGAAATTATAATCGAGCCTGGGAGATCTTTAGTTGGTTCCTCAGGTATTTTGCTTTCTTCAGTAATAAGAAAAAAAAGTGGAGAAAAAAAAGATTTCATAATAATAGATGCCGGTATGAATAATTTAATAAGACCCGCCATGTACAATGCTAAGCATGAGATTCTTCCAGTAAAAAGAAAAAATTTAAAAAAAAAAAAATATGACTTTGTTGGACCAATCTGTGAGTCGGCAGATATTTTTAGTAAACAGAATATAAGTCAAGCTTTAAAAAAAGATGATTTAATAGCAATTTGTTCAGTTGGAGCGTATGGAGCATGCATGTCTTCAAACTATAACTTAAGGGGAGATATTAAGGAAATATTTATTAAGAAAAATGAAATTATAGATGAGTGAAACTGGAGCACAAAATTATATTTTTTCTTTGGAGGATATTTCAATAGAAATAAAAGGCGAAATTCCCCTTAAAGTTAGTCTTAACGTCAAGAAAGGAGATTTTATTATTATTAAGGGAAAAAATTCATCAGGTAAATCTATGCTACTTAAATTATTTTACCTTAAATGTCTCCCAAGCAAAGGTAAAATATTCTTTGAAGGTAACGAACTTAAAAATTCTAGCAAAGTATCTGTACAAGAGTTCAGAAAACAAACAGGAGTTATTTTACAAAATGATTTTCTAATTCCATTTCTAAATGTCTATCAGAATATTGAAATTGCATGTGAGATTCAGAAGAATATAAAGAACATAGAATCTAGAATGAACGAGATATTTAATTGGCTTTCATTACAAGATATCAAAAATGAAAAAATACAAAATTTATCAAACAGTCAAAAACAAAAAGTCGTTATTGCCAGAGCCTTGATTAATAATCCAAAATTAATTTTAGCTGATCAACCTGAAACCTTTCTTGACGGAGAGTTTCGAAAGAAAATTATGTTTTTATTTAATTCGTTAAACAAGTTAGGCTCAACAATAATAATGACAACAAATGATTTATCTCAGTTTGACGAAAACTGCAGAATAATAACACTAGATACTTAAATGTTAAATTTTCAAGATCTTTTAAAAAAAACATTTTTAATTAATAATAATAGTTTTATTCATGGAATATCATTCATTGTTGTTAGTTTAATTGCAATTCACGTTGCTATTTTTTTTAATTTTTATAAATTTTCAAACGATTGGATTGTGGGTGAGTCAGAAAAAACTACTTTTATTTTATCCAAAAATATAAATGAAAAAGTTATTCCTAATGATGTTACATCAAAAATATTAAACTATCTGGAAAATAATAAGGAATTAACAAAATTTAGAATTCTAGATAAGAATTTAATTCAAGAGAGTCTTGGAATTAAAAATATTGACGACATTTTTGGACTTTCACTTCCATTTGTTTTTCTTATTCAAACCTCAAATGAAGAGATTATTGATGAGGTTTATACTTCGATTCTTAAAATATCAGATAATAGGATAGTTGAAAAATATCAACATAAAGATCAATTGTTTGAAGTTGTATCTTTGTTTAAAAGGATAAAAGTAATTATTTTCCTGATGCTTTTAGTAATCAGTATTTTATTCGCTTTTCTCGTTTTGAACATTACAAAAGCTGCACTTGTATCAAATTACAAGTTCTTGGAAATGATTCAGATTATGGGAGAAAGTAGCTATGGGTTATCAAAGAATATATCGGTAAGTATATTAAAAAGGATATTACCAGGATCAATTATAAGTATAATTTTTGTATCTATAGTAAGCTCACTATTAATTAAGTTTTTCGGAGTGAACTTTTACTTTTTTAGCGATAATTTTTATTTCGAACAGACTCTTAAAACTTTAATTTTATTAATTATTTTTATTCTAATCTTATTGTCGTTATTATTAATATTTTTAATGTTATATCTATTTTATTTTTTTGAGAAAAGATTCTTTGATAAAGTTTAAAAATATAATTTTTGTAGTAACTATAGTTATCCTTTTTTCATTTATTGCCTGGCTTTCATTGCTTTATCATATGTCGAAACATGACTACTTACAAGAAGGCGACCTATTATCGACTGAAAATTCTCTTATTGTAGTTCTTACCGGTGGAAAAGGAAGAATAGAAAAAGGTATGGAGCTTTTGAGAAAAGGTAATGGAAAGTTTCTTCTGATATCTGGTGTTTTTAAAAAAGAAAAAGTTAGGAATAAATACTTATTTGAGGATAATATTGATTTAAGAGAATGTTGTATTTTCTTTGAGGAAAAGGCAAAAAACACATTTCAAAATGCAAGTGAAGTTTCTAATTGGCTGAAAGATAAAAAAGTAAATATAGAATCAATTCAGCTGATAACCTCATATTATCATATACCAAGAAGTTTTATTATCTTTAAAAAGTTTTTCCCTGATATAAAGATAATTACGGTTCCAGTAAGTCAATTTAGCTTAAGTAAAGAATTATTATTTCATATAAAATTAATATTTTCAGAGTACTTTAAAATTTTTTATACATTTATTTACTTGTTATGAACTTTTTACGATCTTTAATATTCTATTTTGTATTTTATTTGTGGACATTTTGTTTCTTTGTTTTTTTTTCACAAGTAAGATTTTTTACTGATAATTTTATTATTTCTTTATCAAATTTTTGGAGTAAATCTGTAATCCTAATATGTAAAAAGATCCTTTTGATAGATTACGAAGTTATAGGAGAGGAAAACATACCTAGCAAAGGACCTTTTTTAATTACAAGTAATCACCAATCAGCATGGGAAACTTTTTTTTTTACAGCGCTCTTTAAAGGATCTGTATTTATTTTAAAGGATGAACTTAAGAATATCCCAATTTTTTCAGGATATTTTAAAAGACTTGGTTTTATTTTCATCAAAAGGGATAATGGGTTTAGTTCAATAAGAATCATAAATAGATCTGTTTCTTCATTAATAGAAAAAGGAAAAACAAAGTTTATAATTTTTCCTGAGGGAACAAGAATTGATCCAGAAAAAACTGCTAAAATAAATCCTGGTTTTTTTGCTATCCATAAAATAACTAAGGTACCGATTCTTCCTGTAATACATAATTCTGGGAGATTTTGGATAAATAAGAAATTTATAAAAAAGAACGGAAAGATTAATATTAAGATATTTCCTTTGTTAACAAGTAATTATCAAAAAGATAAAATTCTTAATGATATTGAAGCAAAATTTAGGTCTTCATCTTTTTAATTTATTAGCTTTTAGAATACTCTTTCGGATAACCTTTGTTTGCTTAAGTAAATTAAATATATCTTCTAAATTATTTTTTTTTATAAGTTCCCTAAAATCTTTAAGATCTTTTATGAAATCATCTAACGTACTAATTAAATGTTTATTATTAGATAAAAATATATCAGTCCACATCTTAGGATCTGAAGATCCAATCCTGGTGAAATCTTTAAAGCCCCCAGCAGAGAAATTTATTAACTCCTTTTTCTTTTTAACATCAATTTTGAAGGCTGTATTAACAATAGTAAATGCTATAAGATGAGGAAGATGGGAGGTGATTGACATTATCTTGTCATGTTCGTCTATAGACATTGTGGCTATTTCCATTCCAATATATTTCCATAATGCTGAAAACTTCTTTATATTTTTATATTTTTTACTTAATGGTGTTAGAATACACCATTTATCTTCAAATAATCCCTGAAGTGCGTTTTTTGCTCCGGAATTTTCGGTTCCTGCTATAGGGTGACTGGGCATAAAATTAGAGATAGTGTTGATATTTTTTACTGTTGATTTCTTGAATATATTTTTAACCGAACCCGTGTCAGTAATAAAATTTTTTTTACCAACGAAAGGAATTAAATTTGATACTATTTCATCAATAAAACTTACTGGTGTACATATAAAGATAAACTCGCTTTTCGAAACCCTTTGATCAATTATTTTTCTGGATTCGTCAATAGAATTATTCTTAAGAGCATCTTTTAAATTACTTTCTGAGGGATCGATCCCTATAATTCTTTTAACTATTTTTTTTTTTTTAAAAGCTAGACCTAAAGAACTTCCTATTAGTCCTGGACCTATTATTGTTATTTCATCAATCTTTTTCATGATTGAGTATCTAAAGAAGATTTTAAAACTTTTAAAAATTTTTTCATATGTGGATCTTTACCTATCGATACTCTAAAGAAATTCTGAAGATTATAACCTGTCATATCTCTTACAATAATTTTATTTTTTTTGAGATCATTTAAAATCTTCCTTTTTAAGTATTTTTTTTTATCTACTTCAACAAGTACAAAATTTGTGGGCGAGGTTTTAGCTTTGAGGCCAAATTCATTGATTTTTTTTGGCAAATATTTTTGCCATTTTTTATTATGTTCTATTGACTTCTTAAGAAATACATCATCTTTTAAAATCAAGCTACCTATATGCTGCGCAATATTATTTACATTAAATGGACCTCTTATTCTTTCCATTAAACTTATTATTTCTTCATTGGAATATCCCCAGCCCAATCTAAGTCCTGCAAGTCCAAAAATTTTTGAAAATGTTCTGGTGACAATCAAATTTTTGTATTTTCTAACTAAATCAATCCCATCTGAATAGTCTTTATCTACAATAAATTCAGAGTAAGCACCGTCGAGCACAACAATTATACGGGGAGGAACCTTATCAAGAAATTTTATTAACTCTTTCTTAAAAATAATACTACCCGTTGGGTTATTCGGATTAGCTATAAAAATAATTTTTGTTTTTTTATTAATTTTTTTTAATATATTTTCGCAATTTACAGAAAGTTGTTTTGTTTTTGCAGTCACAACCTTACAGCCAGCAGCTTTTGCTATTATTGGATAATAAATGAATCCATATTCACTACATATTACCTCCGATCCTTCTCTAGAAAATGTTTGGCATATTATTGAGAGAATATCATCAGATCCATTTCCACAAATAATTTGATTGGTTTGCAATTTAAATCTTTCTGAAATAGATTTTTTTAACAATAAGCAATCTCCATCTGGATATAAATGTGTATGTCTTAAAACTTTATTCACAGAAGAAAAAATTTTTTTTGGAATCTCGAAAGGTGACTCGTTTGATGAAAGTTTTATAAACTCACTATTATTTTTCTCTGGGGAATCTCCAGGAATATATTTTGCAATTCCTTTAATTGTTGGTTTAACAATATTTTCAATTTTAAATTTTGCCATAGGCGTGTAACAATTAAATTTATTTTGACTACTATCTCAACATAGTTATGATGC
>CENJ01047115.1_pt1 | contig 16363 bp, 17 predicted proteins | sample 356161 | NCBI WGS metagenome assembly CENJ01 (sample SAMEA2619531, study PRJEB7988) | marine metagenome | biome: marine biome (ENVO:00000447); feature: surface water layer (ENVO:00002042); material: "saline water (ENVO:00002010), including plankton (ENVO:xxxxxxxx)" | depth 5 m
TAGATCTAGGTAACAACTTTTTTATCCATCATGACTATTTAATAGTTATGTTAAACTATTTGAAAAAATATTTTACTAATTCAGTGGAGTTGAGTATAAGTGATTTTAAAAAAATATCTGGGCTTACTAGAAAAACAGCAATCCCAGTTTTAGAATTCTTAGATAAAAAGAAATATACAATTCGGAATAATAATGTTCGAATTATAGGACAAAATTTATATGAGTAAGACAGTCGTAGCTGACACACCTGTAATGAAACAATTTTTAGATATTAAATCAAAATATAATGATACAATTATACTTTTTAGGATGGGTGATTTTTATGAGACTTTTTTAGATGATGCTGTTGTGACTTCGCAAGTATTAGGTATTGTTCTTACAAAAAGAGCAAATGGAAAAGCAGCCGATGTTAATCTAGCAGGATTTCCCTATCATTCTTTAGATAATTATCTGCCTAAATTAGTTAAGGCGGGATATCGTGTAGCAATTTGTGAACAAATAGAAGATCCTAAAACAACAAAAGGAATAGTTAAACGTGACGTTGTTGAAGTCGTCACGCCTGGAACACTTACAGCAGACAAAACTTTAACTGATAAGTCAAATAGATACATTGGGTCTATGTTTTTTAAGAACAATAGTATTGGTGTTGCATTCTTAGATTCTTCTACAGGAGAATTTCATATAGGGCAATGCGAAAAGGAAAACATTAACAACTTTCTTTTAAAATTTAGTCCACAAGAAGTAGTATTACCAAAAAAAGTTGTTTATTCAGATTCATTATGGTATCGAGAGTACAAACCTTTTATAACCCAGATAGACGATTGGTTATTTGATTTTGAAAATGCATATAGGGTACTTGTTTCTCATTTTAAAATCAAATCATTAAAAAATTTTGGATGTGATGAAATGCATTATGGTATCTCAGCAGCAGGCGCTTTAGCAAATCATATTAATAAGAACCTAGCAACTTCAATTAATCATATTTCAAAATTATCTCCTATTGTTGAAGAAGGTCTTATGGTTTTGGATTCATTTACTATTAAAAATTTGGAATTATTTCATTCCTTGTCATCCCAAGGAACTCACGGCACACTTATTGATTGTATTGATAAGACAAAAACATCAGGCGGAGGAAGACTTTTACGAAAAAATTTATTAAGCCCATTATTAGATACAAAGTTACTTAAAAATAGATTGGATACTGTTGAAGCATTTGTTGAAGACCCCTTCATTTTAAAAAGTATAAGAAATGATCTTCAAAAAACTGCAGATATTCAAAGAATATTAGGTAAAATAAATAAAGATAAAGCTTCACCGAGGGATTTATATTTTTTGGGAGACACATTAGAAAAAATTCCAATTTGGAAAAAGATTTTAAAAAGTTCAAAAAATAGTAATCTAAAAATTTTTTCTAATACTTTTTTAGATACTTCTAAATTATTTAAAAATATTAAATATGTAATTTCCAAAAACACCCCGGCTCTTTTAACCAACGGAAATGTAATTAATAAGGGTGTGAATACTGAACTTGATGAATTAAGAGAAGTCGTTTTAAATGGAAAAAAATGGCTTGAATCTTTTCAAACGTCTTTGAGAAAAGATTTAGGTATCCCAAAATTAAAAATAGGGTACAATAAGATATTCGGTTTCTATATCGAAGTTACTAACTCGCACCAGGAAAAAATTCCTAATTCATTTATTAGGAAACAAACTTTAACAAGTTCGGAAAGGTATATCACAGAAGAATTAAAAGAGTATGAAAAGAAGGTTTTAAACGCTGAGCAGAATATATATAATATTGAATCAAAAATATTTAATGATCTTTGCATTGAGATTATGAATCATATAATCAAGTTACAAAAGAATGCCTCTACGATAAATTATCTTGATTTTTATTCATCTCTTGCATTTTTAGCAGTTAAGAATAATTATGCAAAACCTACCTTATCAAATAATTCAATTCTAGATATTTTTGACGGAAGACATCCAGTTGTTGAGAAGTTGTTGCCAATAACTGAAAAATTTATTCCTAATAATACTTGCATTGATTCAAATAATAATCAAATCCATTTACTTACCGGGCCAAATATGGCAGGAAAATCAACCTATTTAAGGCAAATTGGATTGATTGTTATAATGGCTCAAATAGGCAGCTTTGTCCCAGCCTCAAAAGTAAATATGGGCATAGTTGATCGCTTATTTACCAGAGTGGGCGCAAGCGATAATCTGGCTGGAGGCGAGAGTACATTTTTAGTAGAAATGATTGAGGCTTCAAATATTCTAAATAATGCGACAAAAAATAGTTTGATTTTGTTGGATGAAATTGGAAGAGGGACATCAACTTATGATGGTTTGTCTTTAGCTTGGGCTATTACTGAGTATATTCATAATACACCCAACTTAAGAGCTAGGACAGTCTTCGCAACGCATTATCATGAGCTGACAGATCTAGAACATAAATTGGAAAGATTAGAAAATCATTATGTTCAAGTAAAAGAATATAAAGAAAAAATAGTTTTTCTTCGTTCGATAGCTAGAGGCATTGGTAATAGAAGTTATGGTATACATGTTGCGAAAATGGCTGGATTACCAAATGTTGTAATCGATAGAGCAAATCAAATACTAAATAGTTATATGATAAACTCGGCTGAAAGGAAAAATAAAGTTTCTCATGAAATGAAAAAAGTATTAATTAAGGATCTTGAGTTAACTAAAAGTATTTTAAAAGAAATAGATCTTATTGATATAAATAATACTACTCCCATGCAAGCGCTCGAAATACTAATCAGATTAAAGAAAAGAAATGGTTTATAAATTTCTAGTTTCTATCCTTACCTCGTGTTATTTATTTGGGAATATGAATTGGACAAATTATGGATGGGAGTTATTTGATTATATTTCTGAAGCAAGGACCGCATCACTTGGAAATGCAACTGTAGCTTATGATTTCAATTATCCCTCTTCAGCACTAAGTAATCCCTACTTTCCAATATTTTCTACACGAAAAATTTCTTTAACTCATCAATCTCGCTTCGCCGGATTAATTAACAGTGAGCTTGTAAGTTTTCAGATAAAAAACAAGGAAAGATTAATTAATTTAAATTTCATTTTAGAGGGTGTAAGTAATATACCTGATACTAGATCAGCGCTTATAGATTGGGGGTATGATGGACAATATGGTACTAATGATTCAGGAGAATCAAATGGTATGATTGACGAAGGAGAGCGTCTAGATCCTAATAAAATTACCTTTTTTAGTCAAAGAAGATTTGGATTATATGGGACTTCAAATTTTTATTTAAGGAAAATTCCTTTTGGTATCGGTTTTAAGATTTTATCTAGTTCTTTAGGAGATCACAATGCAATTGGGGTTGGATTAGATTTTGGTTTTTATAAAAGCATCAAAAATTCAAATATGGGTTTTGTTATTAAAAACATTCCTGCTTCAGGAATGCTATGGAGCAATGGCACTATTGAAGGAACTTCTCCATCATTTGAAGTAGGTTATCATCAATCTGTTAATATACTTAAAGACAAATCTCTAAGCTTAAATCCAATGTCTAGCATAATATTTAGTACTTCGGAAAGGCATTTAAATTCACTTATTTATAATGGAAAATTATCAATAGATATTTTGCTTGGATTGGAAACAATTTATAAAGAAAAATTAATGCTAAGACTAGGGCAAAATTCTCTGTATCAGTTGGCCGGAGGAGTAGGAGTAAATTGGGAAAATCTGATTATTGATTATGCCTTTTTACCTTCATCAATAAATGGTATTTTTGCAAATCATCATTTAATTTCTATATCAATTTATCTAGACTGGCTTATCGCAAGGATAAAAGAAGACAAAAAATAAATTTTTTACTAAAAAAATTTATTTCAATAAATGATTATTTATCAAAATATATAAACATCTGGGCTAAAACAAAATATGATTAAAAGTATGACAGGTTTTGGAGTTGGTGCTATCTCAACTGGATCAGATAGATACAATATTGAGATTAGATCAGTTAATGCTAGGTTTTTAGATATAAAATTTAAAGGAATTCAACTTGATTTATTAGTTGAGGATGAAATAAGAAACCTGATAAAAAATAAATTACATCGTGGAACTATTTACATTCGAATTGAATCGGATGTAAAAAACAAAAATAAAGTTATTTTTGATCAAGAAAAATATGAATTATTAAAAGCTATTTTAAGAGATATTAATGTCAAATATGGTCAGCCTTTGAATATTAGTGATATTATTTCTTCAAATGACTTATTAAAGTTGAATGAGCCAAAAACTCCTAATAAAAAAGAAATAATAAAAAATGTTGAAATAGCTTTGAAACAGTTAGATAGAATGAGGGAAACTGAAGGAACTAAAATTTTAGAAGATATAATGGCAAGAATAAATCAAATCACAACAACATTGGGTCTTCTTGAAAAAAAGGTTCATTCATATAAAAATGAAAAACACAATATGCTTAGATCTAAGATTAAAGATTTATTAGTGGGCCAAGATCTTGATGAATCTAGATTGATACAGGAAGTAGCTTATTATTCGGAAAAAATGGATGTTACCGAAGAAATTGTTCGTTGCAAAAGTCACTTTACTCAACTTCTTTCATATTTGGATGTAAATGAACCGGTTGGTAAAAGAATTAATTTTTTATTACAAGAGATTGGAAGAGAAATAAATACTATTGGTTCAAAGAGTCCTCAAGCTGATCTGACAATCGATATTGTTGAAATAAAAGATGAATTAGAAAAGATTCGTGAGCAAATACAAAATATTCTTTAATGAAAAATTTAATTATTATTTCTGCACCGTCTGGCGCAGGTAAAACAACATTATGTAGGTCTATACAGGCACAAGTATCTCAAATTAAATGGTCTGTATCATTTACTACAAGAAAAAAAAGAAAAATGGAAAAAAATGGTGTTGATTACCAGTTTATATCGGAATCAACTTTTAAAAAACTTATTGATAATTCTTTTTTTGCAGAATGGGAAAAAGTTCATGGATTTTATTATGGAACCTCAAAAGATTCGATAAATAATATTATTAAGAAAGATGAAATGCTATTACTTGAAATGGATGTAAAGGGTGCACTATCAATCAAAAAGTTGTATCCTAGTAAAACCTTTTCTATTTTTATAACACCTCCTAGCATTGATCATTTAAGAAAAAGGTTACAAAAACGTGGCACAGATTCTAAATATAGAATTAATATTAGACTTCAAAGATTTAAAGAAGAAATGAAATATGTTAGTAGATTTGATTTTAACTTACTAAATGATGATTTAGCAAAGGCTAAAAATCAACTTTTGGATATCATTCTGAAAATTAAAAAAGGAGATAATAATGGGTTTAAAGACAATACCATTTCGTGAGATAGAGCATCAAGCAGAAAACATGTATGAAGCTGTAGTTGCTATGTCCGGACAAGCAAAAGAAGAGCTTAATGAAAGAATAGTAAATAAGGCAATAAAAGATCATCAAGAATCTGAATTAGACGTTTTTGATGAATTAGAAGAAACTACTATTGAAGACTATGAAGAAAAGGAAAAAGTGACTACTATTGCTATTGAAAAATTTCTTACAGGCGATGTGAAATGGAGTAAGCCGTATTGAAATGATCAATGAATAATTTTTCTTTAATAAGTAATTATTTAAAAGTATATAAAAAACTATTTTCAGATGAAATAATTATTCCAAAAAAAGTTGTACTTGAAAATAAACAAAGTAACTTTATAAATGAAAAAGACTCACTGATTCTTTATGAGTGCATTATCAATAATTGTGAGAAATGCCATCCTACAGATTCAAAAAGTAATTTTTATTTTGGATCTGGAGACTCAAATGCAAACTTATTAATCGTAGATGAAGCTCCAGCTTTAGATACTAATCACCAGGGGTTACCTTTTCTTGGAAAAGCAGGTAAGCTTTTAGATAAAATTTTACTAGCTGTTGATTTAAGTCGGACTAAAGATACATTTATTGTAAATATATTAAGATGCAAACTTCCAAAAAATCGTGATCCATTGCCGTCTGAAATTGAAAAGTATATCCCATATCTTAATCGACAAATCAAAATCATTCAACCAAAATTAATTTTAGCATTAGGAAAAGTCGCAGGAAAATCTTTAATTGGAAAAGATATATCTGTTCAAGAAATGAGAGATAAAATCTTTGATTATAATGGAATACCATTAAAAATTACTTATCATCCAGAAACTTTATTGAGAAACCAAAATTTAAAAAAATTGGCTTGGGATGATTTTAAATGGGTAAAAAATCAAATGGAAAATTAATGGAAGAAAAAATTAAAAATTTGAATCAAGTTCCTTATTCTGAAGAAGCTGAATTAGCAGTACTTGGTTCAATGCTCTCCTCAAAAGAAGCAGTTAGTAAATCAATACAATGGTTAACATCAGATTTTTTTTATAAAGAGTCTCATAGCAAAATTTTTTCAGTCATGATTGATCTTTTTGAAAAAGGGGATCCTGTTGATACTGTTTCGGTGATTGAAATTTTAAAACAAAAAAAAGATTTAGAAAACGTTGGAGGTACCTATTTTATAACCGGTTTGGTTGATGTTGTTCCTACTGCTGCTCATGTAGAGCAATATTCAAAAATTGTGATGGAAAAAGCATTGTTAAGAAATTTAATAACTTTATCTCATCATATTGCAAAAGAAGCATATGATGCACATAAAGAAGTATCCGATATATTAGATAATGTGGAGCAATCTATTTTTAGCATCACTCAAAATCGTCTGAAAGGTGGATTTACTCAAATCAATCCTATTTTACTTGAAGCTCTAGAAAAATTAGAACAAACTCGTTCAAAAGGAGGAACGGTTATTGGTGTCCCATCTGGTTTATTAGATTTAGATGAAATAACTTCAGGTTTTCAAGATGGAGATTTAATAATTGTCGCCGGTCGTCCTGGTATGGGGAAAACATCTCTAGCTTTATCAATGCTTAGAAACGCTGCATTAGATTACAATATAGGAGTCGGGATGTTTAGCCTTGAAATGTCAAATTCTCAACTTGCAATGAGACTTTTATGCTCAGAGGCGAGAGTTGATAGTCACTTTGTTAGAACGGGAAAATTGCCACCAAAATTATGGAAAAACTTAGGAATTTCAGCAGGCGAACTAGAAGAAGCCCCAATTTTTCTTGATGATACTCCCGCTTTGACAGTGCTAGAGTTAAGAGCAAAAGCCAGGCGCCTTAAAGCGGAAAAAAATGTAGGAATGATTGTAGTTGATTATTTACAACTGATGCAAGGACCTAAAAGTATTGAAAGTAGACAGCAGGAAATATCAGTCATTTCTAGATCATTGAAGGCACTTGCAAAAGAATTAGATATCCCAATTATAGCTTTATCTCAGTTATCTAGAGCGGTTGAGCAAAGGGCAGATCGTAAACCTCAATTATCAGACTTAAGAGAAAGTGGAGCAATTGAGCAGGATGCTGATGTTGTAATATTTTTATATAGGCCTTGGATTTACAGTCAAGATGATGATGATGATGGCAAGGCTGAAATTATTATATCCAAACAAAGAAATGGACCTACCGGGACTGTGAGGGCATCGTTTATTAATAAGTATGCAAAATTTGAAAATTATTCTGAAGATCAAATGCCATTTTAATGCAAAATCCAATTGCTAAGTTAGTTCCACAATATTTTGGTGAATACCCTAAGCCATTCCAAAAATTATATGATAGTGTATCCCTTGGTCCGGACCAAAATAAAGAAGAAGTCAAATCTGTTTTGTGGAAAGCGTATGAATTTGGTAACAGGCATCACGAAGGACAAAAGCGATTATCAGGAGAACCATATTTTTCACATTGTATTGAAGTCGCCAATACTCTTGCAAAATGGAATATGGATACCACGACAATTATCGCAGGTTTATTACATGATACACTTGAAGATACTGATGCTACTTTAGAGGATATAACATCCACTTTTGGGCAAGAACTTGGTTCTTTAGTTAATGGTTTAACAAAATTAAAAGATATTAAATATCTAACACGTAAAGAAAAGCAAGTAAGTAATTTTATGAAAATGTTATTGTCCGTTGCTCAAGATTTAAGAGTAATTATAATAAAATTTGCTGATAGACTGCATAATATGGAAACTATAGATCATATGCCTCAAATAAAAAAACATAGAATTGCTATTGAAACACGTGATATTTATATACCGCTTGCTCACAGAATGGGAATGTCCGCTGTAAAATCTCAATTAGAAGATTTAGTATTTAAAGTATTGAAATCTGAACAATTTCATGATATAAAATCCAAAGTAAAATCAAGTAAAAAGCAGAGGTTTAAATTTGTTAATGGGGTAATTGAACCTATAAAACTAGAATTAAATAAATATGAAATTTCACCAAATATTTATGGGCGTGCAAAATCGTATGCATCTATCTATAATAAAATGCTAACTAGGAATAAATCTTTTGATGAAATTTATGATCTTTATGCCCTTCGAATTATAGTTCAAAAGCCCGAGCAATGCTATTTAGCGCTGGGACTAGTACATAATTTATATCTCCCCGTTCAGGATCGATTTAAGGATTTTATTGCTACTCCAAAAACAAATGGATATCAATCAATTCACACTACAGTCATTGGACCTAAAGGTAAAATGGTAGAAATACAAATTAGAACCGATTCAATGGAAGAGACAGCAGAAATTGGAGTGGCAGCACATTGGGTTTATAAAGATAGTAAATCTTCTGATATAGATAATAATGTGAGATGGCTGAGGGAACTCCTTGAAATCTTGAAAGATGAATCATCTAATCCAAAAGAATTCATGGAATTATTGAAGATTGATCTTTATGACGAAGAAATTTTTGCATTTACTCCATTAGGCGACCTCATAAGGCTTCCTTCCGGATCGACAACCGTTGATTTTGCTTTTCAAGTACATACCCAAGTTGGTATGCAATGTATGGGAGCAAAAATTAATCATTTAGTTGTTCCTTTGAACACGAAAATTAAAAACGGAGATATTGTTGAAATACTTACAAGTAAAAAACAAAATCCCAGCATAGGTTGGCAAAAGTTTGTTGTTACCACAAAGGCTCGTAATGAGATCAATAGATTTATTAGAAAAGAGATGGATGAAAACAGTATTAAATTAGGAGAGGAAATGTTAATAAAGACTTTAAGAAGGATGAAGTCAACCTCTCTAATATCTGAATTTAAAGATAACTATTCAAAATTTGGTTATGCAGATGTGAATTCAATGTTAAAAGCAATTGGAACTGGAATCCTTACGGTTAGGGATATTTTTAATAAATTAAGACCTAAAGAAGATAAAGTGAATATTGATGCTATGAAATCTTCTAAAAGTTTTTATAATTTTCGTAGAGGGGAAGTTGTTTTAGATGGAATTGAAAACTTATTAGTTAACTTTGGTAAGTGTTGCAGTCCAATTCCTGGTGATGATTTAATAGGTTTTGTTACAAGGGGCCGTGGAGTAACAGTCCATCAAAGTTCTTGTAAAAGCTTGCCGATTTTGAATAATGAATCAGATCGGTTGCTACCAGTGCATTGGAATGTTAAATCTTCAGAAAGCTTCAATGTTGGTCTAAAAGTAACAGGGCTTGACTACAAAGGATGGTTGAAAGATGTTTCAGAATGTATATCCAAGGAAAATGTAAATATTTCGAGTGTTGATATCAAAGCAATAGATTCAATAGCAGAGGCAAATATAATTGTACAAGTAAAAAACAACAGGCAATTAAATCGCTTAATGCGAAAAATAACTAAACTTAAAAATATAGATTACGTTGAAAGGGTGGGGAGATAATGAAAATAAAAACCTATACGAAAAAAGATATTGCTAATGAATTTTCTCGGCGCCAAAATCAAAGTGTTAGAAAATCTATTGAGCATACAGATACCTTCTTTAATATTTTAAGAGATATTTTAATTGAAGATAATCCCTATACCAGGGTTGAAATTAGAAATTTTGGCGTTCTTGAATCAAAACCTACTAAAGCAAAACCTAGAGCTAGAAATCCTGTTACTAATGAAGAAATTTATGTACCAGCTCACAAAAAAACTCGTTTTAAACCAGGGAAATTAATAAAAGAATATCTTAGAAAACCCATATAAAATATGGGTAGAATTTTAGGAGTTGATTATGGTGAAAGCAGAATCGGTCTTGCTCTATCGGATAATACTAAAAGTATAGCTTTCCCATTTAAAACTATAAAAAATAAAAATATTGATTTTTTGTTAAAATTTTTTAGAAAATTAAATTCTGAAAAAAATATTGAGTCAATGGTGATTGGTTTACCATTGGGAATGAACGGAAAAGACACCCTGCAAACAAAAAATGTTCGTATTTTTTCAAAGTCTATAGGTATCCTGGGACTCCCGATATTTTTTCAAGATGAGAGGTTAACCTCAATAAGTGCAAAAAAATTTCTTATAAAACAAAATATAAAAACAGGTCACAATAAAGATAAAATTGATGAAATAGCAGCTACTATTTTTCTTCAACAATTTTTAGATATGAACAATTAGATTGAAATGAATTTTTTAGAAAGACCTTCATGGCAATTAGCTTGTTTATCTGGTGTTTTAGTTGGCATTTCTTATTTACCGATAAAACTTGGTTTTTGTATTTATTTTGGATTTATTCCTATCCTTCACTCATGGATTATTAATAATTCAAAATCAAATTTCATATCAGGTTTGATTTTTGGGATCATATACAATTTAATATCAAATTATTGGATTGGTACTAATTCAGGTGCAGAATTTTATGTTGTTATATTATCTTTAATATTTGCTGTTTTTTATCTTTCTTTATTCTGGGCATTTTCTGGATATATCTACGGTTTAATTAAAACATCTAGAAATGCTTACTTGATTTTGCCACTTTTAATCGTGGTTTTAGAATGGGTTCGTAGTTTTGGCCCTCTTGGTTTTACATGGGGAAACCTTGCACTGACACAATCAGAATATCCATTTATGTTACAATTTCTAGATTTTACTGGAACTTACTTTCTAACATTTATAATTATAACATTGAATTTGATGATTTACCTTTATGTAAATGGCAACAAGTTTTTAAAAGAAAATATTCGTTTAATTATTTCCATTTTAATTATTATACCAATATTTGGTTTTTATAGGATGAACAATATTTTACCTACGAGTAAAAGTATTGATATCGCCATCATTCAGCCAAATATTGATCCAAATAAAAAATGGGATTATAATTTGAGAAAACAAACAATGACTTTTATGGATTCTCTTTATCAAGATGCAATTAATTTGGGTCCCGATTTAATCATTTTCCCTGAAACAGCACTTCCGTCATATCTAAGGATAGAAAACCGTATTAGGAAAAAGTTACAACGAAAAGTTAATCAATCGGGAATACCAATAATTATTGGAACTGTAGATAGGGAATTAGATTCTAATGGAACTAAGTCATACTTTAATAGTACAATGTATTTAAGTCCTCAAAAGGATTATTTAATGTATGATAAAATTCATCTTGTTCCGTTCGCTGAGTATGATTTAATACCTAATTTTTTTTCTCCATTAGCTAATCTAAATCTAAATATGAATAGAGGTATATTTAAAAAAGGGAGTAACTATGTAAGTTTTAGATTAAATGATTTAATTTTTTCAGACTTAATTTGTTATGAATCTAGTTTTCCTAGATATGCTCGAAAATTTGTTGAAAATGGAGCAGACTTTTTAATAATTCAAGCTAATGATGGATGGCTTGGAACATCAGCTGGTCCCTTTCAACACTTTGCACAAGCTCAGTTAAGAGCTATAGAAAATAGAATCCCAATTGTGCGAGGAGGAAATACTGGAATATCTGGATTTATTTTACCTAATGGTAAAGTTATGACAAAAACCTCATTAGGCAAACAAGTTATAATAAAAGAAAGTCTACCAATATATAATGCGGGTACATTCTATACATCTTACGGTGATGTTTTTGCCGTTATTTCTTTAGTAATCTTTTTATTCATAGGACCAGTCAATTGCTTAAAAAAATAATTTTTATAATAATTTTTCTTTCAAACATGAATCATTTAGGCGCCAAAAATAAGACTATTCATCCAGCAGTTAAATCAGCATTAATGCCGGGCTGGGGTGAGTCATCGCTATTAAAATCATCTCAATCACGATTTTTTAACCTAATAGAATTGACTTTATGGTCAACATGCCTAGGGTTCTATAAATTTTCGAATCATCAAAAGCTACAATATCAATCATATGCTGCAAAATACGCAGGTACCAATCAGAAAAATAAAAGCCACAAGTATTGGGTTGATATTGGCAACTATATGAGTTTGGAAAGTCATAATGCTGAACATTTAAGATGGCGTCAAATAGATGATATTTACGAATATGAGTATGGCTGGAATTGGAAATCCCAAAAACATATGAAAAAGTTTGAAGAAATGCGAATACGAAGTGACAAATTATCAAAATATGGAGAATATACGATTGGTATAATAACCCTAAACCATATTATTTCAGCCATTAATTCACTATATTTATCTAGATTGAATGAAAGCGTTAAAGTTTATCCATTGATTGAAAAGAACGAGGTTAAAATTCAATTAAGATATGATTTTTAGTACGTATAATGAGGTATAAAATCACAATACAGTACGATGGTTCATATTTTTCTGGATGGCAGCTTCAAAAAAATCAAGACACTGTCCAAGGATTATTAGAAAAAATATTAAAAAAAATAAGTAAAGCATCTAATAGAATTATTGTTTTCGGATCAAGTAGAACTGATACTGGAGTTCATGCTTTTGGTCAAGTTGCTCATGTAGACTTAAGCATAAAATTAAATAATCAAAAAATTAAAGATGCACTGAATGGAAACTTGCCATGGTATTGTGTAGTATCTGAGGTAGAAAAAGTTAAATTATGTTTTCATGCCAGATTTAATGCTACAAGTAGGGAATATATTTATCAGTGTTATACAGGTAAATCATTTTTGTTTAACAACCAATCTTGGATTTTACCCAGGCTGGATATAAAATTGCTTAACAAATTATCTGAGAATTTACTTGGGAATTTAGATTTTTTATCTTTTAGTAAATTTAGAAAAGATTTAAAAAATACAAATTGTAATATTTTTAGCGCTTATTGGAAAAAAGATGATGATATGTATTCTTTCCATATTAAGGCAAACAGGTATTTACATCATATGATAAGATATATAGTTGGTTCTATGATAGGAGTCTATCAAAATAGGATGTCTGAAGAGGAATTTATTTTGTTAATTAAATATCCAAGAAAGAACGTGCTAATATTTAAAGCTCCACCGCAAGGATTAATTCTCAATAGAGTTAATTATGATTAAGGTTTATATATTATTTTTACTATTTAATTTTTTTGCAATTACCTATTCAAATAGTATTTCTGAATCTAGAGAAACAGCGATAACGCGTGCAATTAAGTTAGTTGGGCCTGCTGTTGCAAGTATAAATGTAGAACAACATACTCCATCTGTCTCTTTTGACCCATTTTTTGGATTAATATATCCAAAGGATATCTATCCTATGAAAAATTCCGGAAGTGGAGTAGTTATTAGCCCAGATGGATTTTTGATAACAAATTATCATGTTGTTGAGGATGCTGATAAAATAACATCAACGTTATCAGGTGGAGATGAATTTGATGCTGAAATAATTGGTTTTGACCAGACTTCTGACCTCGCGTTATTAAAATTAGACGGATCTAATTTCCCATTTGCTAGATTAGGCGACTCTGATAATTTGATTATTGGTGAATGGGTCATTGCTTTGGGAAATCCTTTTGAGTTATTTACAATAAGTAACAATCCTTCTGCAAGTGTTGGAATTGTTAGTGGATTGAATATGGATTTTGGCATGCAAAAATCAGGTAAAGTATTACAAAATATGATTCAAACAGATGCAGCTATAAACCCAGGTAACTCGGGAGGACCTTTGATTGATGCAAATGGTAGGGTAATTGGTATAAACACTTTTATATTTACCGATTATGACGACCATTTCCGAGGTTCTGTGGGTATAGGATTTGCTATTCCGATCAATATTGCAAGAAAGGTAGCGGAAGAATTAAGGATTAATGGTGAGGTAGATCGAGGCTACTCAACGGGTCTTGTGGTACAGACAGTAACTAGGAGTATTTCTAGGTATCTTGGTCTACCAGAGGATAACGGAGTGGTAATTGTGAATGTGGCAAAAAAGAGTTCTGCAGAAAAGGCAGGGCTAGAGCCTGGAGATTTCATAATTAGGGTGAATAACATGAATATTGAAAAGCCTAGTGATATTCGAAAAATAATTCTTGAAAATGATCTTCGTTCAGGGGATGTTCTAAAACTAGAAATTTATAGAGATGGCAAATTGAAAAATAAAAAGATGAAATTGGGGAAGTTTATTAAATAATTTTACTTATATACCTGTGGACCTTAATTTTAATAATTATAATTTCTCTTTAAAGTTTAATTTGAAATTAATTTAAATCATCGTGAATTATTAAAATTTTAGTTCTACATTTATATATAATCAAAATAAAAATATGGCCAAAAAACATCAAAGATTTATTCCGAATATTCTTACACTAACCAATATGTTTTTAGGATTTATTGCGATTGGATTAATACTTCAAAATGATCCTTTAAAGGCTGGGACTCTGATTATAATTGCTGGATTATTGGATGCCTTTGATGGAAAAATTGCGCGTTTGTTAGGTATCGAATCACAATTTGGTGTTGAATTTGATTCCATGGCAGATACTATATCCTTTTGCGTTGTTCCTGCTATTTTAATTCATACTTTTTATGTAGAGGGTCTTCATCCTCTATTGGGTTCAGCAGTCTCTTTTTTGCCTTTAATGTGTGGTACTATAAGGCTTGCTAAGTTTAATATTGGTCAGGAAAAAGGAATTGTTAAGAGTTATACTATTGGTTTAACAACACCGATATCTACTATAACTTTATTTTCATATTTAATGTTTAATTCTGAAGTTTATGGAAATTATGGCGATCCAAGGACTTCAATAATTCTTTTATCATTAGTTTGTTTTTTAATGATAAGTCCAATACATTTTATTAAATTTCCTCTTCTATCCTTCAAGTCAGGGAAAACAAATTCCATTATATTAATCGTCTTTATTCTATGTGCAATAGGTATAATATGGTTTAGAGGATTGTTATTGTTTCCTATTACAATTCTTTTTATAAGCTGGAACATATTATTTTGGTTGTTGCATATAAATAAAAAACAAGCTGAAATAAAAAATTAAAAAATATGAAAAATCGAGATATTTCCCTTATCGCAATAGGATTATTGATTGGTGCAATTATCGGTGGCGTAATAGGAAATCTTATGGCTTGGATGCTTCCTGAAGGGGTCGTGAAAGATTTTTTTCTAACTAGCTTTAATATAGATATCGGTAGTAGTGTTGGGAATCAAAATGGAGTTATTATTATTGATTTAAAAATTATAACATTAAAGTTTGGATTAGCTTTATCACTTAATTTTACTAGTGTGATAGGGATAGCGACTTCTTACTACATTCTTAGGTTTTTTCGATAAAATTTCAATAAAAACTAATGTATTAATTTGTAAATTATAATATGTTTAATTTAGGTACTGGAGAACTGCTTATAATTTTTCTTGTTATTTTACTTCTTTTTGGAGCTAAAAGACTTCCTGAACTTGCAAGGGGCCTTGGCAAAGGCATAAATGAGTTTAAAGATGCTGTGGAAACTGGTAAAAAAGAAATTTTAGATGCGGAAAAAGGAACTGAAAACAAAAATAAATCTTAATCGAAATAATTAATTTATTTCAATTTTTTTAGTTTTCTTTGATTTTTAGAAACTAATTACGATTTCTTTTGTTTAAAGCATTTATATGCATGATTTTAGGATTCATTCTTAACTAGAAATGGAGATACACAGTCCATTCTACCTATTATTCTTGATTACCATACCGTTTCTTGTATTTTGGTACCAAAAAAAAGGGAAGAAGAATGAAGCCATATTCTTGATTTCCTCAAAGCAGTTTTTATCAGAAAGAATTATTAATTCTGGAAGAAAAAAAAATATTCTTCTGAGATCAGGTCATTTATTAACCTTGATTCTTATTATAATTGGTTTATCACGTCCTCAGCTTGTCGATAAAATTAAAGAGACTTCAGTTGAAGTCGTTGACATGATATTAGTTCTTGATATCAGTTCAAGTATGTTAGCAGATGATTTTCAACCAAATCGTTTAGAAGCCGTAAAAAAAACAGCAATCAATTTTATTAATTCAAGGAAAAGTGATCGAATAGGAATTATTGTTTTCGCAGGAGAATC
>CENJ01173985.1_pt1 | contig 16362 bp, 15 predicted proteins | sample 356161 | NCBI WGS metagenome assembly CENJ01 (sample SAMEA2619531, study PRJEB7988) | marine metagenome | biome: marine biome (ENVO:00000447); feature: surface water layer (ENVO:00002042); material: "saline water (ENVO:00002010), including plankton (ENVO:xxxxxxxx)" | depth 5 m
AAGTTTAGGCTTTGTTTTAATAAAAATAAATTATCAACAACAATTACAGCAGAGTTAATTAAATTTTTTTTCATATTAAATTAAAATTTTCTTTTAAAAAATTATAGGAAATAGATAATTTTAAATCTTTTCTTAAAAAATTGACCTTATGATGATCCTTTTTGGCGATTTTTTTCCAAAATATTTCGTTTAATTCTTTACCATCTAAACTTTTTTTGCCTTTTAATTGTTCCTCCATTTCAATCACTACATCTAAAATTTCCTTAGGTGAATTGTTAATAACCTCCAAATTCCTATCTTTGTATTGATCGCTGGTATTGTGTAAGCTGAAATTTAAATTTAAATTTTCTGTAAAAGTTAAAAACCTTTCTTTCTTTTTATCAAATATTTTTTTTGGAAGAATAATAGACTCCGGTGAACAATAACTAAGATGATTTATATTTAGTGGTATAAAATTTACATAGATTATTTTTTTTCTTAATATTGAGGAAATTCCAGATATTCCAGAGTCTCCCATAACATTGTACCTTGAATAAGCATTTAAAATATAATCAATTTCTTGATCAGAATTATAATCAAGGGAAGTTAAAATTTTGGTGCCTGAGTAATCAAAATTTTCTTCTGGGTAAGTATCTCCTAATTTAACTAATGAATTATCTTTTTTTAAATATTCTATTGCCAACTCAAAATCTTTAAAGTCAAAATCTCTATAATCATGAAAATTTTGATCATTAAGATTATTTTTCTTTATATAGAGAGGATTTCTTGAAAATAAGCCAATAAAATTTTCTCTAATTTGATATTTTGAAAATATAGAATCTAATTTTTGTTTTGAAAATTTTGGAAAAATAATTCTTCCTCTAGTATTCAAATGAAAAGAAAATTCAGGCTGATATTGCTTCCAGCTTATGATGAATTCTGAGTCTTTATTTACAAAAAGAATTAAATGATAAAAATATTTGAAAATCGGAGAAAAAAAAACTTTATTTTGGTTTTTAAAAAAATTTAGAATGAATCTGTTAGCAATTTTCTTATCATTAGAGCATAAAATAATAGTGCTTTTTTTTACTGATAGAAGCGCTATATCAAAGTTGACTGTTTGATGACCTATTCTTGACGTATATAAATGACAAAATTGAAAATCAACAAAATTTTTTATTATCCTACAAAAAAATAAAATTAAACTCCCCAAAAATGTTTTAATTCTTTTTTTCATTAATTTATATTTTGGAAACAAGTAAATTCAAAATAATCTTTTAAAGACAAAACTTATACTATTATTATTTCTTTATTTATTTTAAATAATTGTTTTTTTATTTCTTCGTTATAACTTCCAGCTCTTAAAATTACACATGGTTTAATAGTTTTTTTCAATACATCTGGGCTGAAAATTTTAAAATTAGTTCCATATAAGTATTTGTTAATTTTTTTTTTATCATTATCCAAAATACCAAAGATTTTTTTTTTATTTAATCCATTAAAAAGCATCATTTGTGAAAATATATGAGCACCAAAAATAAATATTTTTTCGTGATTATTTAAATTTTTATTAATTTTTAGTATATCTTTTTCCCACATATCAAACATACTTAAAAAAGTTTTTAAGTTATATTTGTACATAAGATACTTTTTTTTTGGATCTGAAACTTTAATAGAAGAATTATTACTCTTTTCAGTAATATACATTATAGAATGATCTTCTTTATAAAATTTTTTTTTAATTATTTTAAAACCATTTTTATATAATAAAAAATCAACTAGTTTTTCATCACAATAATAAGGGTGCTCAAAATTCATTGCATTTGCATAACCCTTTTTAATCATTGGATGCATATTTGGCATAGTAAAAATGTGTTTGCCATTTGGTCCTAAAATAGACCTGACGTCACTTAAAAATTTATTTGGATCATACAGATGTTCAAATGTATGAGAATGAACTAATAAATCGATTTTTATATGATTTTTTTGATTTTGAAAATATTTAATGTCAAAAAAATCTTTAATTTTTTTTATTTTTGAATTTTTTAATTTAATATTTAGATTTTTATCAAAACTAAAAAAAAAATTTAGTTTTGAAAAGTTACTAATTTTATTAAGTATAGAGTTGTTGCCACCACCAATTTCGCAAATATTTCCTTTCAAATAAGGTTTAACAATTCTATAAAATAATTCATGATGATCACTCCAGACTTTACCTACAGTTCCTGAATTATGAGATTTAAGATATAATTTATTTAAAGATATTTTCGGATGTATCTGTACATTTCCAGTATCTTTATTTATCCACCAATTAAGATTCTTAAATTCATACTTACTATTATTTTTAACTGTTCCCATAAAGATTGGAAAACTTTTAATTGAAAAAATTTTTTTATAATTTTTAGAATAAGAAACTGGACAAAAAAAGTTTGGCATTACAAAATTTTATTCAGATTACATTAATAGTCAATTGTTAGAATTATTTAAATAAATATTCAATACTCCTATCTATTTCAATTTTTGAAGCTGAATATTTATTCCCAATATTATTTACAACATTTGATGAAACTAATGAAGCAATTAGCAATGCAACTGAGGGATTAATTTTATTTTTTAAGAAAATACTTAAAATAGCTAACATGGAATCACCAGCTCCTACTTTGTCAATTGGTTTTGAATTAAATGAAGGGCAATAATATCTATTAAATTTTTTATCAAAAAGAATAGAACCATCTATGCCCTTTGTTACAACTAAATATTTTAAATTATTTTTTTTCAAATATTTTTTAGCTATTAATTCAATATCGTTTTGTTTATCCCTTACTTCACTTCTTAACTCTCCTTCGTTTATACATAATAGATCAATGTCCTTGAGGTGTTTCAAGGTATGAAATACTGAATTATTTGAATTCTTTTGAGCCATACCACAAATAAATTTTTTTGATTGCTTAATTTTTTTTAAAGAATTTAAATCAAAGAAGTTATTTGAATAATCTGTAATTATAACTACGTCATGATTATTTAATATATTTTCTAACGACTTGGTCAAAATCTTGTAAAATTTTGTAACCTCTAAATTAGGAATTAAATAAGATCCAAATAGTTTATAATTAGAAACAGAGTCTATAAATCTTGTTTTAATACTAGATTTATAATTTTCTGATGGTTTTAGAGCAATATGGGTTATATTTTTTTTTAAATTTTTATCTAACAATTTTTTAATACTATTTTCATTACCAAAATCTGAAATAAGAGATATTTTTTTTACAAAATCTGATAAATGGTTAGCAACTATTGCAGATCCACCAACATGCATTTCTTCCTCAATTTGATTAAATACCATGTGAGGTTCTTTGCCAGATTTACCAAGAACATTACCAAAAACATATCTGTCTATAATCAAATCTCCAACTACTAAGACTTTCGTTTTTTTAACTTTGTTAATTGATTCAACTATATCATTATAATCATTTTGTTCTTTGAGCTTTTTTAAAAAATTTGATTGTTTTTCGTTTAACGCAAGGCTCAGTTGATTTATGATTTTTGACGAACTCAGTTGTTTTTCATTTGTATAAATAATTTTACCTTTAATTTTTTTGACCGCATATATTTCACGATATATTTTTTTTGTTTTATCTAACTTGTTATTTTTATAATCGTTCCCTTTAAAATAAATATTAGGTCTTATTAAATTAATAGTCTCAACAGCACTATCTCCTTTAGCAACAATTACTTCATCAATCATTTTTAAGCTTTTTAAAAATTTAACTCTTTCATTGGTGCTATGTATTGGTCTTTGAGGTCCTTTTTTTATATGTTCATCTGGTGTAATAGAAACAAACAAATAATCACATTTTTCTTTTGCTGCCTCGAAATGTCTTAAGTGTCCATAATGTACTAAATCAAAAACACCATGACACATACCTATAATTTGACTATTTTTTCTGATTTTATTTATTTTTTTTTTAATCCGTGGATTATTCATTAAAAATAATTTTCTTTTAATTATATATTGAAAAAACCATATTTAATTATATTTAAATTTATACAAAAGCAATATTTTAATTTATAATTCATCTAAAAATATCTAATTCAACTTTTTTAAAACTTTAGTAATAATAACAAGAAAATAAATAAATTATATGAAAAAAATTTTAGTTATTGGATCTAATTCTTTTGCTGGTTCAAATTTTATTGATTTTCTCCTTAATAAAAAAATAAAAGTTGTTGGTGTGTCGAGAAATTATCAAATCAATAAAGAATACTTAAAATATAAAAATAATAAGTACATTCAAAATTTTAAGTTTTACAAAGTTAACTTGAATATAAAAAAAGATTTAGAAAAATTAATTAATATTATAAAAAAACAAGAAATTGAATACTTCGTAAACTTTGCAGCTCAAGGCATGGTTGCTGAAAGTTGGATTAATCCAGAAGATTGGTATACAACAAATGTTGTAACAAATTCAATTTTAATTAAAAAATTATCAAAAATAAAAATTAAAAAATATTTAAACTTTAGTACTCCAGAGGTTTATGGTCATACTTCTTCTGTAATAAAAGAAACAGATTTATTTTATCCAACAACTCCTTATGCAATTTCTAGAACTGCTCAAGATCTAAATTTAATTGCACATATGAAAGCATTTAAATTTCCTGTTGTTTTTACAAGAGCAGCTAACATTTATGGTCCTTACCAGCAAAATTATAGAATAATCCCAAAAATTATAATCTCAATTTTAACTAATAAAAAAATTCCTATACATGGAAAAGGAGATACATTAAGATCATTTATATACATGGAAGATGTATCCAATGCGTTATATAAGGTCCTAATTGATAAAAAAAATATAGGAGAAACATTTCATATTTCTACAAAGAAATTTATAAGCATTTTAGAACTAGTTAAAATTATTAAAAAAATTTTAAAATATAAAAAAAAAATTCACTATCATGTAAAAGAAAGAGATGGAAAAGATTTAAAATACACTTTAAATTCCAACAAGTTAAGAAAGAGATATTATTGGTCAGAAAAGACTAATTTGGAAGATGGAATAATTAAAACGATTGGTTGGGTTAGAGAAAATATTAACTACTTTAAAAAAGTACCTTTGAAATATATACACACAAAATGAATATTTTAATTTTAGGAGGAGGTGGATATGTTGGCACTCCACTTACTGCTAAACTATTAGAAAATAAAAATAATAGGGTAACAGTTGTAGACACTTTTTGGTTTGGAAATTTTTTAAAAAAGAACAAACTTCTTAAAATAATTAAAAAAGATATAAGAGATGTTGATATTAAATGGTTTAAAGGAATAGATACAGTAATTCATTTAGCAAATATAGCTAATGATCCAGCAGTGGATTTAAATCCAGATTTATCTTGGGATGTGAATGTTATTACATCAATTAAAATAATAAAACTTGCAATTAAATGTAAAGTAAAAAAATTTATTTATGCAAGCTCTGGTAGCGTATATGGAGTAAAAAAAGAAAAAAAAGTAACAGAAGATTTAGATTTAGTGCCAATATCTGTTTACAATAAGACTAAAATGGTTGCTGAGAGAATATTTATGAGTTTTAAAGATCAAATAAGAGTAAATTGTATAAGGCCTGCTACAGTATGTGGGATATCACCAAGAATGAGATTTGATGTTTCTGTCAATCTGTTAACTCTTCAAGCAATTAAGAAAAAAAAAATTACTGTTTTGGGTGGAAACCAAATTAGACCAAATATTCATATTAAAGATATGATCAGACTTTATGAATTTTTTTTAAAGAGGAAAATTCAATCAGGATTTTATAATGCAGGATTTGAAAATTTAAAAATAATTAAAATTGCTAATATGATAAAAGATAAGACTAATGCTAAGATCAAAGTAATAAGATCAAATGATCCTAGATCATATAGACAAGACTCAACGAAGATAATTAAATTAGGTTTTAAAAAAATGTACAGTGTGAGTAATGCTATTGACGATTTAATTAATTTAAATAAATCTAAAAAAATTAGAGACACCAAATCTAATTATACAGTAAAATGGATGAAAAAATTAAAGATACAATAAATTTATCAAAAAAAATTCGTAAAGATGTTATTTATTTATCTTTTTTGAAAAAAACAGCTCATTTGGGTTCGTCATTATCTTGTGTAGATATTATCTCGTATATTTATGAATTTATTATTAATAAAAAAAATAATAACAAATTCATCCTAAGTAAAGGTCATGCAGCTAGCACCATATATTCCGTTCTGTATAGAAAAAAATTTATTTCAAGGAAAAATTTTTTAAGCTATTGTGCTGCCAAATCTAATTTCGAAGAACATCCCTCACCCAATATTCGAGGCATAGAATGTGCAACAGGCTCTCTGGGGCATGGCTTACCATTCGCTAATGGATTAGCTCTTGGCAATAAAATTAATAATAAAAAAGAAAAAATAATTGTAATGATAAGTGATGGAGAGTGCAATGAAGGAACAACCTGGGAAGCTGCAATGTTTGCAACTGCCCAAAAATTAAATAATTTAACCTTGATAATTGATTATAATAAATGGCAAGCAACAGGAAGATCTGAAAAAATATTAAATATTAAACCTTTGGATAAAAAATTTAAATCTTTTGGATGGGATACTGTTTCAATAAATGGTCATAATTTTTTTCAAATAGATAAAGCATTTAAAAAAAAAAATGACAATCCTAAAGTTATAATAGCTCACACTATAAAAGGGAGTGGTGTTAAAAAAATGGAGGATGATAATAACTGGCACTACAGATCTCCTAATCAAGATGAACTTAAATCTTTTTTAAAAGAGATATAGAAATGAGAAATGCATTTGCAGAACAAATAACTAAACTAGCAACTAAAAATAAAAAAATTATTCTCTTGTCTGGTGATATAGGAAATAGACTTTTTGATAAATTTAAAATCAAATGCAAGAATCAATTCTATAATTGTGGAGTAGCAGAAAACAACATGGTTGGCGTTGCGGCTGGATTGGCAAAACAAGGATTTATACCTTTTGTGTATACCATAGCACCTTTTCTTGTCGCAAGGTCCTATGAACAAATTAAACTTGATGTTTGTTATCAAAATTTAAATGTAAAAATTGTTGGTACAGGAGCTGGACTATCTTATTCAAGACTTGGTACAACGCATCATTCATTGGATGACATATCTTTGATGAAAAATATTCCAAATATGAATGTAATTTGCCCAGGTGATCCTTTTGAGGTAACTGAACTCACTAAACAAATTTCTAAAATTAAAAAACCTTTTTATTTAAGATTAGGAAAAAAAGGTGAACCAGTAATAAATAAAGATAATAATATAAAAATTTTAAAATTAAATTGTATTAACAAAGGTAAAAATACTTGCATAATTAGTGTTGGAAACATGTTGGGTGTTGGCTCTGAATTAAGACACGAGTTATATAAAAAAAAAGTAAATGCATCATTATATAGTCTTCACACAGTATCTCCTTTAAATATTAAAGAGCTGAAAAATATATTAAAAAATTATAAAATAATATTTTTAATGGAAGAGCACTATCATGATAGTGGTATAATCAAAGATTTATTATTTCATCTAGAAAAAGATCTAAAAAATAAAAAAATAATTTTTAACAAAATTGATAAAAAATTTTATACTGGATTAGGTGAGCAAAACGAGGCTAGGAATTTTTTTAAACTGACAGCAAAAGAATTAATAAAAAAATTTTAATTTGATAAAATTAGGCATAGATTTAGATAATACTATTATTTGTTATGATGACTTACTTTATAAATTAGCTAAAAAAAAATTTTCTAAAATAAAGATTAATAAAAATAAAAATACCAAAAAAAAAATTAAAACTGAAATTATAAATAATTATAACAATAGAGAATGGACAAAATTACAAGGTCTGATTTATGGAAAAGAACTAGTCAAAGCTTCTCTTTTTAAAGATTTTTATAAAACTGTTAATTATTTAAAAGATCATTATGAAATTTTTGTGGTTAGTCACAAAACTAAATATCCTGCTATTGGAAAAAAAATAGATCTTAGAAAAGCTTCAAAAAAGTTTTTATGTAAAAATAAAATTTCTTACTGTAAAGACGAATTAATTAAAAACAAAAATATTTTCTTTGCAAATTCAAAAAAAGAAAAAATAAATATTATAAGAAAAAAGAAATTAGATATTTTTATTGATGATCTTAATGAAATACTAAGATGCTTACCTAAAGATGTTAAGAAAATTCATTTTTCAAAAAAAAAAATTAATTATTTAAATTTTCATAAATGGCAACAAATCAAGAACTATTTAATTTCTAAAAAAAGTTATATTTTAGAAAAAAAAATTGAAAAAATTTTTAATCAAAAAATAAAAATAATTAAAAAAATAAATTTTGGATCAAACAATGAAGTTTATAAAATTAAATTAGAAAGAAAATCTTATATATTAAAAATCTATAAAAATAATAAAGAAAATATGTCTTTTTCTAAAGAATTATTTTTTCTAAAACAAACAAAAGCAATAAATCAAACTCCTCAAATTAAATTATATAGTGAAAAATATAGTTTAATTGTTATGGAATTTATTCAAGGATTAAAAATTAAGAAAATTTCGTTAAAAGATATAACTCAAATTATTAATTTTATAAAATCGATCCAAGATCATAAGAAAAACTATGACTCATTAACTAATTCTAAAATCAGATATGCAACAGATAAATTAATAAAAATTAATGATATTTTTGAAAATATTGAGAGAAGAATAAAATTAACAGATTTAAGAATAAAAAAATCTTTATTAATTAATTATAAATTAAATGAGACAAATCATTTAATTAAAAAAATATATAGAAAAATAAAACAAGAAAATTTAAATAAAAGAATAAAACTAAATAAAAAAGATAATCTGATCTTGTCACCTTCAGATTTTAACGTAAATAATATTATTAAAGGCAAAAATAAATACTCATTTATAGACTTTGAGTATTCTGGACTGGATAATTGTTATAAATTAATATTAGATTTTATATCTCAGCCAGACATTGAAATAGACAATTTTAAAACAAATTATTTTATTAATACATTTAATAAAAAATTAAAAAAACAAAAAGTAGTGATTAATTCTAACCTGCAAATTCTAAATAATATTAAATGGTTCTATATAATTTTAAATTCGAAATATAAGTATAATTTTTTAATGGTGCAAATCAATAAAGCTCTCAAGTATTTCAAGAAAAGAATAGAAAGTCAGTAAAATTTTTAATTATTTTAAAGATAATTGAATGACATATGCTGTCTTGAATGTCCGCCATCAGGTTGTAGAATCGACCCATGGAAAAATGAAGCTTTTTCAGAACTCAAAAAAACAATTATCCCAGTTAATTCATCTATTGTCCCAAATCTTCCTAAAGCTGTCCTGTATTTTAAATAATTTTTTGCGTGTTTTGATTTAATATTTTTTAAATTCCAATGACCATCTTCAGTTGGAATCACACCTGGGGCTACAGCTGTCATAACTATATTTTGTTTTTCTACAGCGAGTTGTCGTCCAACGCTTCTAGTATATGCAGTTAAAGCAGCTTTTGAAGCATTAAAAGAAGAGGGTCCACTTACTTCGGTTCCAGCTAAGGAAGTTATGTTAATTATCCTTCCCCATTTTTTTTTCTTCATAGTACTTATAAATTTATTATTAACTTTTACAGTAGTAATAAAATTTACATTCATTACTTTGTCAAAATCCTTATAGTTTGCAAAAGGATCTTTTATTCCAAGTGTGTGACCAATATTATTAACAATTATATCAACACCTCCATATTTTTTCTTTATATTTTTATAAAGTTGTTCAAGTTCAGTATCTTTGGTTATGTCATAATTATATCCACTTGATCCTTCGCCAAGTAATTTCAAAGTACTTTTTAATTTATTTTTATTTCTAGAAGTTATTATAACTCTTGCATTTGATTTTGATAAAGCCAATGCCATACCTTTTCCAAGACCAGTAGCGCCTCCTGTAACTAAAGCTATTTTATTTTTAAGATCAATTTTCATTTAAAAACTCAATGATGGTACTATTATAATATTTGCGTTTTTTTTATCAACTATGGAAACAAGTTTTCTGGTAGTAACTGATGAAGCTACAGAAGCAATTATAACAACTGACTTTTTTAAATCTGTATTTTTTAAACTTTTAATTTTTGCATTAATATTTGGAAAGAACTTACCAATTTTTTTAGTATCATCATCTAATATGTTATCAACTGTGTTAAATAATTTTTTTAATTGATAATCTAAAATTGGTAACATCAGACTTGCACCTATAGCATAGATTTTATAATTTCTTTTTTTATAACTGTTAACTATTTGAATTAAGTTTTCTGTATAATTTTCATACTTTTTATACTTTTCTCTTAAATTAATATTTGTTACACGTTTGTTCTTTAATAAATCTTTGCTGTCTTTTTTCTTTTTTGTTTTCATCTTAAAATAAAACATTAGCGCACCATAATGATGCTCATTAAATTCATGATCTATAACTTCTAAGCCTAATTTAGAAATCATCTTTGAAAAAGATAAGAATGAAAAATAATTTATATGTTGATGATGAATTTGATCAAAAGCTGATCTATCAATTATACTTTCACAGCTTGGAAATTGAAAAAAATACTTTGTATTTTCGTCACCAAATTTCGCAAAATCTTTCATAAATTTTAACGGATCCTCTATATGTTCCAATGTATGGCTACATAAAATAATTTCAGGGTTAAAATAAATATCTTTTTTTATAATTTCCGAAGAAAACTTTTTTAAATACTTAATATTTTTTAATGTATTTTTTTTTTTAACTACAGGATCAATTGCAATAGCTTTTGAAATATTTTTTTTAAATAATTCAAGTAGATAAAGATTATTAGCTCCAACTTCAATTACGTTATGTTTTTTATCAGAAGTATGTTTTTGGATAAATTTATAAAATGTTTCTTGAGCTGATTTATTGGAAAATGAATTGGAGGAATTTAAATAACTTTTTTCATTATAAAATTTGTTTACATCATAGTTATAAATCAAACCCAAGTGGTTACATCTTTCACAATATTTAAGCATTTGATTAAAATAAATATTTTTTTTATAGGCTGGTTGGTTTAAAATAATTTCTGTTACAGGTAAATTTTTTAATTCAACTATATTTTTTTTTTTTAAAATTTTTTGGTTACATATAATACAATTATATTGTAATTTATATTTCATATGAGTTTTATGTTGTTGTTGTCCTATAAAAAATATTTATAATATTTATACGATTTAATATGAAAGTTACAGACTTAATTGCCGAGGTTTTAAAAAAAAATTTAGTGCAACATGTGTTTGGGTTACAAGGTGGGGCTGTGGTTCATATTTTTGATTCTTTAATAAAAAAAAAAATTGATGTTACTTTCACACATCATGAAGAATCAGCAGCTTTAGCCGCCGTTGCTAATTCAAAAGCTTCGAAAAATATTGGTTGTGCTGTTGTAACCACAGGTCCAGGTACAACTAACGCTATTACTGGTTTACTGGCAGCTTGGCAAGATTCGATACCAGTAATTTTCATAAGTGGACAAGCAAGGTCTAATCATACTTCATACAACAAAAAAGTTCGTCAAGTCGGGACGCAAGAAGTAAACATATGTGATATAGTAAGGCCTATCACAAAATATACAAAATTTCTAAATGATAGAAATAAAATTAAAGAAGAATTTGACAAAGCAATAAAAATTTCTAAATCAGGAAGACCTGGTCCTGTTTGGCTAGATTTAGCACTTGAAGTGCAATGGCAAGATACAAAAGTAAATAAAAATGAAATAAAAATAATTAATAAATCAGATCATAGTAACCAAATAAAAAATTTAGACAAAATTATTAATGTAATTAATAAAAGCAAAAAACCATTATTTATTTTAGGACACGGAGTGAAATCATCAGAAATTAAAACTGAAAAACTAAGAAAGTTTTTTAAAAATAGCAAAATTCCATTTGTATTAACCTGGAATACTCTAGATATGTTTGAAACTAAAATGAGTGAAAACTTAGGAATCATTGGTATGAGTGGTCAAAGAGGCGCTAATAAATCTGTATTTAATTCTGATCTTTTAGTTTGTGTTGGGAATCACTTATCAATTCCACAGACAACAACTCTTTATGACAATTATGCAAATCAAGCTAAAAAAATAATTATTAATATAGATAAATATCAACTTAATAACTTAAATGTGAGTTTTGATTATAAGTTAAATATAGATGGGAAGTTTTTTTTTGAAAAAATAATCAATCGTATTAATAAAAAAAATAATTGGTATTCAAAATATAAAGAACTAAATTGGTACGAACCAAGAAAAAACAAATACGTAAATGTCAATAAATTTATTAGAACTTTCACGTATAATCTTAATGATAAATCCGCAATAATAATTGACGGTGGTGGTACAGCTTTATATGCTGGTTTTCAAAGTTCTGTAATCAAAAAAAACACTAATGTTATATGTTCATCTTCAATTTCATCAATGGGAACAGGACTGGCAGAAACAATTGGTGCATATTGTTCTAAAAAATTTAAAAAATTCTTCTGCGTTATTGGAGATGGAAGCTTTTTAATGAATAGTCAAGATTTACAAACAATATCACAAAAGAAAATAAATGTAGTTATATTATTAGTTAATAACAAGGGTTATCTAGCAATAAGACATACTCAAAAAGAATTTCTGGAAAAAAAATATTTTGGAACAAAATCACCAGATATTACTTTTCCTAATTTTAAAAAATTAGCTAATGCATATAACTTAAGATATCTAAAAATTAATACCTATAATGGTCTAGAAAAAAAAATTCAATCTCTATTAAAAAATAAGGGACCTATTATCTGTGAGTTAATAACAGATCCAAATTCAGTTTCTTTGTTTAAACAGGGTTACAAAAAAAATGCTAGGGGATTATTTGAGCCAATGAACTTGAGCGAGATGTATCCTTTTGTCAATGATCCTATATCTAACACTAACAATTAAAATTTTTTTGTTTCTATTTTTTTAAGAAAAATCTTTACTTTTTCTTTTTCATTTTCTTTAGGAGACCAGTCACAGTAATTAACATCTTTTTCCTTAACAAATGGTCCTGAATAAATTTCATGATAAACACAATATTTACTTATTGCCATTGGCATGTGAAAAATGGGTTTATTCATTCTGTAGTAAAACTTTAAACCGCTTTTAACATTTCCCATTTTAATAACTTGATTAATTTTTCCATTTTTATCAAATATACAAACATTCATCCTTCCTTCTATAACATGATAAGCTTCCGTTTTATTATTTGGATGAGAATGAGGACGAAGATAGCTATTTTTTTTTAATACTATAATCATTTCATTAACTTTTGAGTTTCTTGTAAGATGAATAATTGCTCTAGATCTCTGGTTTAAAGAATTATCAGCTAATTTTTTTAACTTAGTTATAATTCTAGAATTGTATGTAGCAATTATGGATTTATTTTGGATTATATCTTTCATTTTTTTTATCTATGATGAGAGTTTTTTCCTTTATTATTTCATTTAAATTCTTAAACCTATAGTTACTTATTTCATTATACAGGGATGTTAGTTTATTTTTTTTTCCTCGATCTTCTAGAAATTTAATTTCACTGAACTTTACTTTATCAAATTTCATTTGATTTCCTTTATTACTAATTTTTTTTATTGTTGAAGCCAGATTATATCTGATAATTGTTTTGGGAGAAGCTAAATGCAAAATTTTTTTTGAAAAAAGTTTTTTCGATTTCAGACTAATTAAAATTAAATTAACTAAATCGTTTACACACGTAATTGCAAATTTATTATCATATGCCATTTTTGCTTTGGGTTTTATAATTGTCTCATATGTTAATTTTATTGGACATCTATCTGTAGATTTATATCCCACAACAAAACTAGTTCTAATTATTGTAAAATTTACAATTTTTGACATTAAATATTTTTCTATTTCATATTTTTGAGTTCCATATAAATTTAAAGGTTTTGGTTTTGACCTTTCTGAATATTTTTCTTTTTTTCCATCAAATACTTCAATTGAAGAGAAGAAAAAAATTTTAGCTCCCTTAGAATGTATTTTGCTTATAATTTTTTTAGTTGATTTAATATTTATATTATTAGACCTTATTTTATCTTTAAAAACATCATTTGGATTAGATACAGCAGATAACAAGAAAAAAACATCATCTTTTTTAATATCAATTATTTTATCAATTTTATCTTTTTGTAAATTAAATTTGATCAATCCATTTATTTTTGAATTATTATAAGTTCCAAGAACATTAAAATTTTCTTTTTTTAATTTTCCAAACAATACTTGGCCTATTAAACTGCTAGCTCCAATTATAATAATTCTCATTAAAATTTGATTATGCCTTTGCCAAGTATTTTTCCTTGTGACATTTTTTTAAAATAATTGTTTAATTCATCCAACCCAATTGTTTCTGTAATAAAATTTTTATGATTACAACTTTTTGAATGAATAATTTTTTTGTACTGTGGCAAATGTTTTTTTGCATAAAAATCACCACCTTTATTTCCTATAATTTTTTTTCCTAAGTTAATATCTAGAGTATTAAACTCAGATTTGGATCCATTTTTTGGCACTCCAATTAAGTTTAAAGAACCGTTTGATTTTAAAATTTTAAACATATCAGTTATTTGTCTTGAGTTTCCACTACATTCAAAAACATAATCTGCACCTTCTTTTAAAATATTATTAAGTTTTTTAGAAAAATTTTTTTCATTGGAATTTATAGTATTTAAACAACCAAGATTTTTTGCGAATTCTATTTTTTTATTATCAATATCTATTCCTATTATATTCCTTATTCCAAGAAATTTTAAATATTTAATTATATATAATCCTATTGCACCACATCCACTAACTATAACATATGATGTTTTTTTAATTGGTAAATTTTTATTTACAGAACCTATGGCTGTACTAGAGGTACAACCTAATAATAAATAGTTAAGTAAATTTTCTTTTTGACCATCTATTTTTGTTAATCTATTTTCTGACACAATTGCGTACTCGTTAAAAGTAGTTACAAAACCAGCATTTATTTTTTTATTTTTTTGATCTGTATAAAACGGTGTTTTTGAGTTTATCCCGTTGCTTGGCATCCAATGTAATAAAACTATATCATTTTTTTTTACTTTCTTTACTTTTTTATTTCTTTCAATTACTTCTGCAATACCCTCGTGTCCAAGTAAATGAGGTAAATATTTATCCTTACCTTTTATGCCTTTTATCTCACCAAGTTGTGATCCACATATTCCAGAATACATCATCTTAACTAAAACCTGACCCTTAAATAAACGCGATGGAACTAAAATATTTGAAATTTCTAAGGGTTTATTTATTTGTCTTAAAATTGCTGCTCTGGATATTATTTGTTTCATATTTATTATTCAAAATAAATAAAAGAATGATCTCCACTATAATTTGCTAGCTTAAAAAACCAATTCCACTCTTCTGGAGTAAAAAAACTCTCACAAGTAACTTGCCAATACAATAAATTAACTTTTTCTTTTTCATTTCTGTAAGATTCAACGCAAATATATTTATCTTTTTTAGAAACGCGTTCGATTTCTTTTAAAGCACTCTCTAATTCATAACAATAAAGATTATGTATAGTATTTAAAGATATAACTAAATCAAAATAATTATCTTGAAAAGGAAGCTTTTTAGCAGATCCAAAAATAATATTATTTTTGATTTCCTCTTTAGAATTTTGAATTGCGTATTTAGATATATCAAGTCCTTTTACATCACATCCAGTTATAAGATTTGTAAATTCGTACAGTAAATATCCCTTTCCACATCCAACATCTAAAATTTTACTATTTTTATCTAGCTTATAATGATTAACCATTTTTTCAGCTATTGACTTCCACCTATCATCATAATGGTACCCACCATAATTTATATCTCTTGATCCATCCCAATAATCATAACCCCACTTCTTAGCTTTTAAAGCTGCTTCTGCTTTATCTATTTTATTTACACGTTCTAAATAATTTCTTTTAGTTTTTTTGTGATGTGCCTCTAAAAAATCAATATACATGTTCAGATTCTTATATCTTAATCGTTAATACAAGTTAACATTATAATATTATCTTAATGAAACTAATAGTTAATAGTTATATGTTCATTTTAGATTTCAATCAGAAAAAGATTAAATAATGAATAAAATTATAGGAGGATTAATTTTATCTAAATTTTTCATTTCAAATAAAAATATTCTATAAATATTTTTTGAAAGAAAGTAACTATCTGTTAAAAATTTTTTCAGTGCATAAATCAAGCCAATTGAGCTATTAGTA
>CENJ01051534.1_pt1 | contig 16361 bp, 18 predicted proteins | sample 356161 | NCBI WGS metagenome assembly CENJ01 (sample SAMEA2619531, study PRJEB7988) | marine metagenome | biome: marine biome (ENVO:00000447); feature: surface water layer (ENVO:00002042); material: "saline water (ENVO:00002010), including plankton (ENVO:xxxxxxxx)" | depth 5 m
TTCTCCCGCGACCAAGTTGCAAGGCTTGTAACTACCTTGATCTTTTAATCCTTCTGCATGTGTCATGGTTGGTTTCTCCTTTTGGGTTTAAGTTGCGGAAGCGATGCGGCTGGCGACGGTTTCAATGTCACCGGAACTCTCATCTGCATCGGGGGTGATTTCAGGATTAGGAACGCCCGCCATTACACGCTCAAACGAGGTGGTAGCCGTTGTTTCTTCTTTTGGCGCATTGGCAAGTAGATGATTTGCATCAACAGCGTTGATTTCCGTTGAGAGCGCTATTTCTTGAGCCAACTGCTCACGGCCTTCGGCATGCTCACAGCTCAAAATATCTTTCAAGCGCTCACGTTCTTTCTTTGCACTATTGCTTTGGATTGTCGCGAGCAGATCAGGGTGATCTTTACTGAACGATTCAAGCGTTAAGGTTTCTGTTGTCATGGGTGATTTCTCCTTTTGAGGTTGATGGGTTTCGGATACTAAAAAGCCCTCGCTCGATTTATCGTCGGGAGGGCTTGTTTGGTCTTTTTGAGAAAGCTCAGCGATGAGCCTTTCCAAACTTCCTATGCGATCAGCAAGGCCAGCATTAACAGCCAGCCCTCCAATCATGACATCACCGCCGCCAAAATTGGTCTGCACATCGGTGGCAGTAATATTTCTGTTACGTGCAACTGAGTTGATGAAGACATCGGCCATGCTATCAATGCGCGTTTGTAATCTGGCTTTGCCTTCATCAGTGGCTGGATCAAGACGCTTATGAGGACTTTGCGAGGATACGATCTCAACAGCTCCAGCAGATTCTTTATCTGATTTACCGCGATAAATACCCACTACGCCGATAGACCCTAGCGCAGATGTTTCTGAGACGACGATTTCATCAGCAGCAGAGGCCACCCAATATGCACCAGATGCGGCATCACCTGATGCATAAGCAATAATTGGTTTTGTGCCACGCGCATCAAATATCATGCTGGCAAGCTCGGCAACGCCGTTCACTTCGCCGCCGGGGGAGTCAATATTCAGTATGATCGCTTTAATATGCGGATTTTCAAGCGAGGCTATAAAATCCTTGGCAATCAGCTCATAACTTGAAGCACCGCTAATCGAGGTAAAGATATTGGCATAGCGAAACAGTGGCCCAGTTACGGGAATAATAGCAACACCGTCGCGTTCAATGGCGTTATAGCTGTTTTGTAAATCGCGTCCTAATTTTGCTGCTACAGCTTCGGGGCTTTCATTCTCACGTGCGGCAACTTCCAAAATTGTGTGCAAAGCTGTTTCAGTGATGGCCCATGGGTCACCTGTTATCTTGTTCCAGATTCTCATCGTTTTCCTCCTTTGGATTGTTGTCTAAAGTGTTCAAAATGCTGTTTGCATCATTAATGGTTAGGCCAAGCTCGGTGATTTTTGCTTTCTCACGTGCAAGCTGTTCGAGAACTTCCTCCCAGTCCAATCCTTGAGAAGCACATTCATCTTCCAGCGTTGAAAGCCCAATTTGCATGCGAAGATGCGCGGCTTTGGCTTCTTTAACGGGATCAACCCACCCGCGACCGGGGCCAATCCATTTGCACCGCGTCCATGCCGCTTTACGTTCATAAAAATCAGGGGCATCAATGCGGCCTTTGTTGATGGCTTCTTCAAGCCACAACTCATAAACAGGTCTTGCCCAATAGGTGGAAAGCCATTGCCGTTGAGCGTTGAAATAGCGCCATGCCTCTAACAGCGCGGCGCGTGCGCTTGAATAATTGGTTTTTGAAAAATCCTTCATCAATAATTCAAAAGGAATATTCAGCCCCGCACCAATATGACGCAGGATATTTTCAACAAACTGGCCATATCCATTATTGGGACGGCTGGGTGTAAATGGCGCGACCTTATCACCGGGGAAGATCGGGATTATTGATCCACCTTGCAGTTTCACATCCCATTCATTACGCGCGGCAATATAATCATCGGTCGAGCCACCAAACATTTCACCAATAGATTCACCATCCAGCGGTGTTTCAATAAAGGCTGCGATCATTGCATTGACCACCGCCGCCTGAAGTTCTGAGCGTTCATAATGATCCAGCATTTTAAACATGGGCATGATACTGCTGAGCAGTGGTTTACCACGATGTTGGCCAGTGCGCTCTTTATCATGGATGTGCAGAACGCGTTTGCGACCAAAAGCTGTTCTGACAGGAATGCGTTGCCAATCTTGTTCACTCCCTCCACCAGCGCCCAGATACGCATCACCGGGATGGTTTTTGCGAATATGATAAGCACGCGGTGCGCCGTAAGCGTCAATTTCAATCCCAGCTCTAAGCGTTTTGTTATCTTGCTTTCCAATGGGATTGCTTAAACGATCCGCTTCTACAAGCTGGATGGTGGTCGCAAAATCATTCCCGCGTCTATCCAGCCATAGCGGCAATGCCAGCGCTTCACCGTTAATCAGGCTTGAGCGAAAAACGAGGCTTGTTAATCCAGCAAAGTTCAAGCTGTTTGCCGCATCACATGCCGTGCTTTCTGCCCATGCACGCCACTGAGATTCAACATCTCTTGCCCATTCATCTGCCCATGCTTTATCTTTTCCCAGCGCCTTATAATCTGGCGTTGCAGAAAGTCTTAAGCCTGTGCCAACGACGTTATCGCTGAGTGTTTGCATTGCCCCAGCCGCCACGCCGTGATTGCGCGTTAAATCACGCGAGCGCGATACAAGCGTTGGTAACTCACCCAGCAAATCGCTATCAGCAGATCCAAGTGGCGGTAACCAACTGGAAAGCTCCCGAGAGCGATGTGATGCCGCGCGGTGCGCAGTATCACTCGCCTTCAGGGGATTGCCCGAACTATCTAATAATTGAACCATATTTTATAACCCTTAAAAGCTGGTGCGAATAATGCCACGGCGTGATTTACCGCTTTTCTTGGCAATGTCCTGCTTCAGCTCATTGATGTAACGCTCAAGCCCGGCAATATTGGCTTGGCTGTATGTTGTTGCGCCGTAACCATGCAGGCTCACTGTTATTTCTTGCGTGCCGGTCAATAATTTATGGCGAGCTTCTTTTGCCTGAAACAATCGTGCTTCAAGCTCTAGCAATGTTTCAGACATGTTATATTTCCTTATAAATACGGATCGTCAGATTTAACGGCTTTGCGCTGCGTAAACCGCGATTTAGGTTTCTCAGGCTCGCGTGGTGCGCTCCTTGTTTCAGTTGTCACTGGCATTTCAACGCCGCGTGCTGGGATGTTTGCTTTCATACCCAGCGCTTCTTCCAACCGTCTCCAGCGATAATCAGACATACGATCCAAGCCATAAATGCTTGCCGCCGCACGTGCGTAAACACGGCAATCCAAAGCCTCGTTGTTGCGGCTTGGGTCTTTCTCCCACGTGGCTTTTGGAAAGCCTTTGTGAATGCGAATAACGCGGCGCTCTGCCGTAAGTTGTTTAAAATACTCTTCGCCATATTGCGGGAAGTGACAACTTCCCGGTGGAAACGCTACACCATCCGCTTGTGCTTCTTGTGTTGGCCATTCCAATTTTAACCAGCGATAAAGCTCCATCTTGGCCACTGGCCCCGATACGTTCCAAACACGCAACCCCCGACGTTTACCGCCAGCATCTGCTTTTGAAACGCTTAAGATTAGCGCCGTATCCCGCGCTTGCCCTTTAACAGCCACCGCAGTGCGTGGTTGGCTGGCACGTGCGCCAGACCCGCCCCAGACTGCCTGCGGATGATTTTTGACAAAGGCATAAACATCTTGCGTCGCATACCCAGAATCAACCGCCATAACGCGGATCGGCATGCTATGCCCGCTGGCGTGTGGCCAGTCCTTTTGCAAAACCTCACTATCAAGGCGTTGCCATGTTTCTGGTCGCGCTGTATCACCATCTATGATGATATAATCAACAGACCAGCTTTCTTTACCGCGCCCCCATGCCACAACCTCACATTCAAGTCGGTCTTTTTGCACATCAACGCCAGCGGTTAAGAACAAACCTTCTTTCGGCACAATGCTTTGAGAAAAACTCTCTCGGCGTTCGTATAATCGTTGCCATTCTGGGGCTTCGGAGGATTCCTCGTAAGGCTCTCCTAAGACCGTATTTACAAACCCTTTCATGAGATCAGGGTTACGCTTTGCCTCCTCAAACAACACCGCAGCGTCAGACCAAGAAAACCAGCCAACAGGGCTGTAAAGTGATGATAAGTGAAAACCTACCGTACCATCGGCGCTTTCGGCAGTGGCCCGCCATTCACCTTTAGACAACATGTGTGTCTTATCCGAATTATGCATGAGATGACCACACTCAGCGCAGGCATATTGCGCCTCATGCGGTGATCCTTCTGGCCAACGCAGTTGCGTGAATTGCAACGGCTGGAAATGATCACATTTTGTGCATGGTACAAAGAAGTACCGCTGATCGCTTTTTTCAAACTCACGTTGCACCCGCGATATTCCTTTAATCGTTGGCGTACTCACCATAAAAATCTTTCGGCGATGTCTAAATGTTGCGGAGCGTCGCTCTGCCAATAAAATCGGATCTCCTTCATTGCCAACATCGCCGGGATACGCATCAATCTCATCCATAAACAAATATCGTGCAGGCATGGATCGTAATCCCGCCGCCGAATTCGCACCCGTCATAATCAAGACACCGCCTTGAAAATCCTTACTCAAAATAGTGTTGCCACTATCACGCTCGCGGGCAGGCCTAACACGTTCCAGCAATTCAGGAACATCGAGCAATAGAGGATCAATCCGTTGCTTTGAATTACGCTTTGCCAAATCCACTGTAGGGGAGACCGCCATCATCGGCCCCGGGGCGATATGAATGATATAGCCAATCCAATTATTGCCAGCCTCTGTACCGCCGATCTGCGCACCTTTCATAAATACAATGCGCTGCGCAGGATTACTGGTTGAAAGCTGATCCATGATCTCTTTCAAATATGGTGTACGCGACGTCTTCCAAAGCCCGGGTTCAGCCGATGATTTACCAGAGAGTAAGCGATATTTATCAGCCCATTCAGATACCAGGTAATATTCTTCAGGAACAAAACTCTTGAGATACGTATTTTGAACAAATGCGCCGTCATGTTTTATCAGGCCTGATTTAATCGAGTTTAAGTTTTCCCTCCCCAATGTCATTTAGATGCTCCCGCACATACTTTTCCAAAATTGTATGGAGAGCGTGTTCATCAACCTCCAACTCCTTTGCCATTAATGGTGAAATTCGTGCAGGCCAGTTCACCCAGCTATCTCGTACTTGCCTCCCTAATTTAAAGATTTGTGCTTTCACCATTTCCTTATTGATCAACTGTCCTTTTCTTTCCTGCAGGGCGAGCTGTGTAAGCTGGGCTTTGTAAAGCTCATGCGCTGTTTTAATTTTTATAAAGGACGGATGCCCTTGCGAACTGCCATCATCTATATCTTTCCCTGACTCTTTGAGGGCTTGATTCACATTTTGGGCGGCTTGTTCTGGGTCGTAATTTGGATCTTTGATAATGGGGCGCTGTTTTGATTTATCGGTGTTATCTTTCCATTCCTTATCAGCCTTTTTTGCGTTAATTGTGCCATCCTTATTCGGCGTGATACGACCAGCCGTGATGGCCTTTCTAACCGCCTTATCGGTAACGCCGCGATGGCGTGCATAGCCCCTAATTGAAAGCCCCATAATTCCTCACTTTTTTTGATCTATTCAACTTTACTTCGTCGTTTTTTGAAGCGTTCATGGTCCTGTTGATTAAGGATAATTTTTAACAAAAGGAGTAAAAACCATGACAACACCACAAACGCAAAAATCAGCGCCAAAAGTCCCAGAGACTGAGAAGGTGAAAGCCCCAGCGGAAGCGCCAAAAATCACCAAGAAAGCCTTGGTGCAAAACCTCTTGGAAGCCGAGAAAGGCACAACCATCGAAGAGATTGCCAAACAAACAGGCTGGCAAAATCATACCGTGCGCGGGCATTTATCAACGATGAAGAAAAACAACATCGTTATTACCAGCGAACGCATCGATGGAGAGCGCCGCTATTTCATCAAGAAGCAAGCCGATTAAACGCGTTCCTTTTCTAACTCTTCAAAACTCTGGCCGTTACTGGCCAGAGTTGCTTTTTTACCCGTAAATTCCTCCCAGCGTTTTACAATCACATCAACATATTTTGGATCAAGCTCAATAAGACGAGAGCGCCTGCCGGTTTTTTCACTGGCGATCATCGTTGAGCCAGAGCCACCAAAAGCGTCCAATACAATATCCTTTGTTTTGCTGGAATTTTGAATGGCACGCTCTACCAGCTCGATAGGCTTCATCGTGGGATGCAGGTCATTTTTAACGGGTTTATTTACAAACCACACATCGCTTTGGGAACGATCACCACACCAGAAATGTTTGTTTGTCTCTTTCCATCCATATAAAATAGGTTCGTATTGGCGCTGATAATCAGCACGCCCCAGCGTAAATGTATTTTTTGCCCAGATGATAAAAGTCGACCATTTACCGCCAGCGCCGACAAAAGCATCATAAAGCGTATGTAGCTCAGAAGAACTCATGCAAATATACATTGCGCCTTTGCAGGTCATCATCAAATTTGTGCAAACATCATATAAAAAACCACCAAAGTCATCGCCAAGATTATCATTCTTAATGGGTCGATCTTTACCGCGCATTTTATCTTTGGCGGAGTTGGCGTAATTTACATTATAAGGTGGGTCTGTAAAAACCATGTCCGCCAGCTCATCACCAAGCAGGTTATTGTAGCTATTAATTTGCGTTGAATCGCCGCACAAAACTTTATGATCTCCGCAAATCCAAATATCACCTACAACACTGACTGGTTTTTCTGGTACTTCTGGCGCGGCATCTTCATCCGTTAAGCCAGCGTCATTATCATCCAATAAAAACTCTTCCAATTCAGACGTATCAAAGCCCAAAATATCGAGATCAAAATCAAGATCATCCAGCGCCGTTAACTCTTGGCGCAGAAGTGTTTCATCCCAACCAGCATTCTCCGCGATCTTATTATCGGCAATTACCAAGGCGCGGCGTTGTGTCTCATTTAAATGCTTGAGATGAATAACAGGCACAGTTTTTACACCCAGCATTTTTGCCGCCATTAAACGACCATGCCCCGCAATAATGATATTATCTTTGCCCAGCAGAATAGGATTCACAAAGCCAAATTCGGTCATGGAGTTGGCGATTTGCGCCACTTGCTGCTCTGAATGCGTCCGAGCATTGCCGATATAGGGCGTAAGCTCGTTCACAGAAATATGCTCGATTTTAAGCTCAAGATTTTGATTATCTGTCATGAAAGTTATTCTCCATTTCTTGTAGTTGTAAGAGTTGCCCACGCATAAGCGGCAGCCAATGGGACGACACCGTTTCCACAGGCTCGAATTCTGTCCACCCGATTGGCCAGCCCATCAGCCATTCGACAAATTGCGGGTTTAAGACTGGTTGGGATTTCGTCCCAATCTCCGTTTGACCCGGGCGGGAAAGGTGCGATTGGATTACCGTCGATGTTAGGCCTTTGCTCTGTTGTGAATTGCCTTTTAGGCGATACTTCTGTTCCGACGCCATTGGTGTTGGCCAGTTGATCTGCTCTCTCAGATTGCTGGGGCGTGTTCTTCCTGCTCTCTGGCCATTCGGCCCCATCAGTTTCTTCATTGCTTCGGGACTGCGTGATGGCAGATGATCCAATGTATTCGGCGTTGCCCAATTCACAATCGAGACTTCCAGACGGCATTTGGGATTGTTTGCCAGAATTTCCTTCCTGCATGGGCCATTCGCCGAGGATACCCTGACTGTCGGCCACATATGCTTCACCTGATCCCGAAGGCTCAATGGCATGCCCGCATCCAATCGCTCTTTGAATTTCTTGTAAGTGAGACAACCACCCATCGGCTCTGTCGCTTTCACGGTACGCCAAAATGAACAGTCGCTCCCGTTTATGAGATGCACCGACTTCCGCCGCTGAGAACAAGCCTGCCTTAACGCTGTAACCCAAGCTGGATAAGTCATCATGGACTTGCTCAAACCCCAGTCGTAAATGTCCGGGTACGTTTTCAAAGAAACAGAGCCTTGGAGAGATTTCTTGAACCACGCGAAACACATCTGGCCAGAGATGTCTTGGGTCGTCTTTTCCTTTTTGTTTTCCAGCGACGCTGAAGGGTTGGCACGGATAACCCGCAGTGATGCAATCCACGAGGCCACGCCATGGCTTGCCATCGAAGGTGCGTAAATCCGTCCAAATAGGCGCTTCATCCATGGTTTTGTCTTCCATGCGCGTTGCCAAGATTTCGCACGCAAATGCTTCGATCTCGACAAAACAGACTGTTCGAGCATTTGGCTGCGCCATTCTAATGCCAAGGTCGAGTCCGCCAACGCCGGCGCACAGCGACAAAACTGAGAGGGAACGACTATCCACAAAACAACTTCCTTTGGTTTTCAAGTCAGCAGAATTCGAGTACGCACCCCATATTTTGGGTACGCACTAAAATAAAAACCTCGAAAGCGAGGTTTTCTGCTGGGTTAATAAGTATTTTTAGGTGCGGACTGCGGACTCAAATTTTTGAGGTGTGACTAAAGAAACACTGCGCCTAAGCCCGCCGCATAGGGAAAGATCGCCGGAAGTACCTTATATGTTGATTGGGTCGCCGCCGTATGATGAGGTAGTGATGATGTGATTGGGGTGGCCACCCCAATCACATCTGGTCAGTACGATCGTGAAGTACCTCGAAGTTACCTTCGTAAGAAAGCAAGATCTGCTGACCATTTTGGTTCAATTTCGAACGGTTGATAGGGCTTTTGACGCCCGTATATAAGGATGATACACCATGACTCAAAAACATAAAATACTTTCTATCGGCATTGATGTAGCGAAGGCTCACCTTGATGTTTATTGCATGAACGACCAATCGGCCATGCGGTTTAATAATGATGGAGGCGGAATCGCACGCCTCATAAAATGGGCGTTGGCACGAGGCAAACAGCCCTTGATTGTTCTCGAACCCAGTGGTGGTTACGAACGGGATTTGGAACGAGAAATCCAATCACGAAACGATATTTTATTGGCGAAGGTCAACGCCAAATATATTCGTGACTTCGCCAGAGCCAAAGGGCGATTGGCAAAAACAGATGCCATTGATGCACAGGTGATCGCAGAGTATGGCATGCTCATGTCGCCACGAACCAGTATCCCCATCACGGCAGATCAGAACGCTCTAAAGGATTTGGTCATTCGCCGCAGGCAAGTGACCAAGATGCATGCGGAAGAAAATAACCGGCTTGAGAAAGCCAAATCGTCGATGGCGGTTGACTCGATTCAAGCCATGATTTTAATCTTGAAACAAGAAATCAAAGCTCTTGATAATGCAATTCGTGCACTGATAAAATCGAACAAGACATTCCACGATGCGTACAAAATGTTGCAAGAAATGTGTGGCATTGGGCCAATCACTGCGGCATCATTATTGGCTGACTTGCCAGAACTTGGTCGCATTGGAAACAAAGCCATTAGCTCCCTTGTTGGTGTTGCTCCTCACAATGTCGACAGCGGAACAATGCGAGGCCAGCGTTGTATTCAAGGCGGTCGCGGTGCTGTCCGTCAGGCTCTTTATCTGGCGACATTAACGGCAACGCGATATGATGGTGTCATTCGTGATTTTTATCTCTCCATGATAGCTCGTGGTAAAAAACCAAAAGTCGCTCTCATCGCATGCATCAGAAAAATGATCATCATTCTCAACGCACGGATGAGAGACTTTTATCAAATCGCCAGTTGACACGCAACACGGTTGCTTTTTGCATATCAGGGAAGGGAAACGCAAAAAGCCACGGGTGTCCGTGGCTTGAGAGGTCAATTCCTGCGATCTTATATAAAACACTAAGAGATTTTGTTCGTGTTGTCCGCAACAATTATGTTCGCGAACATTTTTTATGATTGTTGTTCAAAAAACTTCTGCGGAATATCTACCCTCCAATAGTCTTTGGGGCAGACAATAAACTCTGGTTCATAATGGTTTAGATAACAATAGATTTCATCCAATTCTACTAAAGCACACCAAACAGAGCAGGACTGATCAGCATCGTTACCATGCCAGTTGAAAGACTTGGCTCTTTTAGGATATTTGATCGCTTGGTACAAATCTGTTGTCCATGACATGCCTTCACGAAACTCATTTCCAACACATCCCCTAAAAACAGTAAAAGGATTTAACTTTTGTGACACATCTCTTGTCGGAGGTTGATGCCCTTGCTGTTCTGCTTGTTGTTGCAATACTGTCTTGTCACAAGCATCAAATAGCTTTTTTAAATCTACGAACGATACCCCTTGAAGATTTTCTGCATGAAGATACGCAGGAATCAGTTTTTCTTCCAGACGCCCTTGTGCCTTTATATTGTCTAGATTTGAAAACAAATTGATTAAGTCACACACAGTTATTAGCCTATTAGTTACAAAGTGATCAGACCAATAATCTCTTTCAGTGCTTCTAATGCCCCATCGAATGAGATTTTCTCGTCTTCATCTGCATAAGACATGTTCTGCACAAACTGTTTGTATTCTTCACGGTAGACAACATCAGTTGATAGCATTTCATACGCTTTTGTTAAACGATCAGCGATGCTCATGTTGGCAATAACATCACCGCCACGGCGTTCTTGATCGCTTTGCAATGACTGTTGTGCGCAACCAATAAAAACATCCTTGGCTTCCCAGATTGAAGCTTTAAGCGCCGCTAGGTCATGGAGGTGGCGGATCATTGTTGGGTCATCTTTATCTGAATCCCTGTCTCTCACGACTACTCGCCACGTTAACGCGCTCACTTTATCAGAGGCTGTTTCAATTGGAGAAACACACGTTATTTCTGTTTCTGCTTCTCCACCAGATAACTCAGAGACAATAGAGCGCACGTCTTGCTTTAAAAGTGGCAGTCGATGGTCAGAAAAGGTCATTTCCAATTGTAGATAGGGACGCAAGAATTCTTGTTCAAACCCCATCTCATATTCAACAGGAGCTTTGAAAAAGCGGTGACTATCACCGCGCTGAACTTTGTCATCTTCAATTGTAAAGCGTAGATCGGATGTAATGTGTGAAATCACAGACTTTCTAAATGAACGCCTACCTCCAACAGACACATTGCCAGATGAGCATAAAATAAAATCTAAGTCCTCGGAAAAGCGTTTAATGAGACCAAAGCCTTTTGATAGGCTCGTGCCACCGGAGAAAACCAATTCTACGCCACGATCATTCTCAAACTCATTTAGAGATTTTAATAGCTGTACAGCATACCAGTCTTTCTCGATGAAAGCTGGGTCAATACCAGTTTCTGCGGCAGCTTCTAAAATGGTTTCACGATTAAGCATATTGTTCAAAGGATACATACTTCCCATTATAACCAATTTTACGAGAAATACGGCCTTGCACACCAATCACACGCCCTGTTGGAACTTGAGTTGATTTTCCTTCGTTGTAAAATTTTTGCGCCTTTGTAGGCATAATTTTAATACCGAGTTTATTCAAAGCCTCTTGCGCCAACTCAGGCAAAGGCTTTTCAGGAATGGTTTTTCCACTGAGGGCAGATTGCTTAGCACGTGCATACACACCATAGCCGATATTAATCAGCAATCCCTTTTTTACTAATTGTCGTATAATCCGACCGACTTGATCGTAGCCGCCAATATCCTCAAAATCTTGACGCACAAACACGCTCACCGCGCTACGCTTAACACGGTAAGTAATTTTTCCTTCTAATGTGTTTTTAATCGCCATAATTAATCCTTACAAAAATACGACATCTATAAATACAAATATACGACATTTTTAGTTAATTTTCAAGCCTTTTAATTATTCTATCACAGTGTCTTATACAAATTATTAATAACTATCGAGTTTAAATAACTGACATTTATGAGTTTTCAATGGAAAAGTTCATAAAAACAGTGCGCAGCGTCTGAAAAACATGCGCAAATAGTCTTTTTCATGAAAATCGTGCGTAAATTGTGAGAAGAATAATTCTATGAAATACGCTTAGAACTCATGAAAAACACTTATATTTGGGCTGTTTTGTGAAAAACACTTATTTTTCTGCTTTTGGCGCACGGATTCTCTTCGGCAACCGTTCTTCCTCCAGCATTAAGCCTATTAAGTCATGGCGAGCATCAGCGATATCTTTCAAACGATCCAACATCCCAAGAACAAACAAAGCGGAAACATAACCCCCCACCGAAACACCGGAATCGCCTTGTTCAATTTTGTTGAGTGTAATACGCGAAAACCCAGCGCGTTCAGCCATAAGCTCTGTACCAATACGACGACGCAAGCGTGCGTCACGAATATCCTTTCCAAGCTTTTTCAAAGCCTTTCTGGCGGGGATAGGAAGATGTAGTTTTCTGCTCATATTTTACCGCTAATGTTTATTATTCTTATCATTACAGCGGATATTGCTAATAATGATGTACATTAAACCTCAATGATTATCCCCTGATCATCATAACCTTTACATTCGAACATGCCTGTTCGCAGGGGATAACCACGCGGATTGGAAACCACCCGTGTATCGCCAAACATCCTGTCGTCAGGCTCGTGCGTGTGCCCATATATCCAAAGCTGAGGCTGATAATCATTGATCACTTTTTCTATATCCAGAGAACCGTATGCGGGCTGCATATGGCTTTCACGGTGAATGGGGTTGTGTGATTGCACGGGCATATGATGAGAAATCACAACGCGTGGACCGCGTAAATCCTGTTCGAACCAATCAATAAGCCTTGTTTTATAACGCTCATGGAATGTGATTGTTTGCTGCGGGGTTAGGAAATCATGCTTACCTTCACCTGTTTTAATCATCCTGTAATCATTCATTTTCTTATGTGCGGTCCGCATTGAAAATGTGTTCGCACCGTTAAAGTCCGTCCACATCGTGCCGCCAAAAAAATGAACGCCATTGATGGTTATGGCTTCATCCTCTAAAAACGTGAGCTGCGGATAATCCTGCGCCCAGCGCTTGAAAGCATCAATGCCTTCTTGCATTGGCCTGCGCGTGTAAAATTCATGATTGCCTGTAATGAACAGAATAGGCTTTTGCCAAGCCTTAACGATTTGTTCAAACGGCGTGAAATCTGAAAAGGTAATGATATCACCCGCTAGGATCATAATATTCGCAATATCTTCTGCAGGTGGTGTAAAAGGCTCTTCAAATTCAAGGTGCAGATCGCTAAAGCAAATAATCTTCATTGTGAATCCTCCTGAGCATATTCACCCTCCTTAAAAACGCGGTCGGTGATGTGTTGCAGGTCGCCCGCAATATCCGCTAAAAAGCCTGCGTCGCCCCAGCGTATCTCTTCGGGGTTGGTTTCAAAGTGATCTGCGCTTGCCGCCTGTAAGCGCTCCAGCATCGCGTCAATGCGGGTTTTGTGTTCGATAAAAGCGTCCAGCGCCGTTGTTTTTTCTTGTGGTTTTGTCATTGTCTTTGCTCCTTTGTTAACACCAGTAACGCTTCATTCCCGAGGCTTATCAAGCTATTAATCAATCCTTTTTGCGATTGTTGCCAGCGCGTGTTTATACATCTCCCACGCCTTGGTTCGCCCAACGCCAAAGCACCCACAGATGAGCTTCCAGCGCACACGCTCGGCACGTAACCAGACCAGCTTGCGCTGTTCCACATCAAGCCAGCGAAGCCACACAAAGATCACTTCCTCCATCTCGCTGATATCTTGACTGCTGGGGCGAATGCGCATGGGTTGCACTTCCATCTGCAATATTTCCATTTCATCACGAACGATAGCTGGCCATGCGCTGATATAGCCTTGCACCTTTTTATCAGGCAGCCGTCTTAGTGTTCGCGCTGCTTCTCGTAGTCGTTCTTCAACATATTTTTCTCTCTCCGTGATAGTTTTGTTTTCTGCCATGGCGTTTTCATCTCCTTGTTGTTAATTCTTGAAATTGTTTTTGAGGGTCTTGAATGCTGATCGCTTTTCCCTTGATTGGGAAAGCATCAGCATTACTCCGTAGGAGTAAGGGAAATCTTGCCCACTGCCCACTGAACGAAACCGTTGCTGGTTCTAGCGTTTGAGCAGTAGGCAAGTGGGCAAAGACAGTGGGCAGTTGCCCACTAGAATTATTGCGACAATGCTTTTGTTTCTGCTGTTTTTGTTTCAATCCAGTGGGCAAACTGGTGACCAGCAGTGGGCAGTAGGCAATAAAATATGATGCAGTGGGAATCACGATAGCCCCCCACTATTAAGAGCGACGATCCAGTTTTCAGGATCATCAACAGGGAGGACTTCATTTGTTTTCGGGTGCTTGAAGTGCGTTGGCAAAATACGCGTGCCGTCACCCAGCGCCATACCCTCAACACAGATGTACCCTTGGCGACTACGTTGCGCTTGAGGCAGGCCATAAATATCGGCATTCTTAAAGAATTTGATATGACCCTTGGTGCTGAGTGCATTCAATCGATTGCGTAAAGAACGAGAACTTCCCAAGCCTGACTTATTCTCAAACGTGTCGGAAAACTGCCGCGCCGTATAAACGCGCCCTTGGGAGGCTTCAGAGTAAATTAAACCAATGACGGCATCTTTTTTGCGCAGTTGTTGCGCATCAAGTTTTACTGCCTGTGAACGCATAGCAAGGCGTTCTGCCTGACTATCGACCTCACGCCAGCCCGATGCATCTCGCAATATTGTTTTTTGCACAATCTCTGGCCCATTGCGTAGCTCAAAGATGAGGTTGCGCTCGGGGCGCATTTCATCAAGGCGGTGAAGAATAATGCCCGATGTGTAATAAGATCGCAGCGAACCAGCGCCACTGAGCGCTTGGAACGGATCTTCCTCAACATATTTCTTGGAGACTTTCTTTGTGTGGTGCGCAAGAATTAACCCAGCGTTTGGATTAATCTGATTGCGCAATTCTTCCACCCGCCGGGAGAGGAAGAACATCATCGCATCATTATCATTTTCTCCGCCAATCCCACCGCCATCAAACACATTACGAATAGGATCAATGGCGATGATATCAGGTGGTCGTTCACCAAAACGTGCCTTAACAGAGCGCACAATCTTATCGATACCTCCATCATTGAGTATCAGCCGAATTTGTGGCGTCATCACAAAGTTCTGACTTAACCGCTCCAGCGTTTCATCTGCTAGGTTTAGCTTTTGAATACGCTCACGCAGATAATGGTACTGAACCTCCGCCTGCAGATAAAAGATGCGCACCGGACGCTTGCTAGATAATCCAAGGAAATCCTGACCTGCGGCCATGTTGGCGAGTAGTGATATAAGAAAATCACTTTTACCCACTTTGGGTGCGCCGCCAAACACCAACATGCCACCCGGTGTTAGAACGCGAGGGGATATTAAGTCTTCGGGCATGGGGCTGTGATCGGCCTGCAGATCTGCAACGCTATAAAGCGGAATGGTATCAGGCTTGATCGGCTTATCTTTTGCCACAACCCGATCCCAGTTTTTCAATATATCGTGGATATTTAAACCTTCTGCGACAGCATCGGCGACATCCCATTTAGGGGGCTTCTCAGGCGGGACTTTAAGTATCTTGACCTGTAACGCCCCAGCGCGGGCAGAAGCGCTTGCTGCCCTGCGAGCGTAGCTCAATCCAGCCTCATCATGGTCAGGCCAGATCAATACCTGCTTGCCTTTAAGCGGTGACCAGTCTGTTTTATCAATCGGTGCTTTTGCACCGTTCATGGCGGTGGTGGCACAAATGCCTAAGCCGATTAATGCATCGGCACATTTTTCACCCTCAACAAGAATAATTGTTTTTGCTTTGGCGATATTGGGCTGGTTATAAAGCGGACGAATATCAGGGGCCTTCATTACGCCTTTAACAGCATCCCATGGACGGAATTGCTTTCGTTGGCCTTTGGGGTCATAGCGATACACACTGGCAATTAGCGCCCCTTGTGCATCGGTATAATCCCATTTGGCTGTCGGCTCGCCTAATTTTTGAGATTGTTTATAGCTGCTTTGTTTGCATTGCTTTGGCTGTGATGTGGGAATGCCGCCGCCAATCCAGCTTTGAATATCGGTGATCAGTTCTTTAAATTGGCTTTTGCGATCAAACCCTTTCACGCCAGCCCAAAGATCAAGAATGTCACCACCATCGCCAGTGGCAAAGTCATGCCATAGCCCAGCCTTTGAGCCATTCATTTCAACAACAAGGCTTTCGCCTTTACCGCCGCTGATATCACCCACGATAAACTTTCCAGCGCGAAGCACACCGTTTGGCAACAAGGCGTGCAGCGTTGATGGTAGGCTTTGTAATAAGCGCTGTTTGATGTCTTTCGCGTCAGGTGGCTTTAACGCGATGACGTTTGGGTTGCTATGATCTGCCATGCATGATGCCCTCATGCATTCTTATTGCTC
>CENJ01021229.1_pt1 | contig 16321 bp, 15 predicted proteins | sample 356161 | NCBI WGS metagenome assembly CENJ01 (sample SAMEA2619531, study PRJEB7988) | marine metagenome | biome: marine biome (ENVO:00000447); feature: surface water layer (ENVO:00002042); material: "saline water (ENVO:00002010), including plankton (ENVO:xxxxxxxx)" | depth 5 m
AGAAAATCTTATGGAAAATATCAGAAAAATCAAGTTAACCTTATCATTAAGAACTGTTAGAATTATTCTAATATCAAAATAACAAGATGTATGATTCTTTGGAATTTTATTTGTGTTATTTAATTTTGTACCAACAAGAGTTTAAATAAAGGGAAAAATTATGAAAGATTTGACAGGTAAATGTCCCGTTATGCACGGAGCTGCAACGACTGGAATTACGGGCACTACTAATAGTGATTGGTGGCCAAACCAACTTAATTTAAATATTCTGCGTCAGCATGATCAAAAATCAAATCCACTTGGTGACGATTTCGATTATCGTGATGAATTTTTGAAAATAGACTACAAGGCCCTCAAAGATGATTTGTATGCGCTGATGACCGATAGCCAAAGTTGGTGGCCGGCTGATTATGGGCATTATGGACCGTTTTTCATCCGTATGACCTGGCATGCAGCTGGTACCTATAGAACAGGTGATGGTCGTGGTGGCGGGGGAACAGGTGCACAGCGTTTTGCACCTCTTAATTCGTGGCCGGATAATGGTAATTTGGATAAAGCAAGACGATTGCTATGGCCGATTAAGCAGAAATATGGAAATCAAATTTCATGGGCTGATTTATTAATTTTGGCAGGTAATGTTGCTATTGAGTCTATGGGCGGCAAGACTTTTGGTTTTGCAGGCGGTCGACCAGATATATGGCATCCTGAGGAAGATATTTATTGGGGCGCAGAGAATGAATGGTTAGGCGATAACCGCTATGAAAGTACAAGACAATCTCTTGAAAATCCGCTTGCAGCCGTTCAAATGGGACTTATTTATGTCAATCCAGAGGGTCCAAATGGGAATCCTGACCCTTTGTTGTCTGCTCAAGATGTTCGGGAAACTTTTGGTAGAATGGCAATGAACGATGAGGAAACGGTTGCACTTGTCGCTGGTGGTCATACCTTTGGAAAAGCTCATGGTGCTGGTGATCCTGAGTTGGTTGGGGCTGAGCCGGAAGGGGCCCCAATTGAAGAATTAGGCTTTGGCTGGAGTAATGCTCATGGATCGGGATATGGTGTCGATGCAACAACAAGTGGTATAGAGGGCCCTTGGACGGCCAACCCTACAGTTTGGGACAACGGTTACTTCGATCTACTTTTTAAATATGAGTGGCAATTAACAAAAAGTCCTGCGGGTGCAAATATATGGCATCCCGTTGATATAGATGAGGCGGATATGGCTCCTGAAGTTGATGGTTCAGGTACGAAAGTTTCACCTATGATGACAACAGCTGACATTGCAATGATAACTGATCCAGATTATAGAAAAATTTCAAAAAGATTCCACGAAAACCCAAGTGAATTTTCGGATGCTTTCGCGCGGGCTTGGTTTAAGCTTTTACATCGTGATATGGGCCCTAAGTCACGATATTTAGGTCCAGAGATTCCTGATGAAGAGCTTATTTGGCAAGATCCAGTTCCAAAGGGTAATCCAGATTTTGATATAGAAGCTCTTAAATCAGATATTGCAAGTAGTAATCTATCAGTAACGGAAATGATTGAGACTGCTTGGGCATCGGCTTCAACATTTCGAGGCTCCGATTTACGTGGGGGAGCAAATGGTGCTCGAATTAGCTTGGCTCCACAGAAGGATTGGGAAGCTAATAAGCCAAAGCAATTAAAGTTAGTTTTAGCTATTTTGGAACCACTCGCAGTCAAGCATGGTGCGTCATTGGCTGATACAATTGTGCTGGCAGGCTGCGTTGCGATTGAAAAAGTAAGTGGTCGGCAAGTTCCTTTTAGTCCCGGAAGAGGGGATGCTACTCAGGAACAAACTGATATCGAAAGTTTTGCCGTCTTAGAACCGTTAGCTGACGGATTTAGAAATTATCAAAAAGCAGACTTTACCGTGTCACCGGAAGAAATGATGTTAGACAAGGCCCAGCTTTTAAACCTTACGGCTTCAGAAATGACAGTACTGGTAGGGGGTTTAAGGTCTCTTGGTGTGAGTGCTACTGGAGATGGTATTTGGAACCAGACAGCTGAGTTAAATAATTCGTGGTTTAATACCTTACTAGATATGGGTGTAAAATGGTCTGAAACTGGAATAAATAGTTATGAAGCAACTGACCGGAGCAGTGGTAAAGTAACTCGTACAGCGTCAAGATGTGATCTAGTATTTGGATCTAACTCACAGTTGCGAGCGATAGTAGAAGTTTATGCTCAAAATGATAACTCGGATAAATTCATTTCAGATTTTGTATCATCTTGGGTAAAAGTAATGAATGCAGATAGGTTTGACTAAATTTCTGATTACCTTAAAGAAATTACCCTAACTCATGTGGAGAAAACTTATATGGGTTAGGGTGCTAAAGATCAAAACAACATATGTTAATTGGGAAAAAGTATATAGCTTTCCACACCCTGCATATATTAACATGGGTTTATGAAATTTCGACTATTCGCTTTTTATATTCTCTATACCGGAATACTTTTTGTCTGTTTTCCCATAGTTATTGGATATTTCATATTACGGTCAAAGAAAGATCATCGCTATCGTGAGAATTTTGCCGAAAGATTTGGCTTTGGGAAATCACCTGCAGGTTGCGTATTAATTCATACCGCATCCATTGGAGAGTTTCGTGGCTCATTTCCATTTATTCAGCAGTTACTTAATCGTAAAGAAAAATTAGTAATTTCCTGCCTAACTCCAGTAGCACGCAGTTATGCCTGTGATAAACTTTCCCATGAAATAGAGACTGGTTTAGTTGTTGTTCGGTACCTACCTCTAGAATATTTCATGGCTTTTAGAAATTTTTTCTCCAGAAATAAACCTAAGTTGGTTTTGATTTGTGAACTTGAGACGTGGCCAATATTTATTGCATCATGCTACCGACGGAAGATTCCGGTTTATTTGATAAATAGTCAAATCACTAAAGAAGCAATAAGGCGTATTAATATAATAACGAAATTATTTGGTCACCCAGTAGAATTAGTTTCAGGAGTGGCTGCGAAATCTGTGGAGCATGCCATGAATTTCCGGTTAATGGGTCAAAAAAACGTTGTTTCGACTGGTGAATTTAGGTTCGACCAACTAATCCCCGATACCCATGTACTTTCTGGCAACTCTGCACTTTCGGTAGTCAATCAGAAAAATAGATCAGTTATTGGATTTTCGTCAGTTATCTTTGGGGAAGCAGATATTTATATAAAGTGTATGAAATCTCTAAAAGAGTTTAGTGCAGAAAAAGGCCTTCTTAAACCTTTGTATGTATTCGTACCAAGAGCGCCAGAAGCATTTAATGATACATTTAAAAAAATTGAGGAAGCTGGTCTGTCTGTAGTTCGTCGCAGCGAAAGTTTTTCAGATGATCTTAAGCCAAAAACGTCTATTGACTGGAATAATATCGATGTCCTTTTGGGTGATAGTTTTGGTGAAATGTATTTTTATTTAAAACTATGCGACCATGTAGTAGCTGGTGGTGGGTTTTGGCATACAGGCGCCCATAACATAATTGAACAATTACAGTTACACAAACCGGTTACAGTCGGTCCTGAAATTTGGACAATTAAATTCCCGGCCCTCCAAGCAGAAGAGGCTGGTCTATTGAAAGTTGTTAAGGACCCCGCTGAACTACAAGGTAATCTTAGTCTTTTTTTAGAAAATAATGTTACTGATAAAATTTCTAGGGATAAATTCGAGGGGTTCCTTAAGGTTTACGCAGGGGCTAGCAACAAGGCGTTAGCAATGCTTGAAAGCAAAGGATTAATCTAGTTTCCAGATGTTATTAAAAAACCATATTTTTCAAAAACCTTGAGTGTTTTGGGTTCTGCGAGATATTCAAAGAAAAGATTTGCCTCTCGTGATTCAGAATTTACGAGCGAAGCAGGATATATTATTGGGTCATGGGTAAAATCTTCAAACATACCAAGTATTTTTAACTCAGGAAATAATTTAGCATCACTCGCATATACCATAGCAAATCCTACATTTTTCGATAGGAGGTATTGGAGTGCAGTCCGTACATTATCAGCCTGAACTACTTGTTGTGATATAGCGTTCCATTGGTTTAAATGAACAAGGGCTTGTTTACTGTAAATACCAGCCGGAACCGAAGACACCATTCCCATTGCTATTTTTTCATCCTGGAGTAATTTAGAAAAATCAGTAGATTTCAAGTCATCAATTTTTGGGCGTGTTTGATCATTAGTTATCAAAACCAATCTATTTTTTAAGATATTTTTTGTATTTTTTGCCTCGATTATTCCTTTATTTACGAGATGATCTACCCAAGGTACGTTAGCACTCAGAAAAATATCGGCTGGAGCGCCTAACTCTATTTGTTTTGCTAACGTGGCGGAGCTTCCATAAACGGGTAAAATTTGCGTTTTTTTGTGAATATTATATTCTCCGATTACGGCGTCTAATGCATTTTTTGTACTGGCCGCGGCAAATACAAGTACTTGTGCTTTATCGGCTAGTGCCAAATTTGAGACTATTAGCGTTGCAAAAAAAAATACTTTTATTAACTTAAACATAACATATTTATGCACAATATTTCAAAGTATGATCAAGTGATCTTATGATGTAATATTTTTTCAAAGAAATTAATGCCAATATTTGGAGTTCATTTATAGCTGAGCCGAGTAAATTTGCCCTATTAGCCGTATGCAGTCCTGGTTTAGAGAAAGTCCTTACTGAGGAATTACGAGAGCTGGAATTTCGGGATTTGACGCCCATAATAGGTGGTGTTGAATTTAGTGGTGACTGGTATCAAGTTTGGCGTGCGAATGTTTATTCAAGAACGGCCACTCGTATTTTAGTGAGATTGGGCGAGTTTCCTGCTGTGCACCTTTCGCAGTTGGATAAAAAAGCTCGTAAATTCCCTTGGCAAGAACATCTGAAAGCACAGCATCCAGTAAGAGTAGAAGTCGTATCCCGCAAATCAAAAATATATCATGCACGTGCTGCTGCAGAAAGAATAGAAAATGCAATAGTTTATTCAGTAGGTAATAGAATTTCCCAAGATGCTGATATTTGCATAAAGGTGAGAATAGAAAAAAACTTGGTAAAAATAAGTATTGATAGTACTGGTGAGGGCCTTCATAAAAGAGGCTACAAGTCTTCCACCGGCAAAGCTCCAATGCGCGAAACGTTGGCAGCAGCATTTTTACGGATGTGCAAATTTGACCCTTCACAGCCCTTAATTGATCCAATGTGTGGTTCTGGTACATTCGTAATTGAGGCTGCAGAGATTGCAGTTGGGCAGGCGCCTGGTAAAAGGAGAGTTTTTAGCTTTCAAAAGTTTAAATCATTTGACTCAAGGGCTTTTGAAATGTTGTTTCTCGATAAGAAAAAAATTACCAAAGTAGAATTACATTTATTAGGCTATGACCGTGATAATGGTGCGATAAAAAATTCAAGACAAAATGCACAAACGGCTAACGTTAGTAATATTACAAGCTTTAATCACCAACCAATTAGTGATCTCGTTCCTTTATCAAATCAATGCGGTTTGATAATTTTTAATCCTCCATATGGAGCGCGTATTGGTGATAAAAAAAAGCTCTATGCATTGTATGCTAGGATAGGTACGGTGCTGAAATCAAAATTCCCTGGCTGGCGGGTTGGATTGATTACTGCGGATCGTTCACTGGCGAAAACAACTCAAATAAAATTTTCTTTTGTTAGCGAGCCGGTGAGCCATGGTGGACTTAAAGTGAGATTATATCATGCCATTTTATAAATGTTGTTAAATGGCCTCCATAAATATAAATAAACCCACAAAAATCAGCAAGCATCCAGATAGGATGTTGAGTTTACGCATAGCAGCAGCAGAGCTTAATATTTCACGAGATTTCTCGACCATTACTGCTAATACAAGATTGCCCAGGAATGGTATTAGTGATGATACCAAAGAAATTACCACACAATCTGTAATTGTCAGACTACCTAAATTAAAAAACCCTGGTAATATTCCAAGGTAGAATAAAGCTGCTTTAGGATTTCCGATTATAACTAATAGCCCAGCAGTAAATCCTGCCAACTCGCTACTTTTACTCAATTTAAGGTTTTGCAAACTGATTTTTGAATTCTGATTACTTATTAAATTGATGCCTAATACCAAGAATATAATTACTGCAAAATATTTTAGGTATAATAGTAAATCAGCGTACGATGCAGCCAACGCAGCACTTCCTGCTATTGCTAGAGTGGGCCATATTATATCCCCGATTGCCACACCAGCGGCTAACGGTACTGCGCCGTTAAGTCCACCTGTGATTGACCTAGAAATAATTGCTATCCAAACTGGCCCAGGCGTGAGAAAAAGGACAGAAATTCCAAAAGCGTAAAAGATTAGCTCACTAAACGAGATAGACATGTCAGGACCAATAAGACTAGCTATTTACATTATCAATGGAGAAATCGACTTCTTCAATATCTGAAACTCCTGAGTTCTCAATTACATTGAAATATTGTGCTTCACGACCAAGTTCAGAAAAAAGTTTTTTGTCTGTGCCGGTCATCCATGCTTGAGCATCAAGAGCTTGTATTTCCTCATACAGAGCTGCTCGCCTATCTACGTCTAAATGTGCTGATATCTCATCTAAAAGCATTACCGGAGGATGCCCTAGTTCCAATTTTAAGGCTCGGGCATTAGCCAATATTATTGATATCAGCATAGCCTTTTGTTCTCCAGTAGAGCTGTCTTTGGCAGAAATACCTTTTTCTTTGTAAATAGCTTCCATATCTGAACGGTGGGGCCCAATCAGTGTGCGGCCTGCCATTATATCGAGGTGCCGGCTTTCGGATAGTGCACTGATGAATTCATCTTCATCTGTTGGCATATAATTGTCTGTTTGTGATAAAGATAGTTCAGCTATAGGAAATATAGTGGTGGACTTATCTTGTGCTGTGCAAATTTTTTTTAAAGTAGCGATACGGTTTAATTGAATTAAGAGGCCATTTTGAGCCATCTGACGTTCTAGTGCTTTATACCAAGCACCATCAGTTATTTTTTCTCTTAATAGACGGTTTCGTTCCCGCATAGCTTTATCATAGTTCAGAACACTATCCGCGTGTTTTGGGAAAAAACTGAGAGTAAGCCTGTCAAGAAATTTACGTCGGCCGTCTGCCCCCTCTAACCAGAGGCGATCCATAGATGGTAATAACCAAACCACTCTTAATAACTTTGCTAAATCATTTTGTCTGGCTAGTTTACCATTAATTTTGACATTTCGAGATGAGGTATTTGTCCAAGAGGTTTCAATTAAATTAGAATTTACATCAGATATTACTTCTGCGTTTAGTTTCCATCCAATATTATCAGGACTTTTACTTAGTTCCGCTGTACTCGCCCTTCGAAGACCCCTTCCAGGTGAAAGCAAGGAAATTGCCTCAATTATATTCGTCTTACCAGCACCATTGCGCCCAAATAAAGCTATTGGACCATTTTTAGCTTGAACTTGTGTGTGTTTGTGAGATCGAAAATGTGATAATGTCAGCTGATGAATATGCAAGACAAAACCTTATTTCTAAGCAAATTATTATACTCGCATTGGCATTACGACGTATACTGCAGATAAATCATTGCCCTCTCTAATTAGAACAGGGTCTCCGGATGAGTTAAACATGAATATAGCATTTTCTTTATCAATTTGACCAGAAATTTCCAACAAATACTTAGCGTTAAAGCCTATTTCTAAACGCTCATCGCTATAAGCCACTGCTACCTGTTCTTCGGCTGCTCCACTGTCTGGAGAATTAACAATTAAAGTAAGTTGATCGTCTTCTAAACTAAGTTTAACCGCTCGTGATCTTTCTGATGAAACTGTAGAAACTCTATCAACAGCCTTTGCAAACTCATCAGCATCAACTTCTAATTTTTTCTCATTAGATGCAGGGATTACTCTAGTATAATCAGGAAAAGTTCCTTCAATTACTTTCGATGTTAACGTGATATCAGGCGTTGCAAAGCGAACCTTTGTCTCTGAAACTGAGACAGCAATTTGTACTTCATCGTCATCTAAGAATTTTCTTATTTCCGCCACAGTTTTCCTTGGAATGATTACACCCGGTAACTCCTCTGCTCCTTCTGGTAATCCAGTATCTACTCTAGCCAGCCTGTGACCGTCAGTTGCCACGCACCTAAGCACTTTTGAATTTTCAAAGGTGGCGGAATGCATATAAACCCCGTTTAAATAGTATCGAGTCTCCTCGGTAGAAATGGCAAATCTAGATTTATCGAATAGCCGACGAAGATCGCCTGATTTTGCAGAAAAGTTCGCGGCATACTCTGATGAAGCCATAATTGGAAAATCTTCCTTGGGGAGTGTCGCTAAGGAAAAATTTGATCGTCCAGCTTCTACCTTGAGTCTACTACTTTCAGTGTCAGCTGTAAGCTCGATTAACGCCCCATCAGGCAATTTACGAGCAATTTCATGCAGTAATACGGCTGAAACTGTAGTTGAGCCAGTACTATCGACTTTAGCTTGTACTCGGTCAACTATTTCTACATCTAAGTCTGTAGCCCGAAACTGTACTTTATCGTCCTCAGCTTCAATAAGCACATTGGCAAGAATAGGAATTGTATTGCGGCGTTCAACCACTGATTGAGCGTGAGACACAGCCTTTAAGAGGGTATTTCTCTCTATGCTTAATTTCATTACTCTTGCTCCTATGATCAGATAATCGGAGCACCAGGTTAAACCATTTTAAAACGTGCTCAAGTGTTTTCTACAATTTAATGTCAATCGTACTTAAGGTGAAAACAACAATATTTATCTTTACATAATATATCGTTTTAAGCTTCAAGTGCTCTACGTAAGATTTCAACGTCTTCTGCAACTTGACCATCTTGGTTTTTTAATTCCTCTATTCGCTTAACGCCGTGCATTACAGTTGTATGATCTCGCCCTCCAAATCTTCGTCCTATTTCAGGAAGGCTACGACTTGTTAGGTTTTTTGAAAGATACATAGCAATTTGTCGAGGACGTGCATAAGTTCGCAGTCGTTTTGGTCCAATCATATCGGATAGGCGAATATTGTAGTGCTCAGAAACCTTGCGTTGAATTTCTTCAATTGTAATTTTTCTTTCTGATGCTCTTAGTACATCAGCAAGACAGTCTTGTGTAACGTCCAAAGTTATATGGCGGCCAACTAAGGATGCAAAAGCAAACAGCCGGGTTAATGCACCTTCAAGAACCCTGACGTTTGTGGATATTCGAAGAGCCAAAAATTCTAGAACTTCTGGATCTAAACTGAGATCTGGATACTGTTTGCTGTACAGCTCGACTTTTGATTGAAGAATTCCTAGTCGCAGTTCATAATTAGTTGGGTGTAGATCCACAACTAAACCACATTGTAATCTGCTTTTGATACGATCTTCCAGTCCCTTTATCTCGCCAGGTGCCCTATCTGCTGAAATTATAATTTGTTTTCCTTGGTCAACAAGAGCATTAAAAGTATGAAAAAACTCTTCCTGTGTACTATCTTTTCCAGCAATAAACTGAACATCGTCGACCATTAGTATATCAACAGATCGGAAAATTTGTTTAAAATCCATCATCTTTCTTTCCCGCAGTGACTGAACAAAGCGGTACATAAACTGTTCAGCTGATAGATATAAAACATTTAAATCTGGTCTTTTGGTTGACAATTCCCATGCTATGGCATGCATGAGATGTGTTTTACCTAACCCAACGCCCCCGTAAAGAAATAGTGGATTAAATGTTACGGCCGTTCCATCCGCAACTCGTCGAGCAGCGGCATGTGCTAATTCATTTGGTTTCCCAACTATAAAACTATCAAAAGTAAATCTTGGGTCTAATGGAGCGCCAGGTATTACCTCAGACCGCTTCATAGTTGACCTTGAAACTATTTCTTCATTTTTTGGAGTAGATTTTTTTGTAAGGTCGTCAGTATTTACTTTAAAAGCAACACGAGTAATACCTTTATCAAGATTATTGAGCTTGAAAAGAATTATATCACCAAAATTTTGAGATACATAATTACCTAAAAATGTCGTCGGTACGTTAAAAGTTGCTACTCCGTCTATAACTTCAGAGAATTCGAGTGGAGATATCCAGTTTGTAAAATTATTCTTGCCTATGGTTTCCTGAAGTTCTTCTTGAATTTTTCCCCAAAAATCTTTGTTCATCTTTTAATTCCTAAAACTTCAGTTGTGTCACAGCTCAACAGCTTTAATAGCGTCATTCCCTGCTAAAGATTTACACAAATCAAGCTTGGCGAAGTCTTGCTCCGCTAGCGATGCTACAAATTTTTAGATTGGTCAGAATTAGATGCAGTGTGGCAAACCACTCCTAATAAACTGAACCCCCCAGGCGAACGACTCGCTAAAATGAACTTAACAAGTGTTTCTTGAATCATTCAACAGAACTTAAGACTTGACTCAAAAAAAAATAAAGAGAATCACAAAGTAGTAAAAAGTACTAAGAAAAAAAAGGGACGCTGGAGGCGTCCCTTTAAAATTAATCATCAAATAATTATTAAGCTAGGGATTTAATCCGAGCAGAAAGCCGCGACATTTTTCTAGCAGCAGTGTTTTTCTTGTAAACACCTTTAGTAACGCCGCGCATAAGTTCAGGTTGCGCAGATTTTAAAGCGGAAGCAGCTGACTTCTTATCACCTGATGTGATAGCCTCTTCTACTTTTTTCAAGAAGGTACGGATACGTGATCTGCGAGCCTTATTTACTTCGAGCTTTCGCTCGTTTTGTCTTGCTCTCTTTTTTGACTGAGGCGTATTTGCCATTTACGGACCCTTATATTCATAAATTTCGTTGTTCTTTATGCGTGTCTCTAATTCGAGTCAACACGTCTGGTAACAAATTATTAGATTTTTGTTATTTATCTCGAAACTGAGCGTCTCGTTTCTCACTAAAAGCTGCCATTCCTTCCTTTTGATCCTCAGTTGAAAACAATGAGTGGAAAACTCGGCGCTCAAAACGCAATCCTTCTTGTAATGGCATTTCATACGCTCTATTTACCATTTCTTTCACGGCTATTGCTGTAAGCATTGATTTTTCAGATATCTTTAGTGCGGCCGACAAGGCTTCGTCTAGGAGCTTTTTGACTGGAACAACTCTACTAACTAATCCACATCTCTCGGCTTCATCCGCTTCCATTAATCTTCCTGTCAGGTTCATCTCCATTGCTTTCGATTTGCCAACATACCGAGTTAATCTTTGTGTGCCTCCCAAGCCAGCAGATACACCTAGATTTATTTCAGGTTGACCAAATTTTGCTGTATCTGAGCAAATTATGAAATCGCACATCATTGCTAGCTCACAACCACCTCCTAGTGCATATCCAGATACGGCGGCAATTATTGGCTTTCTAATTCTGCTTATTCTTTCAGACTCACTGGTAAACATGTCCTCTAAGAATACTTCGGAAAAGCTCTTCTCTTGCATCATTTTTATATCAGCACCCGCTGCAAATGCTTTCTCAGATCCCGTAATTACTATACACCGGACTTTCTCATTTTTCTGACTATCTTCTAACGCTTCGGCGAGCTCTTCAAGTAGCTGTTTGTTTAATGCATTTAGGGCTTCTGGCCGATTTAGTTTTATAACACAAACGTGATCTTCAACGTCAACTATAAGTGTCTCAAAAGCCATCAGCTATGTCTTTCATCGTGTTTACAGATCTTTTTTTAACATTTTTGCTAGAAGACTCAAGCTATCTTTGGCAATTGCTGCAATAAAAACTTGAACGACCAGCCTGCGTTATACGTTTTATTTTACTATAACACTCTGTGTTATAGCAATCTTGATCTTCGCGACCATAAACGTCAAAGCTATGCTGAAAATAACCCAAATCCCCTGATGCATTTCTAAAATCTCTTAGAGAAGAGCCACCTGACGAAATCGCTTCTAAAAGTATTTCTTTAATTATTGGTACCAGAGAGCTGAGCTTTTTGTGTGATATACGAAGTGCTTGGCGTTTTGGAGAAATACCGGCCCGGAAAAGTGCTTCGCATACATATATATTGCCTAGGCCCGCAACAACACGCTGATCTAGTAATGCTGATTTTATATTTGTTTTTTTTAAACGCATAGTGCTCACAAAATATGCTTCATTAAAGCTGTTACTCAATGGCTCGGGCCCAATTTGACTTAGCATGCCGCTCAGTTCCAAGTTCTCAGTTTTAAGTAGATCAATAACCCCAAATCGCCGAGGGTCATTGAAAGTAAGTTGATGGTTATCCTTTAAATGTAAAATAAAGTGGTCATGCTTTTGGCTATGGGTCGTATTGTGATGAAAAGTGCCTGCAACCTTTTGGGATATCATAATTCGACCTGACATCCCTAAGTGCATGATTAAAGTTTCCCCTTCAGACAAATCAATGAGTAAATATTTTGATCTGCGATGTAAAAAATTTATCCTTCGGTTTTTTAGGCGTTTAGCGAGATTATTTGGAAATGGTCTTCGTAGGTCAGGCCTATTTACTTGAGCATAATCAATTTGATTACCCTCTAAAATTGGAGAAATACCCCTTAAAACGGTTTCAACTTCTGGTAATTCGGGCATAAATTTGTCCCATAATTATTCGAGCGCATTGTATCGCGCCATAACTAATCTATAAGTAATATAAAATTGTTTTTGGTTTGGAGCAATGTCAGATAAAAAAGAAAATACAACTCATTTTGGCTTTGAGACCATTCTAGAAAAAGATAAGTCTGAGAAAGTCCAAGGTGTTTTTAGTTCAGTCGCTTCAAAATATGATGTCATGAATGATGTTATGTCTCTAGGAATACATAGGGTTTGGAAGGATGCAATGATGGACTGGTTAGCTCCAATCCGTGGTCAGGCATTGTTAGATGTTGCTGGCGGTACCGGTGATATCTCGTTTCGTTTTCTAAAGCGCGCCAGCGGTGCAAATGCCACAGTTTTAGATTTGACTGAACCAATGCTGGTAGAGGGAAGAAAGCGGGCTGAAACTGTTGGCATTTCTGGTCAACTCGAGTGGGTCGTGGGTGATGCTATGGCTCTTCCTTTTGAAGATGATAGTTTTGATGTCTACACTATTAGTTTTGGGATACGTAATGTTACTGATCCGCAAAAGGCTCTGTCTGAAGCTTATCGAGTTTTAAAGCCAGGTGGCAGAATTATGGTTCTTGAGTTCTCCCATATTCCAAATGATTTTTTGCAATGGTTTTACGATAAATATTCATTTAATGTGATACCAAGGTTAGGTCAAATAATTGCAAGCGATAGAAGCAGCTATCAGTATCTCGTTGAAAGTATAAGGAAATTTCCAAAGCAAGAATCTTTTATGAAACTTGTAAATGCTGCTGGTTTTGAGAATACCAAATACCGCAACTTAACTATGGGAGTGGCTTGTTTACACTCTGGATGGAAAATTTAAATGCGTGGGCCTCATAATATTCTGCGGTTAATTCGTACGGGAGCAACTCTTGAGCGTACTGGTGCTATGCCAGTCATATTAAATGCTCTGGATGCCCCCAAAACGTTAAAGATTGCTGCTAGACTTTTTGTATGGCCATTTCAGTTTTTAGGTAGAAAGGGAGATCAATCATTACCTCCGGCTCCGAGAGCTTTAACTGCGATGGGTCCTGCGTACATTAAATTTGGTCAAATACTATCTACGCGACCAGATGTGGTTGGCCAAGATCTCGCTGATCAGCTGCGTGTTTTACAGGATAAATTGCCACCGTTTTCCACCAAAGTTGCAAAGCAAAGTTTTAAGGCAGAGATTGGTATTGATGCTGATGATGTATTCAGTGCTTTCTCAGAGCCTGTCGCGGCCGCATCTATTGCCCAGGTTCACCGTGGCCAATTGAGAGACACGGGTCATAGCGTTGCCATAAAAGTTTTAAGACCTGAAATAGAGCGGGCTTTTCAAAGAGATATCGATACGTTTTATTTTGCTGCAAGGTTGGTTGAGTTTGTCTCTCCTAAGTCGCGCCGTTTAAAGCCCATGGATGTGATTGCTCATTTTGATGGCGTGGTCCGTGGAGAACTAGATTTGCGTCTGGAAAGTGCATCAGCATCTGAATTTTTAGCAAATATTAGTCAAGATAAAGGTTTTTCCGTACCTTCGGTGAACTGGAGCCTTTCCAGTCGCCGAGTCATGACTTTGGATTGGGCAGATGGGGTGCCCATGGGCGATACTGATGCACTACTGGCAGCTGGTCACAATCTAAGTGAGCTTGGTGATAGGGTTTTGCATATGTTTTTAAATCATGCTTTGAGGGACGGATTCTTTCACGCCGATATGCATCAAGGTAACCTTAAAGTTTCTAGTAATGGAGATATTGTAGCCTTTGATTTTGGGATCATGGGTCATATCGATGAATACACAAGACGTGTTTATGCAGAAATTTTGTTTGGGTTTATTAAAAGAGATTATAAGCGCGTCGCTGAAGTACATTTTGAAGCTGGATATGTTCCACAAGATCAAAATGTTGATGAGTTTGCTCGGGCTCTGCGGGCTGTAGGAGAACCAATCTTTGGTATGGATGCATCCAATATATCAATGGGAAGGCTTTTGAGTTACCTATTTGAGGTAACGGAACGTTTTGGTATGGAAACACGTACAGAACTTATTCTTCTGCAGCGGACAATGGTCGTGGTTGAAGGTGTAGCTAGGTCATTAAATCCACAAATAAATATTTGGGAAGTGGCGCGCCCAATTGTCGAGGGATACATTAAGTCCAGTTTGGGTCCAGTTGCAGTCTTTAATGATCTGATGACTACACTTAAAGTTTTAGCGCGTTTTGGACCAAGATTACCAACCTTGGTTGAGCAGGCATTAATTAAACAGTCTAATCCGGAACCTCAAATCTTGAAAAGAAATTGGTCAAGCATTTTTAAGCTATTTGGGTTAGGATTTATATTTTTATGCTTAGTAACACTCATTCTCTTTTTGTACATGCATATTAATTTTGATTGATAAAAAAATATAATTAATAGCTATTTTGATCAAAAACTTTGGAAATATCACCACGCCAATTGGTATTATATAGATCTATTAATTTATCGGCGGCTGTGCGTTTGGTTTCCACAACTTCTTTGAGTTCGTCAAGAAAATGAGTTTCATCTGGGAATTTAGAGTTAAAGCTTGAGATTGAGCGAGCTTTTAGACCCTCATTTGCAATGGTTAGTACTTCTCTGGCGAGTTCAATCATTTTAATGTTACCAACTTTGGCCTGAAGCCCTTTTTCTGCAGCTTCGACTCTGAGCTCTTCGCGGGTCTCTAGCTTCCATTCTTTTACAAGATCCCATGCCGCGTCTAGAGATGATTGGTTGTAGCACAAACCAACCCAAAGTGCAGGAAGTGCGCAAAGGCTTCGCCAGGGTCCTCCATCCGCCCCACGCATTTCTATAAATTTTTTCAAACGGGCTTCAGGAAATATTGTGGTCAGGTGATCGGCCCAGTCATTCAAAGTTGGCAACTCGTTGGGTAGCGCTGGTAATTTCCCTTTTAGAAAATCGCGGAAAGATTGACCTAACGCATTTATATACTTCCCATCGCGATAAACGAAATACATTGGGACATCCAAGGCATAATCAACCCATCTTTCAAATCCAAAGGTTGGCTCAAATATAAATGGGATTGTGCCGGTGCGTGAGGGGTCGAGATCTCTCCACACGCGGCTTCTCCAACTCTTGCAATGAGTAAGTTTGCCTTCGAAAAATGGGGAATTTGAAAAAAGTGCTGTACTAACGGGTTGCAGTGCGATTGCAACTCTCATTTTCTTAACCATATCTGCTTCAGATTCAAAGTCTAGATTAACTTGAACGGTGCATGTTCGATACATCATTATTTTGCCCATAGTGCCAACTTTATCCATATAATCTGTCATAAGTCGGTATCGGCCTTTTGGCATTAGCGGCATCTCATGGTGTTTCCACGTGGGAGCAGCCCCCAACCCAATGAAACCAATACCAAGATCGTCAGCGATATTTTTAACTTGGTTTAAATGCGTATTCACCTCATCACAAGTTTCATGGATACTTGCCAAAGGAGCTCCCGATAGTTCAAGCTGTCCTCCCGGCTCGAGTGAGACGTTAGCACCACCCATTGCGAGACCTATAATATTGCCTGCTTCAAATATAGGTTCCCAGCCATACCTATTCTGTAACTCACTTAATACTGACTTTACTGATCTGGTCCCATCATATGGTATGGGTTTTAAAGTATCTTTAAAGAAACCAAATTTTTCGTGTTCAGTGCCAACTTTCCACTCTGATTTAGGTTTACATCCATCGGATAGGTAATGCACTAATTGGTCATAGTGCTCGATAGTACCACCGCCTGACTGAGGAATTGACATAGCTTGACCCTAAAT
>CENJ01052615.1_pt1 | contig 16319 bp, 26 predicted proteins | sample 356161 | NCBI WGS metagenome assembly CENJ01 (sample SAMEA2619531, study PRJEB7988) | marine metagenome | biome: marine biome (ENVO:00000447); feature: surface water layer (ENVO:00002042); material: "saline water (ENVO:00002010), including plankton (ENVO:xxxxxxxx)" | depth 5 m
ACTGATTACAAATCAGTTGCTCTACCAACTGAGCTATGCCAGCCTTGCTAGTTCAACCTTAGTAATAATATAACTTGTTTTAGCTATTTTGTCAAGTATTAATCTTTGCCTTCAATTGAAGTGCCTTTGAAGGGATCTTCGCTTGTTGATTCTCGATTAACTGTTTGTTCTGATTCCATGTAGTCAGCTACAACTGAAATACTTTCCTTAGCTTTTGTGATTTTTGATGCAACCCATCCTTCAAGATTGTCACCTTTATTAATCATATCTAAAAGTTTGAGTGCATCTTTGGCTATGTGATAGAGTTGACCTCTTGCCATTGATGCTTCATGGTCATGAGCACCTGCGTCATCATGGTCCATAGGATCAATATTTAGATGCATGTTTTCAGTTGCTTCTTTCCACTTTCTAATATCCTTGTCCATCTTATGCTTCCTTTTTTGCCTTTTTTGTTATTGTTGCAAAATACGCCTGCTCACCTTCTCTCTGCCCGTACTGTTGGATGAAATTCTTTTTCATGTCAGTCTTATCATATTTGTCTTTCAAAGACTCACGTTTTTTGTATTCTGCTTTTGTAAGTTTACGCTCTGTTATTTCTGTTATTAACATAACTTTATTTATACTTTGCAAATCCAATTACAGATCTTTTGTAATCTTCTGTAGATTCTTCAAAAGTGTTGAATCTACTATACCACGATGATGAATGCCATCTACGAGTATCAAATAACATATAAGTTCCTATTTTCCATTTATAAACTGATTCAATTTCTATATCTTTCATTTGTTCATACATTTCACAAGTTTTTGGAACATACTGTTCTATACCAGGACAAGGTATTCCTTTGGTTATATAACTAACCAATTCATCTTTATTATCTAAATAACGCATTTCTGCTTGGGGATATTTGCTAGTAAAATCTGGCCTATACATTAATTTTCTTGGTTCTTGTTGAACTTTGTTAAAATTTAATGTGTACGGCTGTTTACAATTCCAATTCAAAGGAATAATACAACCAGCAACAATTTCAAATCCTTCTCTGTCTATCATATAATCAGTATGTAAAACTAATGGTGTACAACTATGAAAAAAATCAAAACTCCACTGAAAATTCACCTCATGTTTTTTATTAAGATAATCACTTAACTGTTTAGTCTCACTAGGACCCATTTTTAAAAATTGATTTCTTTCTTTGTATCCTGTTTTTTTAAACTTTCCAAATTTACTGTCTCTGTAAATTTCTTCAACTAATTTTACATAAGAATTAATTAATGGATAATCTTCTATAGAGTGACTGCCAAATGCTAAATCTTTTGTACTATTTTTCATTTTTTTCAACCTCTGTCAAAGAACTTGCTAATCCATGTTGATCCCAATAACCATCAATCAAATATCTTAAAGGCGTTCTTACACCTACTCTTTCATTTGTTGCTTTATCAAATGCAATATGAATTGCTTGACTTGAATTTAAATTAAAATCATTACATACTTTTTCATATTCAGTTGTATAATTTTTCCAATAATAATCTGTACCAAAGTGATCCATAAAATTAACACCTAACCACATATCACTCACATTACAATAACGAAATTCATTCATTATTGTTATTGGTCCATTAATTCTTTCTTTGCTATATCTTATACCAATACGTTGAGCACCTAGTCCTAAACTTTTACTTAAACTAGTACTAACTGTTTTTATAGCTGGATGATCTATGTTAACTGAAAAATTACGTACACAACCAAACCACGCTCCATCAATGTGAACTGGCACTCCTATTTTAAAACACCAATCAAGCATTTCTTCATATTCATCTATGTTACCAGTAGTAATACAACTTGGGTAACTTAAAAGAAAAACATCGCCAGCGGTTATTTGTTTGTAATCTTCTACTTGCTTTATATTAGAATCTGTAAGTCGTCTATGATACTTGTATTCATTTTTATATACTGTAAGTTTATTTCCATAAAGATGATGCATTTCATCTAGAGATTGTGTTGTTCCAATAATAGCATCTTTACGAGTAAATGTTTCAAGTCCTTGGTATTGACATAAAGTATGATTTTTAATCCAGTTGTCTATTTTTTCTAAAAAGAAATCAGTATATTTGTAAGTGTCTAAAGGATAGGTTTTTATATCTAACTGATGTTTTAATTTTTGAAAAGCAGACAGCATCATAGGACGTTGTCTACGATTTACCATTAAATCAGAACTAAAGTTATTGTAATTCTCTTGTGACATACTTACCTTATTTTAACTAATATTACTTATTAGTAAATGTCTTTAACTTTTTTTCTGTAAGCCAATGTATCATTACTATATCCCATTTTATAAGGTTTCATTTTTAGTTTTTTTCCTTTAAAAATATGTCCCATAGGATCAATAGCACGTCTGGCCTTAACATGATGCTTTACACCTTTTTCACCTGTAAACAATGGCATGGCGATAGAAGCCATTACACCTGATGTTGTTGAACCAGGAGTGGCATCTTCTTTGATTTCAATATTAAAAACTTCTGCTATTAACATTAGACCTCAACACCTTGATCTTTATTTTTTTGAATAGTTTTTTCTAATTCTTGTTGTTTCTTTTTATTTTCAATATCTTTCATTACATCTAAAAGTTTTTTTCCCATAGATTTAAATTCTTGATATTTTGGATCATTTAAAACTTTATCGCTTAAAAATTCATCCATGAAATCAAAATTGTTTGGTACTTCATCTGGCCATGCTTTAGTAGGAATTGATCCTAATGCTAATGCACCAACACCTGCTACTGCTGACTTTCCAAGAGTTTTCATAAACTCTCTTCTATCGTTTTCAATTATAATTTCATGTAGTCTCATGCTTCAAGCCTTCTGTTAATTTTATCCCAATCAATTAATTTTAACACTGCTGTAATATATTTAGCTTTAGCATCTTTGGCAGGAATATAATCTGTAAAACTATGTTCCCACATATCAATTGGCATGAAAACATCTGATTTAAAACTTTGATTTGGTGTTGTTTTAATTGTTCCAGTCTTTGTCATGTACACCCAACCAGATCCTTGTATAGTCATTGCTGATTCTATAAGTTTTTCTGTTAAGCCTTTTAGGTCATCGTAGTTAGCTGTAATTGTTTGTTTGATTGGTCCATCAAACTTACTAGATTCTTTTGCTGGTTTAAACTGTTGCCAATATAAATTGTGTAATTTAGCACCGCCATAATTAAAATCTGCATCACCTTCTTTGTTGTTGTATCTGTTTACATACCCAGCACTTAATACACTGTAATGATATTGTACATTTTCTTTTGATAACACTGGCTGTAAAGCATCAAAATTATAAGGAAGACTTTCTAGCTCAAGTTCTTCTTCTCTTGCTTCTTTCATAATAGACATCATTGCTTCACGTCTATTTTTTGCTAATTCTTGATCTAAAGACATCATAGATTGTGCTGGTGTTTCACCTATGCCTGCTAGTTTTTTTAGATAATCAAGATCCATGTTATTGGACCTTTTTAAAGACGTTTCTCATTTGAGCCGCTGTTTGTGGATTTGAAATGGCTTTTGCAAGTTTACTTACATATGGCTCAACTGCTTTAATTTGATTTGGTGTTGGTCTTTCACCTTTTGATATTGCATCTAATCCTTTTGCAGTCACAGCCGGTGACTGATTTGTGTCAACAGCTGACTTCATAGGATTTAATTGTCTTGCAAGATCTTGTGTAGCTTCTACAGGTGTAGCTTCTACAGATTGCATGAGCACTTTGGCATTTGCCATCATGTCCAGTATCTCTCCTGATAGTTTATCTTTGGCTGGTCCTGGAGACATTTTAGCATGTTGGATTCTTTTTTGCTTGATGGCTTGAAGCATTTTCATTTTGTCCTGAGATGACATGGTATCGCTAGGACTACCCATTTTCATGCCTTTAACAAAACCTTGTTCATCAACTGCATCTTTGTCTTCTGTATGTTTTCTAATAATTTCTATTCTTTTGCTAGTTTCACCTGTTCTTGATTGTATCTCTTCATCTGACATTCCATCTTTAACTAATTTAGTAATTAAATCTTTTGTCATTTTTGAATAGTCTTCCATATGTACATCTTTTGGTGCAAGTCCGGCCAGCTGTGTTAGTCTTGCTATGTCATTATCTCTGTTTCTATTTGATCTGTTTAACAAATTGTTAACTTCACTTTCAAACATACCCATCATATCTAATTTGTCTTGCATATATTCAACAGGATCACCATCTCTGGCTTTTTGTGTACCATACGGCATTTCTTCTGAGAAGTAATCAAACAAGTCCATATATAGTTCAGTGTCATATATGTCCATTAAATCTTCGCTTTGTAATAATTTTTTAGTTGCTTCTGGATGTTTTGACATCACATATTTCTTAACATAATCTTTTTCTGGAATCATTTTTTTTGTTTGTGGATCCATAATGTCAGTTTCTTTAATATTTTCATTTGCTCTCATTAATGCATTCCTTACACTTGGATGATCTGCTAGTCCTGGAGCAATCTTATTAATTACTTCAACAGCGCCATCATAGTTACCTTGTTTGTATCTTGGATCATTTAATATGCCAAATGCTTGTTTAATTTGTCTATCTGAAAATGAATCATCTTCTTCGGTAAACTGTACTGAATCTTCTAAGTCGTCATCATCTTCTTGCTCTGGTGCTTTTCTGCCCCAGTAAGAATGATCACTTGCATAGTCTTTAGTTGAATCGTAGTACTGATTGTCTTTACCACTTCCTGAATCATCTAGCCATTTGTCAAATGCTTCATCATAATTTTTTGCAGGTACCATAAAAATATCCATTTCTGTTCTTGTGTTGGTAATCATATGTATACCTTCTGCATCTGCATCATAGTCATCTGGATTCAACCAGTTGCTACCAATTGGATTATCTTTTCTCCATGATGCCGCATATCTTTGAGAAGTTGCTTCATCTTCAAAAACCTGTTTTGCAGTTTCCATATCTTTTAATCTATCTAAAACTTGATTTCTTGTAAAGTTACTTGACTTGTAAAATTTACGCATAAATTTTTGTGCTTGTGTTGGAGAAACTTTAATTTCGCCATCTCTTGTTTTTACAGGAAAAGGTGTATTGTCTTTTCTCATTGCAATATTGCCAATTACTCTTAAAGGATCACCTTGTTTGATTTTTGTTGTCTCTTTACCAAAAATACCTTCTTCAAGTGTTTCAGTTATACCCATTACTTTCACAAGTTGATCTCTTGAAGGGTTCATAGTATGCACTGCTACACTACCATCTGGTCTTTTTTCAGCATAAGCTCTTATTTTCTTATCATCAATAATCTGTTTAATTTTATCAAAGTCCATTGTTTTAAAAATATGCATGTGGGGTTCCATTTGTCCTTCATATCCTGATGCTTCATTTCTTTGTGCATGAACGGCCTTTCTTTGTGCATCTGAAACGTATTTGTGTGAACCACCTTCTCTCATTTTTTTGTAATTGTCTTTGAAATATTTCATTGCTTCTTTTTCATCATGTGATTTAAAAGCTGATTTACCATGCTTATCTAAAACATCATAAACCATTTTGTTTTTGTTATCTTTGTCTCTATACATTGACACATAAGGTTTAATAGTTGCTTCTTCAACTTTATTCTTATGCTTTTGATAACCTTGTTTTTCTCTTTTTTTCTTATCTAATTCTGTTTTTGCTTTGAATTGAGGATTAGCACGTAACTCTTTTGCCACAGGATTACGGTCTTTAATCTCTTTTTTGTTTTCAAATAAATCGTTTAGTTTCATATTAATATTTACCTAACTTGCCCAAACATGTGTTGCACCTTCTTGTTTACCTATTCTAGCAATATGATTCATACTTTTAATTATTTGATTGTAATAACCTTCTGGCTTACCACCGCTAATCATTGCAACTCCACCTGGGTTCTGATCAATAGTAGGCTTTTCTTCTGGTGATGGTTTACCAATTGCTTTTTGTAGCCATTGTGTTGTTTTTGCTATAAATTCATCAATTGGAAAAGGTGCCGCATCTTCTAAATCTGTAGGATAACCAAGCTCATCCATTACTTGTCTCATGTTTGCATTTGAAAGAGTAAGGTCTAGTTCAGGCTTGTAGTCTGGATTTGGTTTAGGATCAGCATCATATGGATAGTCAGCTTTGTAAACATCTGGGTGATATCTATCACCAGAGTCAATAGATGATCTCCACATGCCGTCTTTTCCTTTGGAACCAGCACTAAAACTCATAGATTCTATTAGGTCTTGGTATCTCATACTACTATTTAGTATTAGTTAATTATTTCTTCTTGCTTGTAGATACCCGTATGGGCTTATTTCCTTGGCCTTTTTGATTTTTGCCGCCACGGCCTGCTTTGTTTTGAGCTGAACGTTTTCTTCTTGTAGCACTTTCTTTTTCTTTTTTACTCATAGAAGCGGCTTTTGAAGCTGGTACGCATTTAGCATAACCTCTTTTTTTACCGCTAGTTCCACACTCAGGATGACCTCCACCCTTCTTTTTCTTACCAATGTTTACCCATTTTTGGCCAAACCATTTACGAAGCCCACCTTTGTATTCTTCTTTTAAATCTACACGACCAAAGCCAGGCTCAGGATCGCCCTTTACAATACTGTTCAAATGACTTTCTTGGTAATCAGCAACTTCTTCTTCAATACCAATTTCTCTAGCTTGATCCATTACTGCATCATGTAATTTGTATGCTAGATCTTTTGCTTCTTGAGTTGACTCATCGTCCATTACTGCTTTTTCTAGTTTATAGACCATGTCTTGTAAACGTATCAAACGTTCCATTCCAGGTTTGTCAGCATGTTTTTCAGCTGTTTCAATAGCACTTCCACACATAAAAAAATGTGTTGTAGTATAATCACCAATAGTAACTTCTGGTCCTTTAGGATCTAAATCTTCTTTAAGTACTTCACTAATTAACATTTTACTTCCTAATTCATTGTTGGTGATTCAAATTTTAATTTAATTGTAACTGATGCATCATTATTTAATTCGTACACCATTGTTCCAGATGTTTCAAGTTCATCAATCATCTCATGTTCAAACAGATAATCTGCAAGTGCTTGAATTACTTGATCCATATTTAATTTGATTGTTCTTTCAGGTACCATCATGATTTTACCTCACTATTAATTTTTCTTAATTCCCAGCTCATTTTATCTGAACTTTTTAAAAGATGTTTTTCTTTGTTAATTGTTTTAAAAGAAGCTGTATTCATGTTTAATGTATAAACTTTAATTACATGATACTTTTTAACTTCTCCTAAATGATGAATTGTTAGTTCATATTCAGCAGACTTAAAAAGTCTTTTAAAAAAATTAATTATTGCCTTCATTAATGTCTAATACTAAATTAGTATTTCCTTTTATTATTCTATGATATTGCTCTGCTTCAATAACAACTGTGTCGCCTTTTGATAATGTTTTTGGTAAACTATTATCAATTTGTAATTGCCAACCTTGTCCTTCTATGACAGTGACTTTTCTTGTGTTGTGGTCTTGATGCCATACTAGCTCGTCTACATCAACTGCTTCATTAAAAACCCTTCTGATTATTCCTTTTGCAAGACTTTTGTCCAAATAAGGTTTTACCACCACTGTCCTCCTTTGATTCCTAAATTTTTATATCTTGGTAATCTGCAACTCCAATAGCTTGGTTTTGTTTTATCATTTTTGTTTTTACAATCATGTCTTGCTACAAAACTTCTTACTCTAGCAGGATCATTTGCTTTAACACTTAATCCAGTAATACCACCAAACGATACTTTTTTAATTTTGCCAGTCTTTGGATTTTTTACATAAACATAAAACTTTCTACTACCACCACGTTTTGGTTTGTTCAACTCAACATCTCTACCTTGATATTCTGCTTCATTTAGTTTTTCTTCAAAGGGTACATCTAATGCAATATTGCCTTTTGTAGTTTTTACTACATCACCAATACTTGTTTCTAATAATTCAGCATCTTCCCAATCCACTGATATCATGCCTTGTTCGTACAAAGCTCTTGCTAATTCAAACATTTCAAAAAATGCATGTGAACCTGGTCTGTATATAGTTTCTCTTAAAGGAATAGCATTATCAAAATGATATTGTAAACCGTCAACAGCTTCTTTGCTCATTCTCCAGCCGCCGCCAGCTTTTTTATACATCTTGGCCGCCCAAGCATTCGCATAAGCTGAAGGATAAACATCAAACTTCTTTTTTGCTTGTGACTTATAATAAGACCACTTGCTTGGATTGGTTGGTTTAGGTTTTTTCTTTTCTACAATTATATCTATAAGTTTCATAAAAGTATTTATTTCACTTCTATAAATTTTGGTTTATACGATTTACGATTAAAATCTTCAGGTCTACCCCTAGGATTACTGTGATATACTACAGTATTTTGTACAAATTCTTGTTGATCGTGATTATGTCCAAAGCACCAATGCTTTATTTTATTGTGATATCTTGGTAAATCTTCCATCATGCTGTTACCATAGCAACCAACAGCATTCTGTATAGGTGGATAAACTGCCCAACTTATAGCTCTTTTTACAGGTAAAGTATGAGTAATACAAACAATTGAGTGTATATCATTATCATATTGATACGTGTTTAACCAAGCTAACATTTTTGCATATTCTTTTGCAGATTGATTTAATATGTTAAGTGCTATTTCTGGTGTTCTAAAGTTTGAAAAGTGATCAATACTTAATTGTCTGTCAACATAAGGCTCGCCAATTTTGTAATCCCACCATCCGTTTGTACCAAGTATTGCAACACCATCTTCTACATAAGGTTTGCTTGGTAGGTAATGTAAGTTAGATATAGATGATACTAAACTTTCAATCTGTTTATTAACATCATTTATATAAAATCCAGTTCCTTGATGTTCGTGATTGCCTTCTATAAACAATACTTTTTCATATTCTTTAGAAACTATTGATAACCATTCATACGTTAAATCTGGATTATCACTAACATCTCCAGCTACTATTAACGTGCTTGATAGTTTATCTTTTAATAAGTCGTAATTATTATCCCAATGTTCCATATGAACATCGCTAACAAGATCAAAATTCATTGTTGTTTTTTCCTTTTTTTGTTAATATAATACAATTTATTTTTTCTTAAGTCGACCACGTTTCATATTTAAATTCCACTGTGCCATTTTACGTCTTTCGCCAGTAGAGTTTTTTGCAATTTTTTCTAGCTGTGATATACTCATTTTTTGACTTACACCAACACGTTTGCTCAAACCTTTTCTTTCAGGATTTTTACCGTCAGCAAAATTTTCCGTAGTTAATTCTTTAGCTTTTGCTATAGCTGGTGCTGTTCTTGAATTTTTTGGATTCAAGTAAACTTCTTCTCCACCATACAGTTTTGCAACTGTGGCTGGATCTAATTCATCTAATACTTTGTGTAAAGGATCTTTTGGATCATATCCATCTGTTTCATAATTTTTTTTACCTCTTATTTCAACATGACCTTTTTGATCAGTGTCTTTAACTTTTAATACTAGCATATCTTCATTTTGATTAAGATCCATCATATATGCTTCAACTAAAGATTCTTTCATTTCTTTAGTTTTCTTTTTCATTTGATTAATGTAAGTTCTATAAACTGATGCCGCTGATTTTTTGCCGGCCGCTTTTGCTCTTTGTTCCATTGCAATAGCCGCCTGTATCTTATGTGCATGTTTTTTTCCAGAACCTTTAATTTTTCTTACACTTGCTTCTGCATCTTTTACAGTAGCAAACTTCAATCCTTGTATTGTACCTTTAGGATTTTCATCTGTATACAAGTCACTATGTTTTTTACTTCCAGCTGGTTGTCCTTTTTTACGTGCAATACGTTTACCTTCTACTGCAAACTCTGGATTTGATGTTGAAAAATTTGGTTTACGCATAATTGTTTTTGCAACAAGATCTAATTCTTTTCCATCCCATTGTAAAGCAAAAGGAACATTAACATCTGTTCGCATGTCTTTCATTACTGCTTCTGCATCTGGGCCTAGTTGTGCAATTGGTTTACCATGTTGTTTGTATATTTGTTTGAATAATCTTGTTAGTTCAGCCATTGTGATTGGCTTTGCGTTTCTTGGATCATTTATTCTATCTTTAAAATGTTTTGAAAATTCTACATCAATGCCCAGTGAAGCAAACAATCTGTCAGCATAGGTTTCAAGTTGCTGTAAGTCTTTATCAGTAATGTTGTTTTCAATTAATTCAAATAGTCTCATTTTACAAATGCTCCAATTCTTCCATGAAGATCCGGATGTTTAATGTACTTATATCCGTTAGGAGCTTCCGTAGATCCACCCTTCCATACAGGAATGTATTCTTTTCTATCTCCTTCAAAATCAGGATTTGATCTAAAATGAACTTCAATTAATTTGTCTCCAATGTATTCAACATTTAATTTTGGCTTACTAGAGAAATGTTTTTCAAGTAAAGGATGTAATGGTATTTCGTCATCAACACGTAACCATTTATCCCATTTTTGTAAAGTAGAATCTTTTTTAAATCCTTCAACACATCTAACTTGTTTTCCGTATTCATAATCTATAGTTAAATGTCTACCGTTAAACCATTCGCACCAAAATGTTCCAAGTGGTAAATGTGTAGTACTTTTTTTAAGATGCATTTTCTTTGCACCAAAACCAAGACCAAAAATGTTCACACAAGGTCTTACAATGTAATCACCTTCTTTTACCACATCAATTCCAGCTGGTCCACACTCGTAACCAAGTTTTTTAGAAAGTATTAATTTATCTAACGCCCATAAATCGTTTGCTTTTGGTTTACGCCAATATAAATCTTCTTCATCTGGTTCTGCTTCAAAAAGGTCGTGTAACTTCATTTTAAATATACTTTGGTCTAGTTATATTATCGTCTTGTACGTATTTGCTTGGATTTGCTTTTTTCAAAATAGTTGCCCATGTTATCATATTTTTACACCATATGTTAATCCATTTCTTTGCATCTTTGTCTTTCATAATTTTATCTTTGCCTTGTGTGGCAATTTCTAAATTACAAGTTGGAGGTACTGTCATTCCTAAGTTAGATGCAAAACTAAACAACACACCATGAATGTGTTGGAAACCATCTCCGCCACCTGAAACTATTGATCCAAAAACTTTATTATATAATGCATAATAATCGTTATCTTGTCCCCAAGTGTCAATCACATCAAATCTTTCAACTATACTTTGTGCTAAAGAACTTTGTGATCCCCACCATATAGGAGTAGCAATTGATACCATATCACAATTTTTTACAACATCAACAAGATGTGGTGTAAGGTCATCCTTTACTGAATCTGTTGTAAAGTCATAATTTAGTTCTTTTAAATTTACTACATCAACTGTAACGTCAAATTTATTCATAGTTTCTGTTATTAGTTGAATTAATGCTTGAGTGTTTGATTGATCCGAAGGTTTTAAACTTCCATTAAAAATTTTTAGTTTCATTACTTTTTCTTTCTTCCAGCACAATGAGCCTTTTGGCTAAAACCTTTTGGGTTTGAACAGTCTATAGCTTTTTTGTATTTCTCAGACCATTTTTCTTTGAGCTGTTTTATTTGATTTTCTAAAATATTAATTTGTTCTTTTACTGGTAACATATAATGATTTTTTCTACCTTTAGTCAAGTAAGGTAAAGTCCTGTATGCTTTAAACCATTTTTCAGTTCCAGGTGACGATGTCTTTTTCATCTTTTGAAACTTCTTAGTTCCTGGCAATGTTAGTAAACTTTTATCACCTGATTTATTTTGAAACTTTAATTCTTCTCTGAGTTTTGGTGGATAACCATCATTGTCAACATTGAATCCTAATTTGGCTGATTGTTTTTTAATTGCATCAATACCAACGTCATGTGTAGTATTGATTCCTTTTACAATTCTTCCACCATGCTCAACAAGTTTTCCTGTATTGACTGCTTGATTCATTTTACTAACTAGTTCAGAAGTAATTGAATCATTCTTTTCAAAATATGTTTCAACTAATTTAAAAGCAATTAATATTCTTGATAAATTATCTTTATTAGCTTGATATCTAATACCAATTCCACCTTTAGCAATCCATCTTTCAATATTGCTTGGTTTGTCATCAATTAAAATATTTGGTATTCCATTAGTTTTGTTTACTGCGTACGATTCTTTTCTTCCAGTGATAATTGTACCAGTTGGTGAAAATCCATTATCTCTCAACCAACGTAATTTGTGTTTCTTAGAATTTTCATGATCACCTCTCAATGGTGAACTGCATATATACCATTCGCCACCAGTAAAACTTTGTACCATAGTAATTAATTGTTTTGCTGTTGGAAAGACTGGCAACGTATAAAAGAAATCAGTGCCAGCAATCATTTTAATACTATCTTCTACACTCATTTCACCACCTTGATCTTTCCAGTGGTTCACTTTTCTAAATTGTGCTAGTGCTGAAAAGAAGTCAGCTATTACTCCATCCATATCAACATATACCTTTGGTTTAGTAGCAATATCTTCTGTTACTGTTTCTTGAATCTTTAGTCCTGCTCGAACATCGTTATACATTTGTTTTGCAATTTTTTGATTTATAACACCATCATTAAATTTATCAAATTCACCTTTTCTTGCATGTTCACGCATTTTACTTGCACTCATGCCTTCAATTCCTTCAGCATCTGGATCTCTTTCTCCAGAGCTCATAACCTTAACACTTTCAAAGTTATAATCTTTACCATTATACTTTGTTAAAAAACTTTCAAATTGTTTTACTCTATCAGAACCTGCAACTAATATAACATGTGCAAAACCTAATGATTCCAGCTTCTGTAACGCCTGTATAATAGTCTTAACATCAGGATAGCCTATTGTAATACCATCAAAACTTGCTTTTGCATATTTTAATTTTTGTTGGAATGTAAGTGGATCAGTGTTGGGTTTTTGAGTATGCGTTAAAAATAAAAAGGGCTTTCCTGGTTGATTTTTAACCACGTCAACCAGGCGGCCGTGACCGATTGTTGGCGGATTTAACCTACCGAAAGCAAAAACGGCTGTATTTAAATCAGTAGCTCTCATTAGCTACGTTTACCTTGACCTATGTACTGTTTATAAGATCTTCTTTTATGTTTATTCATAGAAGACATTTTTAGTCTTCCACGCCCAATAGAAGTTCTTTTATGTACAGATTCATGTGTACTTTCTTTTTGACGCATAGTAATCTCCTTATTTTAACTTATTTAGTTGAAATAAAAAGATCGTACAACTGTTGAGATGCTAGATTTTTTCCTTTTGCTTCTGCTTGAATATCAAAATATTCGCCAAAACTTAAAGCCCATTCGTTTACTGCAAGGTTAGGAAAGAAGTCACTGTGTGCTCTGAGCTTTTGCTTTTTACAACCTAATTCTAATAATTTCTTAATATCATGCATATGAGAGTGTGTATTTTCTCCTAATCCAGCTGGTTCTAGTGCTTCATCTCTAGAATAAGAATAATGTAATGTGGGTCTACTACCTCTCCAGCTATCAACAACTCTTTTCACTCTGTCATCATTTGCTTGGATATATTCTTCATCTCTGATCCAATGATGGTGAATATCAAGTACTAATGCACAATGTTTTTCTAATTTTAAACTAGCATCTAGTCCCCAACCCATTTCATCATTTTCAATAGTAAGCAAATTACGTGCTTCTGGAGATAATTTTGGTATCATATCAATAATACCTTGTGGACCACGTTTGCCAGATATATGAACGTTCAATTTACAACCATCTTGGAAACTCTTACCAAAACCCATCCATCTGGCCATGTCAGCATGATATTCAAATTCAAGTCTGCTTCTTTCAGCTACATCAGGTCTATCACTTGCAAGTACACAAAATTGTCCAGGATGAAAACTAATTTTAACTCCTAGGCGTCTTGATGCTTCGCCAACTGGAGAAAATATTTTAGCTAGATGATTTTGTATATGTGATTGTTGCCACCATTCTATCCAGTTAGGTTCAGTGTAACCTTGTAACATTTCTGATCCAAGTCTTACCATTTTTCTTTCTTCTGGCAACGATCCCACACGTTCAACCATTTTTAAGGCCGCCTGTGCATTATGATTCATTATGTCCCACTGTCTTTGTTCTGCATCTTCTGGATGCTCTCTTAACCAACGCATAGTTGTTGAACGTCCATTGAGATCTCTGTCTTTAGCATTAATTTTCATGCCACGACATTCACTAGGATCATTTAGCCATTTACAGCAAAATCCTATCTTCATCTAATACTTCTTTGGTATGTTGAGTTTACGATATATGTTCTGCACACCAACTGTCTGTCTCCAACAGTCAAATAATGCATGGTGATGTAATGCTTTTGGCATTTCTGGTTCTGCCAAATCAAATAGTGTTCTTGTATCTCTTATATTATAGAACATCCAAGGTGCGCCTCTTTTTAACTTGTGAAAAATTTGTTCGCATATTACAGTATCAAATGCGGCACCTTGAGACCAAATGTATTTGCAAGGTAAAGCAAACTGATAAAAATCTTTCATAACTTGCTCTATTGAATACCTGTCATTTTCAGAAAATGCTTCAGCTTTAACTTCATCGGATTGTTTACTCCACCAAGCCAAAGTATCTTCATCCATTTTTAGTCCAATATTAGAACCAGTTTCAGGATCAATTCTGCGATAGAATATTTGTGTTTCAGGGTACTCTAACCAATTCCATCCTCTGTAATCTGCATATGGATCAAATTTAATTGCTCCAATAGTCAGTACATTGGCGTCTATGGTTGTAGCCAGTGTTTCTAAATCTACCATCAAGTGTTGTGTCATATTGTAAGTATAACACATTATGCCCAAATGTCAAGTAGAATATTAGAAATTAGTCTAGGTCGCCCTCTAAAATAGAACCTTGGAAATTGTTGAAATTATATCTGTTTTTTAGTTCGGTTGGATTGGCTGAAATTTCCATAACATAGTCATGGTCAATAGCCTGATCAATTATGCCATAAAGTGCTTTGCCTTCTTCTACTGTTAAAGGTCTTGTTAATGGCATTTCATAACAGTGTTCATTATGAGTAACATGATAAATCACATTGTGATTTGCCTCAATACCATCACTTGCAGAAGTCTGTTCAGCATAAGCATCTTCTGGAATAATTGTTGCAACTGTATCAAATAAAGATTCTAATGAATCTTCTGAAAGTGCATTATCAAATTTAAATAATATATTGCTCATTTTAAGTATTTATCGTATGTATTTTTTCATTAACAAATATATGCCGTAACAAACAAAAAGATATACTGTTGCAACACCTACATCAACTAGGTGCTCACGCATGTGATATATAAATTCAATTCCTGCTTGAACATCACCCATACCCCCATCACCTGCATTAATATTGATAGTTTTACTTGCTGGTTCACCACCAGCTGGGTTATCTGATGATTCGCCTATAGTTTGCATCATGCTTATATCACTCATTATTTTTTTTCAACAATTTTTTCAATTGCTTCTTTGTTTTTAGCTATTTGAGTATCTTGTACTTTGTCAATTAATGATTTCATTTTTTCTGCTTTTTCTTCTTCGGTGTCAACATGAAGATCTTTTTTAATAACTTTTTCTAGTTTCAAGTAAGGTATTCTTTCGTTTGGTACATACCTCCAAGTGTAACCTCTATCTGAATAAACTCCAAATACAGTTTGTCTAGCACCAATCTTTACAATCATTGCTAATTCGCCATCTAACAAAACTTCGTCGCCTTCATTAAAAGCAGGATCAAATTTAAATCTTAAGCCTTTAGCAAGAGCTGTTGCAAAATCTTTAAACCAAATAGCTACCACTAATGATATTAATACAGCTATCCATGGAAGTATCATGCTAGAAAAATCCATAGATAGATTTGCTAGAGTTGGCGTTTCCATTAACTTGTTTTACTTCCTCTGTCTGTAGTTTCTATTTTGATTCTTTTACCTGAACCTGAATTCACATATAAACCAAACCATGCCGCGCCGGCACCAACTATTACTGATACAAATCCTGCCTGTGCATTGTTTGGATTGTCTAACAACATAAACCAGTTCATTGTTTGATAGAAAACTATGGCATATAAGAAAATTAATAATCTTGGTATCAATCTCCAGTTGTCCATTGTTTCCGGTATTTCGTGTTTTATTATATTTTTAAAGCTCATTGCTATAATTCTCCTTATTCGTATTTAATGTAATTTTTACCAGTTAAAGCTTCAATATCTTTGATCATTTCTTCCATATTGATTCTTACCACTTTACCTGTGTTTACATTTCTTGAATAGTATTCCCATTCACCTTGTTCATTGTGTGGTGATAT